>Ga0224529_1000457_pt1 | contig 30050 bp, 17 predicted proteins | sample CBST50metaG_FD_179893 | JGI IMG/M metagenome (GOLD analysis project Ga0224529, IMG submission 179893) | Peat soil microbial communities from Stordalen Mire, Sweden - C.B.S.T50 | ecosystem: Environmental > Terrestrial > Soil > Wetlands > Peat | place: Sweden: Norrbotten County, Stordalen Mire...
CCCCCCCTTTTATATTTTCGAAAACTTGCTCATAATTACGACAAACTGTGAATGCCTCCACTAATCCAGCCTCTTGTGAAAGCTGCGCGTCGCCGCGAGCGCCAGCACAAACGTGAACACAGCCAGCGGAATCAGATCCGCAGAAAGCATCGACGCGGGCGTTCCCTTGAGGAAGATTTTCTTGAGCACCGACACGTAATACCGTGCAGGCAGAACGCGCGTGATCCATTGCAGCGCAACGGGCATCTGCTCGATCGAAAACAGAAATCCCGACAGCAGAAACGCGGGAAGAAAGGTGATCAGCAGCGCAATCTGGCTGGCCGCAAACTGATTCTTTGCCAGCACCGAAATCACAAATCCCAACGACAGAACCACAACAAGAAACATGGCCGAAGCAACCAGCAGGGTCACAAACGAACCGCGAAACGGCACGTGAAACCAATAGATCGCGATCAGCGCGCTGATCAGGGTGTCAATCATTCCCAGCACAAAGTAGGGCGCCAATTTGCCGAGCATGATTTCCATGGCGCTGACCGGCGTCGAAATCAACTGCTCCATGGTGCCGCGCTCCCACTCGCGCGCAATGGTGAGCGAAGTGAGAAATGCGCCGATCACTGACATGACCAGCGCCAAAACGCCGGGAATGATGAAGGCACTGCTTTCGAGATCTTCGTTGTACCAGGTGCGCGTTTCCACGCCAACCGCCGCAGGCTGCACAGCAAGCCCGCGCTGGCGCAGCCAATCGATCTGCACTTCAGCGGAGTAGCCTTGCACGACGGCCTGCGAATAGCCGATCAACACATTCGCCGTGTTGTCGTCCGAAGCATCAACCACCGCCTGAACCTTGACGGGACGACCATCGCGCAGCCGTTGGGAGAAATCCCACGGAACCACAATGCCCATCTTGGCGTGGCCGTCGCCCAGGGCGCGCGTCAGTTCCGGGTAGCCCGAGACAACGCGGGCCATGTGAAAGTATTCACTGTTCTGAAAATGCTTGAGCAAGTCCTGACTCTGCTGGCTGCCGTCCTGGTCGATGACATACACCGGCAGCCCTTTGAGATCGAGATTCACGCCATATCCGAACAGCAGCACGAGAATCGCGGGCATGAGGACGACGATGATCAGGCTGCGCGAATCGCGCAGAATCTGCACGACCTCTTTTCGTGCAATGGCCAACAGACGGGTCAGGCTCATGGCTTGTGCTCCTCCGCTGCTTCGCGGCCAGTGGTGAGCGAGACAAAAACATCTTCGAGACTTGGGCGAATCTTCTCCATGCGCGTGACCGTGATGCCGCGCCCTGCAAGAGACCTCTGCAGTTGCGGAATCGTAGCCTCCGCGTCTTTCACCACCAGGTGCAGCGAATTACCGAAGACCGCCGCATCCAAGCCATCGGGAGCCGATTGCAGGGCCTCCACCGCATCGCCCAGCGGCTCACACTCCACCAGCACCAGGTCGCCCTTCATCGAGTCGCGCTTCAGCTCCGACGGCGTTCCCAATGCGACCATCTTTCCGCGGAAGATGAGCGCAAGTCGATTGCAATACTCGGCCTCTTCCATGTAATGCGTGGTCACAAAGACCGTAACTCCCTCGTCCGCCATCTGATGAATCAGGTCCCAGAACTGCCGTCGCGTAATGGGATCGACGCCCGAAGTCGGCTCATCGAGGAAAATGACGGGGGGCTTGTGCAACACGGCGCAACCCAGCGCCAGTCGCTGCTTCCATCCTCCGGGCAGCGTGCCGGTAATGAGATTCTCCTGCCCCTTGAGGTTCGCCATCGTGAGCGCCCACTCGATGCGCGACTGAAGTCCCTTCGCGGGCACGCTGTAGAGCCCGGCGAACAATCGAATGTTCTCGATCACCTTGAGGTCGTTGTAGAGAGAAAACTTCTGCGACATGTAGCCGATGTTCTGTCGCACCGATTCCGGCTTGCGGCCCACGTCGAATCCTGCCACCTGCGCCCGTCCCGCGGTCGGCTTAAGCAATCCGCACAACATGCGAATGGTAGTGGATTTGCCCGCGCCATTCGGTCCAAGAAACCCGAAGACCTCGCCCTTGCGAACTTCGAGATCGATGTGATCCACGGCGACAAAATCTCCGAACCGCTTGACGAGGCTCTCGACCACAACCGAATTGGATTGTTCAGGCATGCTGCGATGCTCCCGTCTCAACCGCGTCGACAAAGAGGTCTTCAATGGATGGCGCAACCTCGAGCATGGCGTCGAAGTGAATACCGGCCCGCTTGAGTCGGGCTTCGAACTCGGGGATGCGGCGATGAGCATCGTCTACGACCAAGTGCAGTCCGTCGCCCGTCAGAAGCAGACTGGAAATACCCTCCGCGTGCTCGAGTTCCGTGCGCAGTCTGCGCGGCTCCGGCGCTGTAACCGACAAAACGCCCTTGCCGAACTTCGCCTTCAGATTTGGGGGCGTGTCGCAGAAGAGCAACCTGCCTTGATGCAGCAGTGCGACGCGATGGCAGCGCTCGGCCTCGTCAAGATACGCAGTCGAAGTAAGAATCGCCACGCCCTCTGCGACCAGTTCATAGAGGATGCGCCAGAAGTCGCGCCGCGAAACGGGATCAACGCCAGTGGTGGGCTCGTCGAGGAGAATCACCTTCGGCCGATGAATCAGCGCACACACCAAGCCGAGTTTCTGCTTCATGCCGCCGGAAAGTTTGCCGGCCAACCGCTTGCGAAATTCGCTCATACCCGCTGCCGCTAGTAACTCAGTCGACCGCGTGGTACGCTCGGCCGTCTTTACGCCGAACAGGTCCGCATAGAAACGGATATTCTCATCCGCCGTCAGGTCTTCGTAAAGGCCGAAGCGCTGTGGCATGTAGCTAAGAGCATGCTTCGCGCCCTCCGGATCGCGCGCCACATCGAAGCCTGCGACCGTGGCCTTGCCCGCGTCCGGTGACAGGATGCCGGCCAACATGCGCAGCGTAGTCGTCTTCCCTGCCCCATCGGGACCAACAAGGCCGAAGATCTCTCCGGCACGCACATCGAAGCTCAGCGCATCGACCGCGCGCACACCGGGAAAGCTCTTCGTCAATCCCTGGGCCACAATTGCGGATTGGAGCGCGTTCGTCATTGCCGGGCCGGCGCCGCAGCGGATGGATTCTGCGTGGCCGCCGCCAGCGCGAGGTGCGCATCGGCCGGCATGCCCGGCTTCAATTCATGATTCGCATTGTCGATGTCGATCTTGATGCGATAGACGAGCGTGACCCGCTCTTTATACGTCTGCACACTCTTGGGCGTGAACTCGGCAGATGAGGAGATAAAAGAGATGCGCCCGTGGTACTGTTTGCCGGGATACGTGTCGGTGGTGATCGTTGCGTCCTGGCCCCAATGAATGCGACCCAGATCGGTCTCGGCGACGTAGGCGCGCAGCCAGATGTGGTCGAGGTCGGCGAGCGTGATCACCGGTGATCCGGGGGAAACGACTTCGCCCAACTCCGCCTGACGCACCGTCACAACGCCCGCTGACGGAGCGCGCAAAACGGTGTAGCCCAGATTCACCCGCGACAGGCCGAGACTCGCGCCCGCTTCGTTCAGATTCGCGCGTGCAATCGCAATGTCCTCTTTGCGGCTGCCCTCAAGGGCTTCGTTATAACGCTGCTGATCGGCCTGAAACACGGCCTGCGCACGTTTCAACGCGGTCGCTGCCAAATCGCGCTCCTGCGCCGAAACTTCATCCTTGGCGAACAGGCGCTGCGCACGGTCACTGTCGAGCTTCTTCTGCTCCAAGTCGGCTTGGGCATCGACCATGGTTTGCTGCGCCGCTTTCACTTCCTGTTCGCGGGTGCCGGCAAGCGTAAGCGCTAGATTGGATTGACGCACGCCGACAGCGGCCTGGTCGACGCGGACACGCTGCTTGAAGTCGGCGTCTTCAAGGCGCGCCAGCAGTGCGCCTTCTGCAACTTGCTGGCCTTCCTCGACAGGCAGTTCGACGATACGCCCTTGCACCTTGAAGCCGACCAGACTCTCATGCGCTTCGATGTTGCCGGAAAGTGCAAGCTCGTTGACTGGCGCCGGCTTCCTGATGAATCGCGGGTAGAAGTAGACGCCCGCGGCAACAGCCGCGGCCAGCAGAATCAGAATTGGAATCACTCGCTTCATTGCTTCAAACCTCATTTGCTCGGCTCCGATGGCGAGCCCGGCAACAACGCCGACTATGGTTTTCCCGTGAACTCAAGAATGTTCTTTTCCGTGTCGCCCATGGCGCGGGCCAGGGCGAATTTCGCATCCACGTGGCTCGACACGGCGAGAATGTAGTTTTCCTCGGCGCGGGCCAACTCATCCTGGGCCGTCACAACTTCAACATTGTTGGCTGTGCCCGATTGAAAGCGATCCTGGGCCAACTCAAGTTCGCGGCGCGCTAGGTCCTGCCCTTCTTTTGCAACGTCCACCTGCTCGGCTGCGGAGTCCAGATTCAGTAGCGCTTCGCGCAGATCCTCATCGATGCCGCGGCGCAGGTCTGCAATCTGATCGTCGATGCGCTTCAGTCGGCTGGTCAGTTCCTGCGCTTCCCCATTGCGATCGCGGTCGAAGACCGTGAAGTCGATCTGGCCTTGCAGCAGGCCGGTGCTGGCAACACCGCCGATGCTGCGCCCAATCTCGCCAAAGTTTCCATTGATGCTCAGCTTCGGATAAGAGCGAGCGCGATTGGCACGCTGCTGCTCAACCAACGCCTGGCGCTGTCGGTCGAGCGAAAGATAGTCGGCGCGAGCGAACAATGCAGCGGTCGAGACCGTGTCGATCTCAGGCTGTCTGATGGAACGATAGTCGAGTGGCTCGGCAAGTTCCAACGGCGTAGCCGGGCTTATGCCCAGATTGCGCGCCAGCCCAAGCAGCGACTGCTTCAACTGATTCTGTGCGACCAGCAGCGCCTGGCGGTCGTTGGCAAGTTGAACCTGTGCACGTAGTACATCCACGCCCGTCGCGGTTCCGGCGTCGTGCTTGTCTTTCGCCAGCTTGTACAACGTGCTGGAGTCAGTCACACGCGATTGTGCTGCATCGGCGCGTGCTGCTGCGGACTGCGCATTCAGATAGAGTCCAGCGATGGCACGCACAATCAGATCGCGTACATCCCGTTCGTCCATCTTGCTCGCATCCAGTGCACGCTCGCTGGCCCGCAATCCGCGATAGCTTTCCAGATCGACAATATTCTGCTGCGCATAGACGCGGAAGTCGTAGTTGGAAAACGGTCCCACAACGTTGGGAAGAGGAAGCCCCGACGCCGAAATTCCGAAGGCGCGCAGGTTACGATTCTGCACATTGGCATAGGCCTGGGCGTTCACGCGCGGAAGCAGCGCCGCCGATAAACTGCGCGTGCGAACGCCTTCTGCCTCGTCGACTCGCGTGCCAGCCTCCAGCACGCTCAAATTGGCTTGAAGCGCTTTCTGAATCGCGTCCTGTAGCGTGAGCTTGTAGGGCCCCGGCTGCTGCGCCTCTGCGCACGCACCTGGGGCCGTACCCGAAATCAGGAGTGTCAGTGAAAGAAGAACGACGACGCGGAAATCAAGTTTCATATTTCCTACTCTTTGCCAGAGACCGCGATCGATCTCCAGAACTGCTGAAAACTGTCTTCCATCCAAACATTCAACGGCGGCTGCTCGTGTAGCGACCAGAGCAGGGCGGTACCCATGACCGTCTGCAGTACCTGCATCGCGACCTTCTCTTTCTTCAGACGCCCATCAATTTCCCCGCGCTTCTGTCCTGCGACTACGACCTTCGCGATCATTTTGCGGCCCTCTTGCATGTTGTGCGCGATCACGGTGCGCACACCTTCACTCGCCAGAAACGACGAAACCAAGGCGCGCGCAAGATCCGGACTTCGACCGGGTTCCTCCGCAAGCCGCAAGAACAGGGTATGCAATACGGAGTGAATCGACTCCTCGCCCTCTGCCGCCAACGTCAGGGCTTCGGCAACTTTTCCCTGCTGGATCTCGGCCATTACCCCTAGGACGTGATCCTTGCTCTCGAAGTAATTGAAGAAGGTTCCCTTGCCCACGTCCGCCGCTTCGGTGATATCTTCGACGGTCACGGAAGTGAAACCACGCTCGGCAAAGAGCTGCAATGCGCATCGGAAGAGACGCAGGCGCGTTTCGGCGGCGCGGCGCTGGCGGCGGCCGGCAATCGGCGGATGCGCACGATTCGCGGCACGTGCGATAGAAACGGGTGAGGCGACGCGCTTTTTCTGACTGCTGATCATAGTCGAACTATGCTCATTTCTGACTACCAGTCATTTATAGCGCCGAATAGTACTTTCGTCAACAATCGCTAAATTCGGTATGACGGTTGCGGGTTGGCCGTCACTGCGTTGCGCGCGGCGCGACCGGATCTACATGATGGAGGGGGTTTGGGCAGGCGTTCAGATGAGGGACGGTAAACGTAAGCTCACGAAGTATTTAGGAGGCCAGGAAACCTTGCAACATATTCCCAATGTTCTGAGAAGGGACGCAATAGATTACATAATTCACGACAAACGCGCACGATCGCTCACATCAGGGGCAACGTGCACAATATCCGCCGTCAGCGCACCTCGAATCCATCGTGCCGGCGCCATTTCAGTTGCGACTCCATAATGTACGCGCCTCGTCCCCAGAGTCCGAGGCGCGGAACGGCTGTCATGGAGCGAATGCCTCAACCTCGATCAGGCGGAATGTGGCGGGAGCCGCGGGTCCTTGAAAGACAACCCGCATTGCTGTCGAATCAAGTGCGGGAAACGTGACTCGGTTCAGCCCCCCTGCAATCGGCTGCTGCGGCTCATGGCGCTGCCCCGGAATATCCCGCCAGCCGCCTCCCACCAGGTACTGCACGATATAGCTCACGGGAGGTTTATAGAGCGGATCGTCATCTAAAAAGTACAGGTTGACAGTCGCGAATTTGCGACTCTGTCCGAAGTCCACCGAGTACCAACTTGAGCTGCCCCGCTCCGTGGCTGCCGGTGACCATCCGTTCGGAGTTTCAGGCAAGAACCATAGACGCCCGTCGATGGCCTCGGCTGTCGCTTCAGGTGAAGTGCTTGTCGACGCCGCAGCGACGGGGAAGCCGCGCACACCTACATTTGCCGCGAGATCGATTGAATCGTTAGCAGCTATGGGAGCCTTCGCAGGGAACCGTCGCAAATCAACCAGCACCCGGCCAAGCGCCACCGGACCGGCTGCGCGTTTGCCATCCACATACACAGAGAGACCTTTGCCCAGATGATAGCGAGTACCGTCCAGATCGTAACTTACGTTCACTTCATGACCGTGATAAAGCAGGTCCTGCACTTCAAAGTAACGGACGACCCGCGCATCTGTCTGGTCGGCCGCTGGAAGTAATGGGTTGATCTCGAGCACGTTATCGGCCCGCGGACGAACACCGATTAGTCCGCTCAAGACAAGATCGATATAGGTGGAGTGATTATAGTGGTGCGAGCGTGCAAGGCCCACGATCGCGGCACCCGTGTCGGGGTTATAGTCCTCCTGAAGGTCAGGATGCCCGGGTGCAATGAAATGCTGATGGGTGTACTGCCGCAAGAGGCGGAGGTAGTCTGCGCGCGTGATGGCTGATTGCGTGTAGTCATTCAGCACATTGGCGAGGCCTGTCAATATCTGCGAAGTCTGAAAAGGCCACGAAGGGCCATTCCATTGACACTCTGGACGACCGGTAAACTTGTCGTAGCGATACTGAGTCAAGTAGCGCGGATACGTCGGCTCGACCGTGCGCAAACCGTATGCGCCGCCAAGTTCCGTTGAAGAGAGCGCATGGCGCCACGCCGCGGAGTAGTTCACGGACGCACCCTTCGGAGGAAGCTCGTAAAACCAGGGAACAAAGCCTTCGAGTTCCCGTCCGCGGACGAAGTCACCGGCCTTCACGTATCGCGTGGAACGCTGGTAACGATCGGTAAAGTGTTCGAACTCCGGGTTCCAAAGCTGCGTCAATACCGCGGAGCGAATGGCCTCAGCTCGCTCGGTATAGTCCATTGCTGTGTCCGGCTTGCCGGCCATATTTGCAATGGCCGCAATTGCCAGGGCGTTCGCATACTGATAGCTGTTGATCGTAGGACGAAAGGCATAACCCTTGGTAAATCCGTTCTCCTTTTCGTCGGTACTGGCGTGCTCGGTGAAACCGGCGCCAGATGCATCAATCGATGCGATGGTATATTCGGTCGCATCGGCGATAGGATCAATCCAATAGAGATTGCGATCTCGATCGAAATGGTCGTCCCACTGATTGAAGATGTATTGCATTGCGTCGAGATTTCGGATCGCCGGCGCTGGATCGCCAGTCACCAGAGTCGTACTCAGCGTCGCCGCGGCGATGGACTCGGAGAAATGGCGGTCGTTGCCTCCGCCGCGGTAGAGGTGATCTATTAAGGAGTCGACAATCGCGGGATTGCGCAACCAGCGCCCCTCGGACAGGTGAAATGATGAGGAGTCGTTCAGGTCTGAATCTGGCTGGCGCGCCCACGGCACATTATCAAGGAATTCCGTAACCGATGTTCCTTCTGGGCCGAGTTCGCGCACATGCGAGCGGTAGAGCTTCCACCGATAGTAATAAATCTGCTGGATTTCTGGATCGTCGATTTCGAGGAATGGGATGTTATGTACAAACCAGGGGGCGTCGGCGCCGAAATACTCGGCGGCCAGCTTCTCCCTGGGCAACTCTGAAGGAGATGAACGACCAACTTGCGCGTGAGACGCGGAGATGAAAAACCCGACCCAGAGCAAAAACACTGCACCTGCGATTTGTTTGGTTCCGATAAGCCGGATGGAGTGCCTCGATTGAGTAGGAATCACAGTTCTTCGAATCTCCCCGGCTTGGTTTTCTATCGTTCCTATTGATGAGCCAGCCGATTGATTGTGAAGTCGCAAAGCGGAACTTTACATCGCTTGGTTGGTCATAAATATATGCCAGCAGCGCTCGATGTAATTTGCAGATAACGAACTTCAGGGGCGTCTTGTGACGCCCCTGAAGTGTTTCGAACCCCAGGCTGAACTTACTGGACGTATGGCCAGCCGTCACTCGTGAAGGCAAGCCGGCTGATACCAAGCGTGGGCGTCCCGTTGTTGTTGCCGTCATAGTAGTGGTAGACCAATGTCGGCTGGGATAGAGTGCCGTTGGTCCCGGTATCGGTGAAGACGCTCTGCCCACCCGGCCCGACAATGTTATCGTGCGTGCTCAGCAGGATGGTTCCTCCATTGTTGGCGAGGTCCTGGCCACCGCGATCCAAGAACGGTCCGGTGGGATTGGTTGAGCGCCCCATGACGATGCGGTAAGTACTGGTCGCGCTACAGCAAGGGTTAATGGACGCGAAGTAGTAGTAATACTGCGTGCCGTTGACGACGTAGGGATAGATGAACGATCCCTCCTCGCCCCAATAACGGAAGCCGGCGCTGGTCATCTGCGTGTCAGTGGTTGAAGGAAGTCCTGTGGTCGGATCCAGTTGGATGATGTGCATGCCGTCGAGCCACGACCCGAAGACCAGCCACCAGTTTCCGCTGGCATCAATGTACGGAGCCGGGTCGATGGCGTTGTACTTGGTTGTGTTCACAAAGCCAAAACCGCTGATCGGCTTGGAGGTATTGCTCCAGGATTGAATCACCCAGCCTTTGTCGATCCACGGCCCTGAGGGACTGGTGCTGGTCGCGAGTCCGATGATCGCCTCGCCGCCCTGGCAGCTTGAATCCGAGCTGGCACAGGATGCGCCGGGGTCCGGCTCGACGGGAATTGCGTAGTACTGATAGTAGGTTCCGTTCGCGTACATCACATCCGGCGCCCAAACGTCCGTATTTCCGCCGCTATTATCCGATGGCGGTGTTTGCAGGCCCGTCCACGATGGAAAGTCGGGACCGATGTCGGCGCAGCGGCCGTTGTCGATAAGCCATGGGTCCGAGGACTGGGTGCTAGCACAGGCTCCCTGGGCACTTGTGCCGGTGGTGTAGGTGAAGGTCGAGAGATCGGTCGAATAGGCGATCGTCTGGTGCGTGCCATAAAGCCAGTAGACGTGGTTTTGATCCTGGATCATATTCGGATCGTGCACGTAGATACCCGTGCCCGTAACCGTCAGTGGCATCGAGTACGCTTTCGTGGTCGCCTGGGCCAGCGTCCACTCCTGGCATGTGCATCCGGTGCCAGTGGTAGCGCGCGCGCCCTGATCGATCGTGGCCGTCGAGGTAGTATTCGAGCTGTCGTCCTGCAGAAACAATCCGCTGTAATGATTCTTGATCAGGTAGTTGCCGTCGGTCAGTTTGTAGAAGACCCAGTCCTCATCGTCGGTGCCCGTGTCGCTGTAGAGCCCGGCCTGGGCCCCGGAGTTCATGGACGCGGAAGAGGGCATCCCGACATTCGACTCGGTGCTTGAAAGCCCCATCACCTGGTGCGTCAACATATTCTCGATGTTCATGCGGTCGTCCGCATAAACATTCGGCACCAGATGCCACATTGAATCGGTGGAACTGGTGTTGGTCTCCTGCACTACATTGGTTCCCACTGCCTGGTTTTGGCCGCTGACGCCCAGCACGAGACTGCTGGCGGCGTTCTTGATCTGGTACTGATAGCTGAAGAGCGCCGAGTCGTTCACATTGACAATGGTGCCCATGTCCGGCGTGGTCGGGGTCGTGCCGCCCCCGCCTGTGGAGCCGCCTGAACTGGAAGAACCGCCCCCCCCGCAGCCGGCCATCATGGCCATAGCGGACAGTGCAACGCCAAGCAAGGTCCGGCGCCACGGATTAATCGTTTGCTGCCAACAGTCTTTCATGGGTTATCTCCTCGTATCGTGAGGTGAGTTAATGGCGTCGTGCAGAGCGTTTGCGCTCCTTGCCGGCCACGTAAACGTATTCTAGACGATGGTGGTTCTCCTGCGGGGGCACCTACCGATAAAAGAAGGAGGCGTCGTGTAGACGCCCCCTTCCAGTGAAACCACCCAGGAGGAACTGTTTACCAGACAATCTTGGCGGACAGTTGAACATTCCTGGGAATGTTGCTCTGGCCGTCGTAGTATTTGTTGATTGTGCCGAAGTGGCTATCCCACGCATCCGACCAGTAGTCCACGCCCTGATATGACGGATGATTCATCACGTTATAGCCCTCGAACCTAACCTGCAGCTTCATCGTCTCCCAGACAGGGAAGGATTTGCTGACGCTCATATCGAGGTTCTGTCCATTGGGATTGCGGACGCCGTTGTCGCTGACATTCTGAACGACGGCAAAGGCCGGGCGAACGATGAAGTCGTACACGTGACCGGTCCCGGTGGTGTTTACAGCGCAGCCAGCGTAGTCGTTGCTCACTGTATCGCTCAGCGTGTAAGGAGCGTTGCCTGCGGAGAGCCCGCCTGCATCATTGACGGCAGGATTCGGATCGTACCAACCGACGCATTTGCTGGAACCGCGGAGAACACTCTGGGTTTCAGTGCGCTCATGCACACCATAGTGCTGCGTGTGCACAACTTCCAGCCCATCACCGGGGCCACCCCTGTCCATCGGAGCCGGCGTACCTGCTTCATAGGTATATATCGCGCCAATGACCCAGCCACCGATCGCAGAGTCAACGATGCGGTTGGAATTGCCCAGGAAGGTGCGCCCTCTGCCTACAGGAACGTGCCAGTCGGCATTGGCTGCCCAACGCCAGCGGCGATCGGTCCGGTCAAGATAGTGCTGCCGGACGCGATAGACCGTGTCGTTCAGCCAGCCATCGTTCATCTGCTTGGACCAGACGAAGTTTCCATGGAAGGTCAGGGCGTCGCGCCAGTGATGAGAGACCACGGCTTGCAGCGAATCGTACTCCGTGTTGCCGTCGTTCTGTTGTGTCTGGGTGATATCTCCAAACTCGGGATAGGGGCGCGTCATGACTGAACTGTCCAACTGGCCAGCCCAGTAGTAATTGTTCAGGTTGCCAGTGTTCGCGGGCGAAAATGCATCGATTCCTGCGAAAGGATTAGTCACGTAGTTAGGGTTCGTCGCCCTGGTGTCATGGACGCAGTTCTCATACCTCGCTGCAGTGGCCCCCATCTCCAGGTTGCAACTCGCCGCATATCCAGCGCTGATGTGGTTGATGTTATCCGAGGAGTCCATGTTTAGTCCGCGGTTGCCGACATAGCTTACATCCACCGAGGTGTGCTGACCGACTTGGCGTTCCACCCCGAACGAGTAGTTCAACACCGCCGGGACTTTGAAGTTAGGATTCACTGCGTTGAAGTTGTTTCCGAGAGAGCTCTCAAGCCCCCTGGAGGCGCCAGCGGGCTTGGCTACGACCGGGAAGGGATTGCTGATCAGATTGCCATCGACCGTCGTGCCATTTGTTGTGCTCGACACGTACGAGGTGTCGGCGGTAAAGCCCTGGCTATACCCCTGACCGGTAAATTGCGCATAGGTGCTTCCAATGCCGCCGCGGACAACGGTTTTGTTGTTCAGGGCATAGTTGAAGCCGACGCGGGGCTGAACAAGAAATCTGTTCGTGTTGTAGAGTGTGCGAGACTCGCCACTGACCCCGGCATAAGTCATGCCGCCCATCAACGAGATGCCGGCTGGCAGTTTGCCCGTCGCAACCACGATCGAGTTGACCGGATTCTCAGAGGTCGTGTCGAAGGCGCCCACGATCTTGTTGCCCGACTCTGTCGGCGCGCCCTGGATATCCCAGCGCAGGCCCAGATTGACGGTCAGCTTGGGTGTCAGCTTCCAGTCATCCTGGAAAAAGGGAGCCGCATAGGGATAGGTGAACAGTTGCCTGACACCGATGTGCATGGATCCACCGTCCATAACGCCCAGCATGAAGGTGGCGAGGCCGCTGCCTTGGCCGGCGATGCAACCCAGGCAGGAACCGTATTGCTGTGTGTACCAGTTTCCAGCGTTGAATTCGCCCGAAGCTGCGCCGCCATAGTAGCTGCTCGAGCGCTGCATGCGATAGTCGACGCCAACCTTGATGGTGTGCGCGCCATGGATGTACGTCCACATCGGCATTGCCGCAATGGTGTTGCTGATGGTCAGCTTGTTGCCGCCATTGTCCGCGTTGTTGCCGAACTCCGTGATGCCGCCGAATCCACCGATGCTAATCTGCGGAAAGACCTGCTCCGTGACATTCGAGTCCAGGCCGCTCAGACCGATCTTGGAAAGGTCGAAAGGCGATGGGCCCTGATTCTGGTTGTAAGCAAAGCGTTGGTACGACAGATGGAGATCGAAGAGCGAGTTGGCGCCGAACGCGTGCTGCCAGTCGGCGATAAAGAAGTGCGTCTGAAACACCAGCGGATCAACAGCGCGGCCAATGGGGCCGGGAAGTGAATCGAAGGTTTGGGCGTCGGCATTGTTCTGCCAGTTCTTCGTCCAGTTGAAGCGGATATAGGTTTTGTCTTTCTCGGTAAAGTTGCGATCCAAACGAATCGTTGCACTGTCGTATGGGAGAGTGGCGCCTTGCGACCATGCGTAATTGTCTTCGCCCCATTGCAAGTTGTTCGGGGTGGTGCGATTCGGTTTGGGAAGATAGCTGAGGATCTTCTGCGCCGTATTGTCAATTAAACCGGCTGTAAGCACGTTCCCCGTGAACTGCGTCCGCGGATCCCACCAATCGTACGGGGTGGTTATCGAGAACGGATTGTAGATATTGACTGGCAGATGGGCATTCGCAGCGCCCAAATAGTACGCGCCACCAAAATCGCCTGTATCCGCTACGGTCTGCGTCGTGGAGCCGGGGCTGAATTCGGGCACGCTGGCCACACCCGTTTGGGGGTCCTTTTCGTTGTATCTTTCCACCTGCAAAGCGAAGAAGGTCTTGTCGTGCCCGTTGTAGAGGTGCGGAATGGCCACCGGACCGTCGAGTTCGAGACCATATTGATTGCGATTGTCGCTGGCCTTGGCAAGGCTTTGTGAGTCGGCCACTTCGTTATTCGCGTCCAGCCAGTTGCGGCGAATGTTGTCGTAGACCTGGCCATGCAACTGGTTGCCGCCGTACTTGGTGACGATATCGAAGATGCCGCCGCCGGTGTGCCCATACTGCGCGTCGTAAGGGTTCTGGATGAACTTCATTTCCTGAACGCTGGCCGTAGGCGGCACTGTGCCGATGTCGCGAGCGCCAAAGGTGATGGAGTTGTTGGGCGAACCGTCCATCTGGAAATCGTTCGAATCTGAAAGACCACCGTTGACCGAGAACTGGTTCACCGACTGGTGATCGAAGGGACGAACCCAGGAGGCTCCCGAGACGTTCGTTCCCTGAAAGGTCACTGCAGGCGCGGAGTTGGCCAGCATGAGCGGGTTGCCGGAGTTGAATGGAGACTGCTCCAATTCATCCTGCGTGAAAGTCTCGCCTTTGCTCGCGTGGGTCACGTCGAGCTGCGCCTCATCGGCGTGCACGGTGACGCTTTCCTGGGTCGAGCCCGGCTTCAATGTCAGCTTTACCGTGGCCACTGCATCCAGGTGCAAGTTGACGGCGGTCTCGATTGCGGTGTCGAATCCTGCCGCAGTCGCTGACACGTCATAGAGGCCCGGGCGAAGTTGGGGGAATGTGAAGTCGCCGGTGGCGGTGGTAACCGTCGTGAGGTCCTGGTTGGTCAGTTCGTTATGTGCCTTGACTTGAGCCTTGGCAACCACTGCCCCGGTCTGGTCTGAGACACGCCCTGTAATGGCGGTTGAGGTCTGTCCGCTGGCCGCAAAGGGCAAAAGCATCACCAGCAGGAAAGACACAAGAAAGAGGTACTGCTTCGTACGATTCATACAGGCTCTCCAAAAATTGAGCGCAGGCAAGACGCAGAGGAACACGATTGCTCACACTCGCATTGTTGTTGCTTCCTTCTTCTTGAAACTGAGCGGCGCGTTCGAGTCGACGCTTTCCCGAAGCCGCTGCAATCCCTTGTTCGTCTTACAAACGCGATCAGGACATTCAAGTATCGTGATCGTTTTGTTGATTTTTGCTGCAGGTCAATTCAGGAGCGAATCTTGACCCGAGCAAAAACCGGACCATTCCCTGAGCTTGCCTACCAGCAAAATGCTGCGTGCCGGTAGCTCCTGTCTGCAAAGTGCAGCGGCATGACGATGCTCGGCGCCTTCCCGAACAGAAGCCGTTTCAGTTTTAGAGAACGTTTACCCTCAGAGGCGCACCTTCCCCCTCGGATATCGCCCGTTTCAAACTTTGCTCAGGACCGGTCGCCGAATTCGCATCCGGACGAGAACCAATCTCAAGACCGACTAATTCTATGGGGAGCGAATAAGCACTGTATATGATACAGATGTACGATAGTTCAAAAGCGCCCTGGAAGCGGTTCGCGCGGGCAAGGCCATTCGTAAGCTTGATGGGCGGCAAATTAATGATAAAGAATCGTTTTTGTAGACATTGCGGAGCGCAGCGTCTGTTGTCGGGAACGGGTTTGCGGTTAATCGCCGGTGTATCGATGCTGATGTTTGCCGGCTGCCACAGAACGCCGCCCACGGTGGCTGTGATTCCGCGAACCTGTGGGACCTTGCTTTGGGAAGCAGAACATACGGGTGTGGAGCGGGAGGCAACGGGCCGCGACGTATACGTTTACTGGAACGCCCCGATGCGCGAGGACGATATTGCCGGACAAATCGACATCTTGACGCGCGCGCTCGACCGGGGCGCCAAGGGCGTGATCATCTCGCCAGTAGAGGCTTTGCCCTTGCGCACACCCGTTTATCGAGCACTGCAACAGGGGACTCCCGTAGTTGTGATCGGAACGGACCTGGGATTGGCTCCGGGCAAGAACCTGGCCTACGTTCTGAACGATGAGCACCGGGGCGGCCAGCTTGCAGCACGCCGGGTTGGTGAACTCATGAAAGGGCGCGGAACCGTTGCCGTCGTAGGCATCAGCAACCAGTTGACCGGCACGGAAGAGCGTGCGCGCAGCCTCGAAACCACGCTGGCCGAGGAGTTCCCTCGAATTCATGTGGTGTTTCGCAGCCTGGCCCTGCCCACGGTGTCCCAGGAACAGGAAGTGGCGGAGAAACTGCTGGCGAAAACCTTGCATGTAGATGCGATTCTTGCACTGACCGAGAACTCCACGCGTGGCGCATACTATGCCCTCACGGAGTTCGACAAGATACCAGGCACCTATCTGATTGGTTTCGATCAGAACCTGATGGTGCCCATCCGCTCTGGGGGAATCGATTCCGTCATTATGCAGAACACCTATCAGATGGGCCGTGACGCGACGAAACTGATGGACGAGGAGATGCATGGCGGCGCCAGCCAAGGCTATGTCACAGTGCAGCCGCAACTGGTTTCGCGGGACAACATCGATTCGGCCCCGGTGAGGGAAATGCTGGACTTGAGTTGGTTCGCCCAATGAACCCACACACGATGCGCAAGCGTTCCAGAAGGTGGATGATCGGTACAGCGGCTGTAGCGGCAGTGCTGATAGCGGTTGTGGCGGCCGCGCCGTTCGCTTATCGAAGTTGGAGCGAGCGAGAACCGAATTTTCACGACACATTCAGTCGTACCTGGGACGATCAGCCTCACCGGGACGGGTGGCAGGCATTCGGCGGCACATGGCAAGTTGCGGATGGGGCCATGCAGAACATCGCCGACGATCGCGGAGCAAGGCTGATGAAGGGGTCCACGCGCTGGCACAATTACATTGTTGAAGCCGACATTCAATTGCTGGGCGAAGCTGGCGATGCCGGCCTTTTGGTGCGATCCTCGCAGGAGGAGGCGGGAGTGGATTCCTATCACGGCTACTTTGCCGGTCTTCGCGACATCGATGAAACTCTGATCATGGGACGAGCAGACTACGGCTGGCACGAGGAACAGACCATTCCAGTGCATTCCGGCGTGCATACCCGGAGTTGGTATCACTTGAAGTTCCTGGCCTACGAATGCAACTTCGCTGCCAGTGCGACGAACGAGGCGGGAGAAATCACCACAGCGAACATCCAGGATCCGGCGTGCCTCGCCCAAGGCAGATTCGGATTGCAATCCTACTCCACGGGGGCAATGTGGAAAAACCTGCAGGTGCGGCCGGCAACGCAAACAGACTTGCGTGCCATGCTCAGTGCCGGCAGTTCGAACGCACCGGGGCATCAGGGGGTCGCCGACCCATGGTCGGAGCGGCGCTTCATTGAGCCCATGCAGCGCGAACTGCGAGATCACAAGACCGATCCCAATGCCTTGCCCATCGCCAATCTGCGGCTGTGGGCGCACAATCTGCCTTCGCAAGTAACGGTTCATGGAGTGGTCACGCTGGTTGCGCCCATCCTTTTTGTGCAGGACTCGACCGGCGGCATCGCCATTCCAAACGCTCACGCCGACACGCCAGTCCAGATTGGCGACTCGGTCGAGGCCCGCGGCAATGCTGAGCAGCACGACTTCAGCTCCGTGCTGCAGGATGCGGATGTGCGGCTGCTCTGGTCGCACACCCCAGTGCCGCCGGTGTCTGTGACTGCCGCGCAGGCGGCGACGGGCGCATTCGACGCGCAATACATTGAAACCGAGGGCCAACTGGTTGAAGAGCAGCACAAGGGCGCGAAGTCTGTCGAGCTCAAACTCGCCGAGGGAAGCCAGGCATTTGTGGCCATTGCGGAAAGCCCGAGCCTCGCCGAAACTCTGAGTTCGCTGAAGACCGGAAGCCGTCTGCGCGTGCGCGGGATCTGCGTTACGGATCGCGCCTTCGCACGGAATGAGATTCCCTTCGCACTGCTGATGCGCTCTGTGGACGACGCCCAGATGATCGAGGCTCCGCCCTGGTGGAACACGCTGCACGTGATTGAATTGATCATTGGGTTGCTGGCTCTTTCATTCGGCCTGCAGGCGGCGTATACATCGGTCAAGCGATCACAGTTGCGCGCGGTCATCGAAGAACGAGAGCGCCTGGCACTGGAAATGCATGACACGCTGGCGCAAAGCTATGCCGGACTTGGTTTTCAGTTGGAAGCCCTATGCAGCGAGGTTGACCCCGGAAGTCTGATGCATTCGCAACTGGAATCGACTGTGAGCATGGTGCGCACAGGACACCTGGAAGCGCGACGCAATATTGCCGCTTTGCGTCCCGGTCCTCTGGAACAAATGGGCTTGGCCAAAGCTCTTGAGAATACCGCGCATAGCATCATCCAAGATGGGCCGATCGCCATCTCCCTGTCGGTCCGGGGCGAGCCGAAGGACATGCCGCTGCGCATTGGCGACACATTGTTTCGCATCGGCCAGGAGGCAATCGCCAATGCGGTACGTCACGGTCATCCTCGCACCATCAGCTTGAGACTGGTCTATGGAAAGCCCTCGGTGAAGCTCACGATCCGCGACGACGGCCAAGGCTTTTCAACCTTGAAGGAGTCCGCGGGATTCGGCATCCGCAACATGAAGCGACGCGCCGGAGGCATCGACGCAAACCTCCGCATCCACAGTTCCCCTGGGCATGGAACTTCTGTCCAGGTGCGTGCCGTGTTGCCGCAAAGCCCACTCGCAACTTGGTGGCGAGGGATCATCCGCACTGGAAAATGGAAGCGAGGCAGGTATGGAATATATCTATGAAAAGAATCCGGTTCGAATTTTGATTGTGGACGATCACCCCATTGTGCGCGCCGGCCTTGCCATGCTCCTCGGAAAGAGTACCGAGTTTCAGCTTGCCGGCAGCGTCGACGGAGCGGAAGAAGCCCTCGCGTTCCTGGAACGTCTCCCCGTCGACATCGTGCTCCTCGATCTGCGCATGCCAAAGACTTCCGGGCTGGCTGTACTGCCCACAATTCTGGCGCTCAGTCCCGCTCCGAAAGTGATCATCCTCTCCAGCTTTAACTACGATGAGGACATCTACCGGGCCGCGGAGGGGGGGGCGCACGGATACATCACGAAAGACTCCACCCGCGCCGAAATCCTCGAAGCCATTCGGACGGTTGCCAGCGGCCGGCTCCATTTTCCGGGAAGCATAGCCGCCCGCATCGCTGAACGCCAAGGCCGCACCGGGCTCAGCCCCCGTGAACTGTCGGTGCTGGAAATGCTCGCCAAAGGACTAACCAACAAAGAGATTGCCCGTGTGTTACTGATCAGCCAGTTCACTGTGCGCACCCATGTGCAGCACATCTTCGAGAAACTGGCCGCCAGCGACCGCACAGAAGCCGTCTCGATTGCCACGCAGCAGGGGATTCTCACGTTCAATTCTTAGCCATACGTGCCCAGGAGCGAAATTCAAAGCAGCAGATTTTATAGAATCCGGTGGGTCCGCCGAATCTACCGCTGGAATAACCGTCATTATTTCAGTTGTTTATCCCGCATATTATCTCGATAAATTCTCGAAACGCATTTGCATCTAGCCCCATATGGTGGAGCACCATTGGTCCTCCACCGCTCGCATTCTCACCTGCTGGTATGAATCCCGATCAAATTAGTCGCACTTGTGACCGCTGTCACGCCAGTTGGGGTTCAATTGGGTTTATGGTGAAAATGATTTTCAAGTTCACATTACGCGGCCGATGAAGGTCGCAGGGTCAGTTGCCCGGAAATTGGTTCTCCTGGCAATCAACACTGACCGAACGGAGTGAAAATGTTTTGCTGTTGGAATGGGTGGGGCCGCACGTGCCGTGGTGTACTGCTGGGCCTGGCGTTGGCATTGGCAGCAACAAATATGTTTGCGGGCGATGTGCTTCATTTCTCAGGCGTGGTGACAGATCCGACCGGGGCTGTCGTACCGCACGCGCAGGTGACCGTGGTGAATGAAGGCACTGACGCGCGGAAAAGTATCGTAAGCGACGCTGAAGGCTGGTTTGAATTGCTTTTACCGGCTGGAACCTACCATCTTTCCGTGGAGGCGCCCGGATTCCAGAACTACGTACACGATGGACTGGTACTAGGTCCGACTGCTTCCCTGCGGGTGGATGTTGCCTTGCAGTTGCCGTCCCAGCAGGAAAACGTACTGGTCACCACGGTCGAGGTGCAAGTGGACACCGCCAGCACCCAGGTAGGCGAAGGCATCTCCGAGGAACAAATGACCGCCGTCCCGCTGAACGGGCGCAGCTACACGGACTTGCTGGCCTTGCAGGCCGGAGTGATTCCCGCCAGTTCCGCACAGGCAAATGCGGTGGTCATGTCGGGAGCCACGAGCACGCCGCCTTCCGGCGATCTGAATCCGGGCGCCATGTCGGTGAGCGGACAACGGGAGACAGCCAACGGATTCATGGTGAACGGCAGTTCCGCAGAGGAAGACTTCAACAATGGCGCCAGCGTCATTCCCAACCTGGATTCGATTGCCGAGTTCCGCGTATTGACGAGCAATTTTGATGCGGAGTATGGAAACTTCAGCGGCGGCCAGGTGGTGGTCGTCACCAAGACCGGAACCAATCAACTGCACGGCAGTGCCTTTGAATTTGCCCGCAACACGAATCTCGATGCGACCAATTATCTGAGCCGCGACCGTGCCGCCTATGACCGCCATCAATATGGCGGAACCGTGGGCGGAGCCTTGGTGCACGACAAGCTCTTCTTCTTTGGCGACTACCAGGGGACTAACATGACGCAGGGCGTCGAGACCGGGCACATCGCAGTTCCTACCGCCAACGACCGTTCAGGGGATCTGAACGACCAGCTAAAACACCTGACGGGCAAGGTCAGTGGCGACTATCTGGCCTCGCTGCTAAGCCAGAAATTGGGACGCACAATTTATACTGGCGAAGCGTACTACTCTGCCGACTGCACGGACTCCAACCAGGCGTGCGTCTTTCCCGGCGCGGTCATTCCTTCAGCGGCCTGGTCGGCACCCGCCACGGCTTTGCTCAAATATATTCCGCAACCCAATTTTGACGCGAGCACCTTCTCTACATCCGGCCAGAATGAAACACTGGGCGACAATAAGGCCGCATTGCGAATGGACTGGACAACGCATCTCGGCAATCTCTCCGCGTACTACTTCCGTGACGGATACTCTCTCGACAATCCCTATCCCACGTCGCAAGGCGGCGCAAGCGTCCCCGGCTTCAATGCCATCTCGCGTGGACGAGCGCAGTTGCTGAACCTCGGTTGGACCAAGCCGTGGGGAGTCACCACGGTGAACGAATTCCACTTCAGCTATATGCGCGATGCAAACCTGATTGGCTCTCCAGTTGGCGGAGTGGGTCCCACGCTTGTCTCGCAGGGGTTTGATGAAAGCGAAAACGCCCAGGGCGTTGTCCTGGGCATTGTTCCCCTGAATCCTGGCATCGAAGGCGTGGAAAATGTCTCATTCAACGACTTCAGCTTCGGCGTGGACACCACCGGCGAACGGCAGGACAACAATACCTACCAGTGGACCGAGAATCTCTCCAAGGTTGCGGGCAAGCACACACTGAAGTTCGGCGTGAATCAACACCTGGACCAGGTGAATATCAACTCCAACTCCATCAACAATGGCGCGTTTGTTTTTCAGGGCTCGGAAACGGGCGTAGACTTTGCTGATTACTTGATCGGCGTAGCCAGCATCTACGAGCAGGGCGACGCCAGCGGGTTCTATCTTCGCAACAAATATCTCGGAATCTACGCACAGGATAGCTGGCAGGCGCGCTCGAACCTGACGCTGAATTATGGCGTGCGCTGGGATATGCTACCGCCGTGGCATGAGAAGTACAACCAGTTGCAGACCTTCGTCCTCGGCCAGCAGTCGGAAGTGTATCCAGGAGCCCCGCAGGGAATGGTGTTCCCGGGCGACCACGGCATCGCTTCGTCGCTGACGCCAACCAAGTGGGTCAATTTCTCTCCGCGTGTCGGGATTGCCTATTCTCCCAATTGGAGCGATGGCTGGTTGAACAAGGTCTTCGGAGGAGCCGGCAAGAGCAGCATTCATGCAGGGTACGGCATGTTTTACACGGCATTCGAAGGACTTTCGGCGGGCATCATGAGCGCCTGCGCTCCCTATGGATATGACTACGACAGCACGTCGGGCCGCCCGCTCTTTGACGAGCCGTTTGTTTCGGCCAGCACGGGCGATACCAATGGTCAGCCCTTTCCGTCGCCCATTCCCGCGTTTGGCGCGTCGACAAGTCACCCCAACTCCACTGTGGATTGGAGCAAGTACAAGCCGATTACCGGCGACCCGGCCTTCTACTATCGCAATACCTCGCCTTACACGGAGAGCTTCACGCTGTCGCTGGAACGCGAACTGCGCGCTGGAACCACTCTGAATGTCGGCTATGTCGGCGCTGAAGCACATCACCTGCTGGTACTCACGCCCGCCTCACCCGGCAATGCCGAGCGCTGTCTGAGCGTGATTGACAAAAGCCAAGTCGCGCCGGGAACCAGCACTTGCGGGCCCTTCGCCGAAGGCGGCCTGTTTACCAGGACGGATGGAACCCAGGTTGAAGCGCGGGGTCCTTTCGGGCCCGAGTTCGACGGCATCACCTACCAGAAGACAATTGGCGGCAGCGGCTACAACGCGATGGAGTTGACGCTGAAGCATCGCAGTCGCAATGTCGAATTGATGGCCGCGTACACCTACAGCAAATCCATCGACGACTCCTCTAGCTTGTCGGAGGAAGTGAACCCATTCGATTCGATGTTGAGCCGCGCTGTTTCCACCTTTGACGTGCGGCATAACTTCGTGTTGAGTTACAACCTGACCCTGCCGTTTTCTGAGTTGACCGGCCGAAGCAACCGTTGGACCCAGGATTGGGCGCTCTCCGGCATAACGCGCTTCAATTCCGGAATGCCGGTGACGCTCTTCAACAACGACGATACCTCGCTGATTGGTTCCATGCCCAACGGGATCAATAACAACGGCGTGGACACGCCCGATTACACGCCCGGGAATCTGCAGTTAAACCGCAACCCAAGAAAGAGTCAGTATGCGTTCAATACGGCGCTGCTTACGATTCCTGACTCCAGTAAGCCGGACGAATTAGGCCACATGGGAACTGCACGACGCCGCTTCTTCTACGGCCCGGGCTCGGACAACTTTGACACGGCCCTGGAAAAGAAATTGGGACTGGGCGAATCGCGTTCCCTGCTGCTGCGCCTTGAAGCCTTCAACGTCTTCAATCACGCCCAGTTCTTTGGGCCGAATGCGGTCAATGGCAATCCGGACAGCACGAACTTTGGCAAGATCATCAACGCCAATGCACCGCGCCAGCTACAGCTTGCCGCCAAGTTTTCGTTCTGAAAAACGAGTGAGATAAAACCGCTGCTCAGAGTGCGGAGGGATTCTCCTGCCGCTTCATTTGGCACGCGTGACAGACGCCATAAATCTGGAAGCTGTGGCTCGTGGTGGCATATTGGAACTGCTCGCCGATACTGCGCTCCACCGCTTCCACCTCCGGGGAGAAGAACTCCACGGAGTCTCCGCAAACAGTGCACAGCAGGTGGTGATGGTTGCGCCGATTGAGGCCGTGCTCGTAGCGGGCGATGCCGTCCCGGAATTCAATTTCGGCGGCCACTCCGCACTCGGTAAACAGCTTCAGAGCGCGGTAAACGGTGGTGTAGCCGATCGTCGGATCTTGTTTTTGGACCAGGTGGTGGAGTTCTTCGGTGGAAAGGTGGTCACGAGTGGCAAGGAAAGTACGCAAAATCACGTCCCGCTGCGAACTCTGTTTGAGTCCCAGCCGAACCAGGTGTTCACGGAGAATCCTCTTGGCATCGTCCACCATTTCTGCGGACTCACGAGCCTCTTCATCTACCCGCATTTTGGCCATGATTGCCCAACCACCCCTCAGTTCAATTTCGCCAAATCAGTTGCGGGAGAAGCTCTCCCTCTATCAATCTAAACCAGCAGTACCAACCTCAATCGAAGCAGGCTTTTAATCCGGGCGGCTCTCGTTGTATGATTGAACTCGGACCAAATCAGTCCTATTTTGAGCTTGACCGCCGACGCAGCGTTTTTTAGTCGGCATCGGGGAAGCATCCAGCAATTTCCACAGAAACAGCAGACCCCGCGGCAGACTTTTGGCGAAGCACCGCGGGGCCTGTAGATCGAAAACCGAGCGGTTGACGATTGCTATGAGCATATAGCAAACGGTCAACCACGCCCAAGAAAGGTACTTTGCATGGCTGGCCGTCTTAGACGTGAGTTCTTCATTCTTCCTCTTTTCGTGCTCCTGGTCCTTCTCTTCTCACTTCCCTCCAAAGCGCAAAACGCGCAACTTTCAGGCACCGTAGCCGACTCATCGAAAGCGGTCATTCCACGCGCACTGATCGAGATTGTGGACACAGCCACGCAAGTTAAATGGCAAGCTCGCACGGATGTGGACGGCCGTTTTGTCGCTCCATCCTTGCTTCCGGGCGTTTACCGGATCACGATTACCGCGCCCGACTTTGAAGTTCAAGTGCTCGAAAACTTGCACCTCAATGTGGCCGCTAAAGTAGCTCTTGAGTTTGTGCTTCAGCCCGGCGCTGTCAGCCAGTCAGTGGTCGTGGATGGCGCCGGTATCGCGCTGAATACAACGGATGCCAGCGTAAGCACGGTGATTGATCGCCAGTTTGTTGAGAATCTGCCACTCAACGGCCGCAGCTTCCAATCCCTCATGACCATCTCGCCGGGTGTCTCGGTGGTGCCCTCGTCGGGCGTCGGCCAGAGCGGAGAAATCAGCGTGAACGGTCAGCGCACGGAAGCCAACTACTTCACCGTGGATGGAGTCAGCGCCAATACGGGAGCCAGCGTCTCTTCGTCGGGGGCGACCGGCGCGGGATTTGCCGGGGCCACTCCAGGAGAAACCGCGCTCGGCACCACTCAGTCGCTGGTCTCCGTCGATGCGCTGCAGGAGTTTCGCGCCGTCACCAGTACCTATTCCGCAGAGTATGGTCGCACCCCAGGCGGCCAGTTTGCCATCCTAACCCGCTCTGGAACCAACCACTATCACGGAACCGCATTCGACTTCCTGCGCAATGACGCACTTGACGCCAATAGCTGGTTCAATGGTTACGCCAGCCCGGCTGTATCCAAGCAGGCTCTTCGACAGAATGACTTTGGCGGAACGGTGGGCGGCTTCCTCGACATTCCCCACGTTTATTCCGGGCGAGACAAGACCTTCTTCTTTTTCTCCTATGAAGGTCTTCGCCTGGTGAATCCGAGCGCCTCCACATTGTATGAAGTCCCCAGCAACGAGCTTCGGGCAAATGCGCCAAGTGCGCTTCAACCGTTTTTGAAAGCCTTTCCCGTCTCCGACAAGGCAGACAATGGAAACGGGCTCTCCTACTACACGGCAGGCTACAGCGCTCCCAGTTCCCTCGACACCAGCAGCATTCGCATGGACCACAACTTCAATGACCGCGTGCGCATCTTCGGCCGCTACAGTGATTCCCCGTCGGACAGCACAGCGCGCCAACCAAGCGATTTGGCGCAGGTCAACGCGACCATTCGCAACGTCAAGACCGCAACCATCGGCGTGAGCGCAACGCTCAATGCGCGCATGGAAAATGAACTGCGCTTCAACGTGACGGGCAACGATTACAAGTCCGCCCGCTACATCGACAACTTCGGCGGAGCCACGCCGTTGTACCTGGCCAGCATTGACAGCCTGAAATCCGATAGTTGGCTTACTTTCTTTCTCTTCTATGATCTCTATCCGTACTATCTGCTGGAGCCGCAATCGAACCGCGAGCGCCAGATAAACTTCGTCGATACTTTTTCACACATCATCGGACGCCATAATCTCAAGTTCGGCGTCGACTATCGTCGACTGGTCACATCGGAAGCACTTCCCTCGCTCTGGGAAGTTGGCTTCTACTATGACGGGCCTTCCGTGCTCGCCAATCATGCCAGCGGCATCAACGTCTACAAGCAGACGATCAACATGAAGGCCGTCTACCCCAACACTTCCCTCTTCGTTCAAGATGAATGGAAAGCTAGTGATCGCGTCAGCTTCTCCGCGGGCGTTCGCTGGGAATTGAATCCTGCTCCGCACGACGCCAATGGCAACACGCCTTACACGGTGGACCAGATCACCGATCTGAGCACAGTCACCCTCGCGCCCAAGGGCACCGCGCTGTGGAAGACAACTTACAACAACTTCGCGCCGCGCCTGGGCGTTGCCTACCAGCTTCATCGCGCGCCCAACACAGGCACCGTGTTGCGCGCCGGCGCGGGCCTCTTCTATGACACCGGAACCGCGCTCGCCGCCGATGGTTACTACGGCGTAGGCACCACGGGCTTCAAATCCTTCAATGGCGACGCGTTTCCCGTCACCACAGCTCAAATCGACACCGTGCCGCAACCCAATGCCAGCGCACCCTACAATGTTGCGGTGTGGGGCTTTGATCCTCACCTCACATTGCCCTACACCATGGAGTGGAATGCTGCCTTGGAACAGCAGTTGGGCGCCGAGCAGAGCCTGACCATCAACTACGTAGGCTCTGCGTCCCGCCGCATGCTCACGCAGAACTTCTATCGTCCCGATTTGCTCGGCAACAATAACTTCAGCGCCGGCAATGGACTGTATCTCACCAGCAATCGCGCACGCTCCTCCTACAATGCGCTGCAAGCTCGCTTCCAACGCACGCTGGCTCAAGGATTCCAGGGTCTGCTCTCCTACTCCTGGTCGCACTCCCTCGATGACGCCAGTTCCAACTTCACCGTGTATGAACTCGAGCGCGGACCTTCGGACTTCGATATTCGCAATAACTTCCAGGCCGCACTCTCCTATGAGATTCCCGGGGCATGGCACAATCCGTGGGTAGCTTACGCGTTGCAGCATTGGGCGCTGGACAGCCGCATATCCACCCGTTCCGCGTTGCCTATCGATATCATTTCCGCCACGACCATTGATAGCGCTTCCGGCACGGGACAAACCTATCACCCTGACCTTGTCGCCAACCAGCCGCTCTATCTGCATAACCCCAATGTTGCGACCGGCCGCGAGATCAACCCGGCAGCCTTTGTTGTCAAGCACGACGCGGGCGGAGACGTGATCGAAGGCAACGCCGGACGCAACTCCGCGCGCGGCTATGACGCTGTTCAGGCTGACATGACCCTGCGCCGCGATTTTCCTTTCACTGAACGGGTCGGGCTGCAGTTCCGCGCCGAGGCCTACAACCTCTTCAATCATCCCAGCTTCGGCTCCGTCTATAACTCGCTCTCCACTGGCGCTCTCTTCGGACAAGCCCATAACACGCAGGACACGCAAATGGGCGGTCTCAGTTCCATCTATCAGGTGGGCGGCGCCCGCTCCGCGCAATTCTCACTCAAGCTGCACTTCTAAAAAGGCAAACACTGAGCATGGGTTTCCTTCACAATCCGCAGCTCCTTTGGTGGCGCAAGGCAATCTTCCAGATTCACCTCTGGGTTGGCATTGCCTTGTGCCTCTATTTGGTCGTCATTGGAGTCACCGGCTCCATCCTTGTCTTTGAGAGCGAGATAGAACACGCTGCTTATCCACAACTCTGGCGCGCTCCCGCACCTTCCGCCTCAAGTGGAAATCGAGAAGCTGATCTTGCTGACGTCATCGCATGCGTGAAACATGCTTACCCTGGCCGCTTCATCACTGCTGCTTACGTCCCCGACAAGCCTGGCGACAACTTTGAGGTTTTTCTCTACCGGGATGGACAATCTCTCTATGCCTTTGTCGATCCTCAATCCGGACGCATTGTTGGCACGCTTGATCCCGACGCATCCTGGCTCATCTGGATTATCAACTTGCATTTCCGGTTGCTTGCCGGCCATACGGGACTCATTCTCAACGGCCTTGGCGCTGCCGGTCTGCTGATCCTTTGCCTCACCGGCCTGGTCGTTTGGTGGGTCGGACTTCACCGCTGGATGCGCGGCCTCAAAGTCAATCTGCGCGCCGGCTGGAAGCGCATCAACTTCGATTTGCACAGCGCGGTCGGCTTCTGGACTTTGGCCGTCGTTTCCATGTGGGCCTTCACTGGCGTCTACTTTGTTTGGCCTGATCCCATCGAGTCTGCCGTGAACCACTTCTCTTCCATCGCTTCCGCGCGGCCACCCGTGTTTACAGTTCCCCACCACGGCAGCAATGGTCCGCAAGCAGATTTGAGACCGATGATTCACCGTGCCCAGCAAAGCTCGCCCAACGCCAGCTTTGCCGGGGCCTTCTTTCCGCGCAATTCTCAAGGAGCACTCACACTGCTGATGGCGCGCAGCGATCCGCGCAACTTCAGCCACATGGATTACGTGTATTTCGACCCCGTCACCAGCCAACAACTCGCGATTTGGCATCGCGGATTGAACTCGACGTGGGGTGCGAGCTTCATCTTCTGGCTCAGTCCGCTTCATTTCGGTATGGACTGGGGACTGCTCATCAAGATTCTCTGGGCAGTACTAGGATGCTCCCTGTCGCTGCTCTCCATGACAGGCGTACTCATGTATTGGAACCGCTCGCTAAGCAAACAATGGAACAGCATTCGCAATCGCGTGGTCGTCCGATGAATCTGGAGCAGACGCACCCGTCGACTGCAGCTTCAGCTATTCTCTCGACGATTGGTTCAATTGATCGAGGATCAAAGCCCCCTATCTCGCAATGCAACCTATCTGCAGTCACAACCGGTCAACAGTTCCACGCTCGTTGAGCTTGCTTTCTTTGGCTCTCTCATTTTCAATGCAAATCGGCCATCTTGTTCGGCGCGTCGGCATCCTATTGATCGTGAGGCGCTCATGAAACAAAGCTTCGATGCGATCATTGTGGGCACCGGCCAGGCCGGCCCGCCGCTGGCCGGCAGGCTGACCCAGGCCGGCTGGACTGTCGCAATTGTTGAACGCAAACTGTTCGGTGGAACCTGTGTGAACTCCGGATGCACACCCACCAAGGCCCTCGTCGCCAGCGCACACACCGCACACATCTGCCGTTGCGCCGATGATTTCGGCATACAGCAAGGCCGCGCGGTCGCCGTGGACATGCACCGAGTCAAGGAGCGCATGGCCGCGATCGTCGCCAAGTCGCGCGATGGCGTCGAGTCATGGCTGCGTGGCATGGAACGATGCACTGTCTACACCGGAACTGCGCGTTTCCTGTCCCCGACAGACATTCAGGTTGGGGACGACACGCTTCAGGCGAAGAGCATCTTTATCAACGTTGGTGCGCGGCCAACCGTTCCTCACTTGCCAGGCGTTGAGAACGTTCCATACCTGACCAGCACATCGCTGATCGATCTAGATGTTCTGCCGCAACATCTGGCGGTCGTGGGAGGAAGCTATGTGGGACTTGAGTTCGCCCAGATGTATCGACGGTTTGGTTCAGAGGTGACGATCGTTGAGCGGGACGCACGGTTGGTAACTCACGAGGATCAAGACGTATCCGACGGCGTTCAAGAGATCCTTGAGACCGAAGGAATCAATGTGCGCCTCAATGCCGAGTGCATTGAGTTTGAGCAGCACAGTAACGAAATCGCCGTCAAGACCCACTGCCCTGCCGGCGAACCGGAGGTCCGCTGCTCGCATGTGCTGCTTGCGGTTGGGCGAACGCCGAATACGGACGACCTGGGCCTTGAAACAACGGGAATTATTCTGGATAAGCGCGGCTATATCCCCGTTGACGACCAACTGCAAACCTCCGTTCTCGGCATATGGGCGATTGGAGATTGCAATGGAAGAGGCGCATTTACCCATACCTCCTATAACGACTTTGAGATTGTCGCCGCCAACCTGCTGGACAACGATTCACGCAAAGTGAGCGACCGTATTCCTGTACACGCGCTCTATATCGATCCTCCTCTCGCCCAGATCGGAATGACTGAAGCTCAAGTCCGCGCGAGCGGCCGCCCGGCGTTGATTGGCACCCGTCCCATGACCAAGGTGAGTCGCGCCATCGAGAAAGGGGAGACGCAGGGCTTCATCAAGGTGCTGGTCGATGTGGAGAGCCACAAGATTCTCGGCGCCTCAATCCTCGGAACAGGTGGCGATGAGGCTATCCACTGCATTTTGACGGCGATGTATTCAGGACAACCCGCTTCCCTGCTGCAACGGTCCATGCATATTCACCCCACGGTAGCTGAGTTGATCCCAACCGTCCTCGGTGATCTCAAGCCTTTGACGTGACGACACTGCGGCAGCACTCGAGGATCGCCTCATAAGTGTCGGGGTTCGACTTGCGGTCACCTGGTTCGGGCAACTAGTACCGTGACCGCGTGAATGCGTAATTAAGCTTTAGGCGGGCCAGCTTTCTTGTGAACTTCCACTGAATCGTGATCGTGTCGCGGTTGGTGTGGCGATTCCAGGCCTTGGCTTGGCGACG
>Ga0224529_1000462_pt1 | contig 29936 bp, 22 predicted proteins | sample CBST50metaG_FD_179893 | JGI IMG/M metagenome (GOLD analysis project Ga0224529, IMG submission 179893) | Peat soil microbial communities from Stordalen Mire, Sweden - C.B.S.T50 | ecosystem: Environmental > Terrestrial > Soil > Wetlands > Peat | place: Sweden: Norrbotten County, Stordalen Mire...
CCTCCCGGTGGTACTTTGGGCGTAAGTGGATTTGATTCAGGCGGTTGCTGGGTGAAGCTGTCGCCAAAATCGTCATACCAAATAGGTTACTGCTAAAATCATCAAAACATTCGAGTTACACGTGAAAAACACGGATTTGACGGGATGCTTCCGCCAAAGTCGTCATTGCATTGTGGTTACGGGCAAATTCGTCAAAGCATTTGGGTTATGGATGCTGTGACGCGAATGCTCTTCCACAACTTCAATGGTACTTTCCCCCCATACTTTAATGATACGCGTTGGAGGGAAACTACTATGCCAACTATTTTTCGGAGGGAAGTGGTTGATGGGGTGTGGGTTATGGGGATTTCGGAGAGCGGAGGGGCTTGACACGCGAATTTGCTGAGATTTTTGGGGAAAGAAAATGCGGGGGTGGGTTGGGGCTGGAACCTACATCTCAGAAGCGAGATGTGGGGCACCCGGCTTCAGTGCGTGCCCTCCTTTACTGCGGGCGTTGGATTGTTAGCCGGAGCCGTGGGCTTGCCGGGCTTGTTGTATGTAGTTTTTGGCTTGCTAGCGTCAGACTTCTTGCTCGCAGCATGAGGCGTAATAGCTGGAGTGTCGGGGATAAAACCGGAAGTGGGCTTGCTAGCCGGGGCAGTGGGCTTGTGTGCCGACAATCCGGAGTTGTTCAACCTGTCGTACAACATTCTGTCAAACAAATGGGTCAACTTATCGTAGCTGTTCTGTAAGGTTTCAATCTTTGTTTCTTCCATGCGGAGATCGAGTTTGGTTTGCGCAAGTTGGTTCTGCAACTCCAGAATCTCGGTCTTAAGATTGTCGTTGCCTTTTAGCGGGGATTGAAGATTCTCAACATCCAACTTCAGTTCCTTCAGACCATCGTTAAGACAGTTTTGCCCGTTCTCCAGGTCATTGACTATCGTTGCGTTGTCCCGCTCTATTGTGTAGACCCCCCGAGGCGGAAACGGGCAATCCCCGTAAAGCCCATACTGGGCACAGCAGACTGTGGGCAAGAAGACAAAAACACTGGACAGAAGAAACTTCGCTAAGATTTTCACGAGCTATACCTCCTTGGTGTGGTGTTGGATAACGCTTACCCAAATAGGAAAATCGGGTAGTGTCCTAATTTGGTTTGGGATGACGCTTGCGCCGGTATGCCTAGGTTCCAGCCTCTTTGTCTTTCTTCAATTCCGAACCCAAGTTTAAGGCGTGAGCACTACCGGGACCGCAAGAAACCAAGTAACCGAACGCTTGTTTTTCAATCTCGCCAATTGCGGACTGAAAAAGAACATACCCACTGACGGAAACCAGGAGTTTGTCAGCGATGTATTCTTCAGCCCTCACCTGATCCAGATTAATAACAACTACAAAACGGTACGCTGCTTGAAGCTGTCGTTGATAGTCATGGATATTCTTCTGACCGATGGCCACTTCCCGGCCTTTACCAGGCGAAAGAATGCGTATTTCTTCTATCTTGACTTGCTCTTTAGATCCGTCAGAACCGCTAACGGTCGTTTCAACAAAGATCTCTTGAATCGTAAGGGGATAAAGAGTTTCATTGGATGCACTAAACCAAATGTTGACTTTATCCGCTTCATTCCTAATACGATCAAGTTCATTGCTCCCAATATTTGTACAACTACTGCTGATTACATCTACGGCAATCCATTGCTTCATCCCCGCAGCCTGAATGTCAGTTTGCCTTTTTATGGCTCTCAGTGTTTTGTTGGCCAGCCAGCCAGCTACTCCTGCGAAAAACGCCAGCACCCAATTTGGAATGTTTGCCGGGGCAATCAATTCGTGCCATGGATATGGAGACAACATGACAGCTAAAACAGGTAACGCAAATACAAAGATTTCCCGTGTCATGGCTCCCCCAGAAGAAGATTCGAGAATAGTTTAGACCACGGTCCCAAGATTCGCCCTTCAAAGAGCGCGGTGGCCAGTCCATCTCAGGTGCAAGAACGGGCAAAGGCGAAATGCGGGGATTCTTCGCTGCGCTCAGAATGACAACTCCCTGAGCGGCGGCTATTCGAAGACGGGGGTGAGGAGGCGGACGAGGGTGTCGGGTTCGGCTAAGAAGGCGTCGTGGCCGAGGTTCATGCTCGCCTTTGCCATTGTGCAGGATCGCGGCTGCCGTGGAAACAGGCAATGACGGTCAGCGTTGTGTCGGTTTCGATGACGAACATCAGAGCGTACGGAAAGCGACGGAGCAGGGCCCGGCGGACGTTCTAGCTTTTGATGCGTTCAAAGACGAACTGTAGCGCGACCACGCATGAAACCTATGTGCTCTATTCTAACTTATAGATCGGGCCTTCAGCCCTTGGGGGTTTGGGGTGGTCCGTACATGGGGCTACGCCCCATGCTGGTATAGGGCGCACCTTCGGTGCTCAATCCCACATCTCAGAAGCAAGAACAAATACAGAGATTCTGGCTTCGCCAGAATGACGACTCAAGGAAGGGTGGATGCAGGAATCTGTGGGTTGGCTTAACCCAACCGGCAGAGCAAGACAGACGCCTCTCAATGAAAAGGATGGATATGATGGCTGTGTGCCCCATTCATGCAGCTTCACCGTCATGCCGGGGTTCCTGCCAGATCCGCTGATGGGTTGGTTGAGTGGTCATCGCGTGAAGCGCGACCCTCCGATGGAAACGGAATGCCCGACCTCATCCAGATCGTCGATGCTGCTGTAGCGGATGCCTATCTGCGTGGCGGGAAGCACCTGGTCTGCAAACCTGGCTGCTCGCAGTGCTGTGTCGGTGTCTTCCCCATCGCGCACGAAGATGCGGCGCGGCTTCGCGCGGGGCTTGCATCGCTCGAACAGACCGATCCACAAAAAGCCGCACGCATCCACTCACGCGTCGCCGAATCCCTCGCGCGCCTCGATCCCTGGTTCCCCGGTGATCGCGCCACCGGCATTCTCGGCGAAGACTACGAAGCCGCAATCCTGTTCGAGGAGTTCGCCAACGACGAGCCTTGTCCGGTGCTCGACCTCGACCACTGCACCTGCGACCTCTATGAATCGCGCCCCATCCTGTGCCGGACGTTTGGCCCACCCATGCGAACCGAAGAGGGAAACCTCGCCACCTGCGAGCTGTGCTACATCCACGCCACGACCGATGAGATCGTCGCGTGCGAGCTGGAGCCCACCATCCCCACGCTGGAAGAGGCCAGCAACCATGCCTTCAACGCCGCACATGGTCTGCACGGCGAAACCCTGATTGCATACGCGCTACGAACAAAATGCGGGGATTCTTCGCTGCGCTCAGAATGACACGCGTAAAACAAACAAGAACCAAAACAAATGCGGGGGCCCCTCCACTCCTACTGGCGGAGGATAAGATCACTCCACTTGTTCCCCAGAAGCGCGGGCGCAAGCCAAAAGCCTAGTTGCGAAATGCCCTTTTCAGTTCGCACTCAAGTTTTGCGGGATCGAACGTTATCGAAAAGTGCTCAAAGAATCCATTCATTCCCAATAGTCTAGCGACCGGCAAAGTTTCCGTGAATCCTGCTTTTATTACGACTGTTCCGCCTGGAATGTATAGGGTCACATCGTGAATCCAAGTTTTTTGCTGGCCGCCGATACCATTGCAGTTCTCCATTACTCCCGACTTAAGATCCAACCCTAGATACGTCGCAATACTCGCATGGAATAAGCATCTGCTCGCGCCAGAGTCTATGATTGCCTCAAATCGCTTGGTCCGAGGCGCGTTGGGCTGAGGCAATGCAAGGTTGACGCCCAGAGTTGCGCTATAGATAAACGATCCGTATTGATCGGGCAGAACCTTATAGGGAACCAGCATTAGACGGAGATGACTGCCCAAGAGGAGGGGGTTTTTAGGATGACTGGATCTGGTTCCCCCGAAGCGTCGCTGTTATCGGCAGCCTCTTGGAAATTGTTGCCAACTGCTATGATGCGTGATTCATCGGACGAAAGTGCTATCCACTTGTCGAGAGGCGCAGAGCGAAGAATTGACAGCCGTATGGTGTTCGCTGGTGACATAGTTGCTCCCTCTGACAATTAGACGCTTAAATCTAATCGGCAGACTCCAATATGTCAATTACACCAGCAATCGTATGGCGCGTCTATGACGCTTCTTCCGCTTTGCTGCGGAATGACAAACAAAAGAGCAAGCAACGGCAAATGCGGGGATTCTTCGCTTCGCTCAGAATGACAAACAAGTGAGGAGACAACAACTGCGGCTATTCGAAGACGGGGGTGAGGAGGCGGACGAGGGTGTCGGGTTCGGCGAGGAAGGCGTCGTGGCCGTGGTTGGAGGCCATCTCGCGGTAGTCGCAGCGGGCGCCGGCGGCGCGGATGATGGCGGCTAGCGAGCGGACGTCCTCGGGCGGGAAGAGCCAGTCGGTGGAGATGCCGACCAGAGTGAGGTGCGCGGTGATGCGCTCATAGGCGGCGTAGGGCGACTCGTGCGCGCGGACGGGATCGAAGATGTCCATGGTGCGGGTGAGGGAGACGTAGGAGTTGGCGTCGAAGCGTGGGATAAAGGTCTTGCCCTGGTAGTCGAGGTAGCCGGCGACGTCGAAGCGGCCATTCTGCCCGGCGGAGGTGGAGAGGTAGGGGTTCTCGTTGCCGTAGCGGTTGGGCTTGCGGGCGAAGCGCTCCTCAAGCAGGGGAACGGACTTGTAGCTGATCATGCCGAGGGAGCGGGCGAGGGCGAGGCCGCCTTTGGGGCCTTTGCCGGGTTCGTAGTAGCCGCCCTTCCAGGCGGGATCGAGCATGATGGCCTTGCGTTGGAGGTGGTTGAGGCCGAGGCCCATGGCTCCCAGCGGCGCGACGCCGATGGCGACGGCGCGGGCGACGCGGTCTGGAAATAAAATGGCCCACTCGAGGACCGTCATGCCGCCGATGGAAGCCCCGATGACGAGTTTGAGGCGAGAGATGCCGAGGTGGTCAATGAGCTTGACCTGGGCGTTGACGATGTCGCGGATGCTGATGAGGGGGAAGGTCGCCCCATAGGGCTTGCCGGTGGCGGGGTCGATGGAGAGCGGGCCGGTCGATCCGTAACAGGAGCCGAAGATGTTGATGCCGATGACGCAGTCGCGGGTGAGATCGAGCAGTCCAAGGTCGCCGGGCAGAAAGAGCTGCGGCCACCATGCGCCGACCTGCGCGGAACCAGATAAGGCGTGACAAACCAACACCGCGTTGTCTCGCGCACGGTTAAGCTTGCCGTAGACGGCATAGTGCAGCGTGGGGTTGACGAGGATCTCGCCGCTCTCAAGGGAGAGGACTTCGTCGATGACGAAGTCTCCCTCGAAGGCGGGCGTGGGGATTGGGATTGGATCTTCTTCAGTCATGCGTTTGAGAGATTTCCCTCAGGGGCTAAAGCCCCCATTCATGCTACATGAGGTACGGCGGGACTGAAGTCCCGCCCTTTCAAAACTACTTGGCGAGGCCGTTTGCTGCCGTGATCGCCTGATCGAGATCCGCGATGATATCGCGGATGTCCTCGATTCCGATCGAGAGGCGAAGCAGGTCTGGGGTTACGCCCGTTGCGGCCTGTTCTTCGACCGACAACTGCGCGTGCGTGGTTGACGCCGGATGAATGATCAGCGACTTCGAATCGCCGATATTCGCCAGGAGCGAGAAGAGCTTGACCGAGTCGATCAGCTTCTTGCCCGCCTCGAAGGCGCTACCGCTTGCGCCGCCCTTGATGCCGAACGTCACCAAACCGCCCTTGCCGTTGGGCAGGTACTTCTTCGCGCGCTCGTAGTATTTGCTGGACTTGAGGCCGGGATAGTTGACCCACTCGACGCCGGGGTGCGACTCGAGATGCTGGGCCACGGCCAATGCGTTCTGCGAGTGCCGTTCCAGGCGCAGGTGCAGGGTCTGCACTCCCTGAAGCAGAAGGAACGCGCTCAGTGGCGACAGGGTCGCACCTGTATCGCGCAGGCCCTGCGCCCTCGCCTTCAAGATGAAAGCCAGCGGACCGAAGGCCTTGGTATACGACAGCCCGTGGTAGGAAGGATCGGGATTGACGAAGTCGGGGAAGCGACCCGAGGCCGCCCAATCGAACTTGCCCGCATCGACGATGATGCCGCCCAGAGTGGTTCCATGGCCGCCGATGAACTTGGTCGCGGAGTTGATGACGATGTCGGCTCCCCACTCGATGGGCCGCACCAGCGCCGCGGAGGCCGAGGTGTTGTCGACGATCAGCGGGATGCCGTTCTCGTGCGCGATGGCAGCCAGCTTCTCGATGTCGGCGACGTCGAGCTTGGGATTGCCGAGGGTCTCGGTGTAGAGCGCCTTGGTTTTGGAGTTGATGGCCGCGCGCAGGCCTGCGAAGTCGTCCGCATCCGCAAAGCGCACCGTGATTCCCTGCCTCGGCAGGGTATAGTGAAAGAGGTTGTAGGTGCCGCCGTAGAGCGATGTGGTGGATACGATCTCGTCGCCCGCGCTGGCCAGCGTCTGAATGATCAGCGTCTCAGCCGCCTGACCGGATGCCGTTGCCAGACCAGCGGCCCCGCCTTCGAGTGCAGCAATGCGCTTCTCAAAGACGTCAGTCGTCGGATTCGTCAGGCGACCGTAGATATTGCCAAACTCCTTCAGCGCGAAACGCCCCGCAGCTTGAGCCGCATCCTTGAAGACGAACGATGTGGTCTGGTAGATGGGCTGGGCTCGCGAGCCTGTGTCGCTATCGACAACCTGTCCTGCGTGAACTGCGAGCGTGGCAAACTGCTGTTTCGGTCCTGCGGTTTCCTCTGACATTCCCTGCTCCTTTGTCCGTTGGTTATTTTACGTTTTGTTGGAAGCACAATCCCTGGAACAATGAAAACGGCCCACTGTCCCTTGAGGACCGTGAGCCGTTTGGAATCCGATTTCTTCTGCGTCTAGCGCATCAGAGTCTTTCCACACGCACCCACGGGCCTGCAACCCATGCAGCTACACATACACATGGCCATTGCCTCAACGGGGGTGGGGCGGGAAATCATGAAATCAGTATACACCAGAGGAAATGCGCGGCCTTTTAGAGCATTTTCAGCGATAGCGAATGTATCTTGCTACGAGCAAAATGCGGGGATTCTTCGCTACGCTCAGAATGACAATCCTTTGAGGCATTACAGTAACGGTGAAAAAGCTCTATTCCTGTTCCAGCAGGCGCTCGGTCATGATCTGGAAGTGATAGCCCATTACCGCCAGGGTCATGGCCTTGCCGAAAGAGCGCGGAGTGCGCAGAGCCGTGGTCAGCACAAACCGCCAGTAGCTGAACCTTCCACGGCTCATCACTCCCTGGCGCACGATGGAAGCGAAAAATGCGCGCAGGTTGGCGAAGGTGAAACGTCCGATGCTGGTGGGACGGCTTCGGCTGAGCAGCAACTTCACCCGTTCGTAGTAGGCCTCGTGCGAGTAGATGCGACGCATCACCGAGCGATAGCCCTCCACCAGGCGCGCGGAGTCCATGCGCGGAATAAAGTTCAGCTTGCAATCGGTGTTGTCTCCATCGCCACTATTCAGAATGCGTCCCTCGTTGTGCAGGCGGCGGAAGAGCTGCGTGCCAGGCATGGCCTGCAGCAGTCCCACCATGGCCACGGGAATCGCGCTCTTCTGGATGAACTCCACCATGCGGTCGAAGACGTCTTCGCGGTCGGTATCGAAGCCGAGGATGAATCCGCCCATCACCTCGATGCCGTACTGCTGGATGATCTGAATGCTCTCCAGCAGGTCGCGCTTTGTGTTCTGCATCTTGTGGTTCGCAATCAGGCTCACTTCATCGGGGGTCTCGATGCCGAGGAAGACGGAGCTGAAGCCGGCGTCCTTCATCAATTGCAGCAACTCCGGATCGTCGGCCAGATTCAGCGAAGCCTCGGTAAGAAAGCGGAAGGGCCGCCCGTGGATGCGTCCCCACTCCACCATCGCGGTCAGCAGCTCTTTGGCGCGCCGCTTGTTGCCAATAAAATTGTCGTCCACCACAAAGACCGCATCGCGCCAACCCGCCTGCTGCAACTGGTCCAGCTCTGCGAGTACCTGCTCCACCGCCTTGGTGCGCGGCTGGCGGCCATAGATCTCGATGATGTCGCAGAACTCGCAGTTGAACGGGCAGCCGCGCGAGTACTGCACGGTCATGGTGTTGTAGCGGTCCATCTTGATGAGGCTGAGGTCGGGCAGCGGGCTGATACACATGGCCGGCCGCTCGGCCGCCTCGTAGACGGGCTTGGCCTCGCCCGTCTCCAGATCGTGCGCGAGGTTTGCGATCAACTCCTCCGCCTCGCCGATGACGACGTGGTCGGCCTTCAGCGCCTCGGCCGTCATGCTGCTGGCAATCGGCCCGCCCACAACTGTTCGCAGGCCGCGCGCGCGGCAGCGTTCGACGATCTCCGCCAGATGCTCGTGCTGCACATGCATCCCGCTGATCAGCGCAACGTCGGCCCACGCAAGGTCCTTATCGGTGAGCCGCTCCACGTTGGTATCGACCAGCCGCTTCTTCCAGTTTGCGGGCAGAAGCGCCGCAACCGTCATCAGTCCCAGCGGAGGCTGCGCCGCGCGCTTGCCCTGAAACGAGAGCGCGTGCTTGAAGCTCCAGAAGGTGTCGGGAAACCGGGGATAGATGAGCAGTGCGTTCATGGTTCGCCTCCGAGGAGTGCCGGGCGGGCAATCGCGATAAACCGGGGAGTCGTCTGTGGGGGATGGAAGACGGCGGCGTAGCTGGATCGTGTCGACACGCTCTAAAAAATAATCTCCGAATAAGTAAGAGCTTAAAAAGGGACGATGTGGTTGCCCGAATATTCGTTATGGTTCGCCGAGGGAATCTCTGACACATGCTGCCAGATTCCCCAGGCACAATTTTCTGCTGCATGGCACGGCTGCGCAATGCGGATACAAAAAGATTACAAAGAGCCGATGGCGGCGCGGCCTCGGTTGTAGAGGCTAAAGCTGATCTCCTGAAGGTGTAGAGGAGCTACAAACGAAATACGGAGATTCTGGCTGCGCCAGGATGACGACTCGTGGGGGCTGCGGCAGAATGACAATCCATTCTTGGTCTATAGCAATTGCGGAAACGCCCTATTTCTTCTGCGCGTTCAGTTGATCGAGGACATGCTTCAGTTGATCGAGCTTCTGGCCGGCCTCGCCCAGCTTGCCCTCCGCAGTCAGGCGTTGATAGTCGGCGAAGTCTCTGCCCGCCTCCGCGATGAGCCCGTTTTGGTCTGTCGCAACCTTCGGTGCAGCCTGCGATGCGGATGCAGCCTGCGGCGCGGGTTGCGCGGATTCGCTGGCGCTCAGCGACGAGATTTCTCCGCCGAAGAGCGACGCCAGCGCTGCCTCGAAGGTCGGGCCATAGGCCAGCTTGTCCTGCAACGCGAGGACGACCAGACGCAGCTCCGGCATGGCACTGGTCTGCGCCTGCAGGAAGATCGGTTCGGCATAGAGCAACGCTTTGCCCGTGGGGATGACGAGCAGGCTGCCGCGGACGACATGCGATCCCTGCTGGTTCCACAGAGTCAGTTGTCCGGAGAGCTGCGCGTTCTGGTCGATGCGCGCCTCGATCTGCTGCGGCCCGTCCACCAGCTTGGTTTTGGGGAAGTCGTAGACCACCGACGTGCCGTAGTTCGCTCCGTCGCATCGCCCAGCAATCCATCCGATCAGGTTGTTGCGATTGGCGGGCGTGAAGGGAAGAATCTCCACGAACTCCACGTCCTTCTCTCCCGGCAGCTTCATCAGGACGAAGTTGGGCTGCATCGGCTGCGTGGCCGGCTGTCCATCGCTGCTCTGGCCGGTGGACTCGGTGGCCACCGTCCACAGGTCCTCGCGGTTGAAGAAGACCGCCGGGTCCGTCATGTGGTAGAGGCCATAGACCTGCGCTTGCAGCTTAAAGAGCTTTTCCGGGTAGCGCACATGCTTGCGCAGGTCGGTAGGCATCAGAGCAGCGTCCTTGAAGAGGCTGGGGAAGATGCGCCGGTAGGCCGCCAGCACCGGGTCGTTGTTGTCGAAGACGTAGAAGGTGGTGGTGCCGTTGTAGGCGTCGATCACCACCTTGACACTGTTGCGCATGTAGTTGATGGAGTTGTCGTCGAGATTGTAGTGGGTGGAGTAGGGATAGCTGTCGGATGTGGTGAAGGCATCCATCACCCAGGAGAGGCGGCCGTCGTCGCCGACCACGATGTATGGGTCCTGGTCGAAGGTGAGGAAGGGCGCCAGGGTCGCGACGCGCTCGCGCACATTGCGCCGCATCAGCAGGCGGCTCTGAGAATTGACGTCGTCGCTGAATGGCAGCTTGTCCAGGTCGTTGCGCTCGAAAGCCAGCAGAACGCGGCGTAGAAATCCGCCCAGAGCGATGCCGCCGGTTCCCTGATAGGAGGTGACGCTGTTGGTCTCGCCTTGCGGGAAGTCGAACTCCTGCTGGCGGGTCTTGACGTAGACATCGTTATCGGTCATCTCGCCGAAATATATCTCCGGCCGGGTCACATTCAGATCCTTCACGGTGCTCTGTACGGGCATATTGCTCAACAGCAACGTGGGCAGCCCCTCCGATGTGAAGCCATTCACCGGATTCATGGTGACGCCATAGCCATGAGTGTAGACGAGCTTCTCGTTGATCCAGTTGCGGCTGCTGTCGGGCAGCTTCTCCACGTTCAGCTCGCGCGCGGCGAGCATTACTTCGCGCAGGTTGCCATCGAGGTTGTAGCGGTCGATGTCGATGTCGGGGAAGTCGTAGTAGGTACGAATCTCCTGCTCCTGGCGGAGGGTGTCCTGCAACGCGTGCCAATCCCACAGGCGGATGTTCTGTAGCGTGGGCTGATTGTTAGCCGGGTCGGCGGCATCGACCGTCGTTTCGGCGGGAAACTCGCGCTGAGTGAACTGGTCGAGCCCGTAGGCCTGCTGCGTCATCTTGATGTTGTTGGCGATATAGGGTGTCTCGCGCACCAGCTCGTTCGGCTTGACGATGAAGTTGCTGACGTACCAGCCCGCTACACTCAGCACCAGATAGCAGGCCGCGGCCGGAATGACGGAAGCGACAAGCAATTTTGCCCGCGCGCCGCGCGCCGCGTTGACCAGCGCGATGACTGCGCCGAGGATTAGCGCCGCGCAGACGATCAACAGTCCGGTGAGGGTCACATGCGCGTCGGTGTAGTTGACGCCCTCGAAGATGGTGTGATGGTCCAGCAGGCTCTGGAAGCGGCTGACGTACACATTCATCGCAACCACGATTAGCAGGAACGCAACCGTGACGGAGAGCCCGCGCCAGGCCGGAGCGGAGTGGCTGGCCGTGCGCCTATCCAGCAAGCTGAATCCGCCGGCGAGGGCGATCAGCGCCACGGCGATGACGCACACGATGACGGCGAGCGTAAGCAGCCAGCCAAGGATGAGCTGCCATGCGGGGAGGGTGAAGAGGAAGAAGTTCAGCGGACGGCCGAAGATGGGATCGCTAATGCTGCCCGTGGCGTGCGGCGCGAACCAGAAGAGGGCCAGCGTGGGCCACTCCTGCATCATCGCGGTCCCGGAGAGGGCCGCTGCCACGAGCGAACCGACGATGCCGACGATGCGCAGCACCGGTTCGATGGAAAGATTTACGGGCTGTCCGCCGAGGATGATCTGGCGGTCGCTGGGCAGGCTGGCCTGGCTGGCCCGCTTGAGCGCGAAAAAAGCGCCGTACAAAATCACGAATGTTGCGATCGCGAAGATTGCGAAGACGCCCCACTCCAGCCGCCAGGTCGTCCAGAAGACATCTCCGTAGCCGAGCGAGCGGAACCAGAGCAGGTCCACCCAGTACGACAGAGCGGCCTTGCCGCCGAAGAAGATGACTGCGATGACGATCAGAATGACAGTCAGCCTGCGCCGCAACCGCGGATTGCGCGGCCCCCTTGGTTCCAGACGTCCCTGCGGAAAATCGATCGGACCCGGCATATCTCTACCTCGCTCAGTTTGTTGCAGTACAACCACAGGAATTGTACAAGCTCAGTAAGGCGCTGCATGCATCTTCCTTGATATCTTCAGGATGCCTGGCAGGAATACAATCTAGCGTGGACCAGGGAAGAAAGCCCTGGGCGAGGGGTGGTCTGCGACCGCAGCATGAGGGAGAGACGGGGCGATCCCGGATGGAATTATGGTGGTCCGATATCCCGTCTGCACCCATCCAATAGAAGACGTATTTACACATTGAGAGGGAAGCAATTTTAAATGATATCCAGCGACCTTGAGGTAGAGGGCCAGCCGACACCGGAACTTGCCAGTGGCAGTCTTCGCATCGTTAACGATTTCTCCATTCGGATTGCAACAGTAAACGGCTCCGGGTCGCAATCGGCCAACACAATTCTGTTGCGTAGCATCTTTCACATGGGAGTGCCTGTCTCGGGCAAGAACCTCTTTCCCTCCAACATTGCGGGACTTCCCACCTGGTTCACCATTCGGGTCAGCAAGCACGGATGGGTTGCGCGCAAGAGCGCCACCGACATTCTGATCGCCATGAACCCGGAGCGCGCGCAGGAGGACGTTCTCTCGCTGGCTCCGGGCGCGGTGGCGATCTTCGACGAGCCGCTGAAGCTGGATGAGCTGCGCAGGGATGTGACCTTCTACTCCGTGCCCTTCGACCGGCTGGCCGCCGCCACCGGCGCGGAGCCAAAGTTACGCAAGCTGGTGAAGAACATGGTATACGTGGGCGTCGCGGCGCAGCTTCTCTCCATCGACATGGAGGTGCTGGAGGCGACGGTCCGCAAGCAGTTTGCCAAGAAGGTAAAGGCTGCGGAGCTGAACCTGAATGCGGTGCGCACCGGTTACGAGTATGCAGCGGCGACGCTGACTAAGCAGGACCCCTACGTTGTGGAGCCGATGAATGCAACGCAGGGCAAGATCCTGATCGACGGGAATTCCGCTACGGCATTGGGGGCGCTGTTTGCCGGGGTCACGGTGGTGGCCTGGTACCCCATTACGCCCTCCACCTCGGTGGTGGAAGACCTGATCGAGTATATGAAGCAGTACCGCATGGAGAAGGACGGCAAAGCGAGCTTTGCTATTGTGCAAGCGGAAGACGAACTGGCCGCCATCGGCATGGTGCTGGGCGCGGGATGGGCGGGGGCGCGCGCCATGACGGCCACCTCCGGCCCCGGGCTCTCGTTGATGACGGAGTTTGCGGGCCTGGGCTACTACGCCGAGATCCCCGGCGTCATCGTCGATGTGCAGCGCACCGGGCCCTCCACCGGCCTGCCCACGCGCACCTCGCAGGCCGATCTGAGCTTTATTGCGGGCATGTCGCACGGCGATACCAAGCACGTTATGCTGCTTCCCGCCACGGTCAAGGAGTGCTTCGAGCTGGGCATTGCGGCCTTCGATCTGGCCGAGCAGTTGCAGACCCTGGTCTTCGTCCTCAGCGATCTCGACCTGGGCATGAACAACTGGATGTCGGAGGTCTTCGAGTATCCGGAGAAGCCGATCAACCGCGGCAAGGTGCTCAACGCCAAGCAGCTCGAAGAGTTGGGAGGCTTTGCGCGCTACAAGGACGTCGATGGCGACGGCATCGGATATCGCACCCTGCCGGGGACAGACCATCCCGCCGCCGCCTACTTCACGCGCGGCACCGGCCACAACGAAAAGGCCCTCTACTCCGAGCGTTCCGAGGACTACGAGAACAATATGCTGCGCCTGGCGCGCAAGTTCGAGACCGCGAAGACGCTGGTGCCCAAGCCCATTCTCGAAGGCACAGGCACGCAGAAGGTGGGGATCATCGCATTCGGCACCAGCCACTGGGCAGTCATCGAGAGCCGCGACCAACTTGAGCGCGAGTCCGGGCTGGCAACCGACTACCTGCGCATCCGCGCCTTCCCGTTCACCCAGGAGGTCGCCGACTTTGTCGCCGCGCATGATCGCGTCTATGTGGTGGAGCAGAACCGCGATGCCCAGATGCTGAACCTGCTGAAGACCAATCTCGATCCCGCGGACGCCGTCAAGCTGCATCCGGTGTTGCACTTCAATGGACTTCCCATCGACGCACAGAGCGTCACGAACGACATCGACGCCGCAGAAGGAGCACGCTAGCCATTATGTCGACCACGCCAGTACTGACCACGCCCGTTGCAACCGCTCCCGCCGCGCCCAGGCCCGTCAAGACCAACCACATCGGTCTACAGATCCTCGACTACCGCGGCGGCAAGAGTACACTGTGCGCCGGATGCGGACACAACGCCGTCAGCGAGCGCATCACCGAGGCGTTCTTCGAGATGGGCATCCAGCCTGAGCGTGTGATGAAGATGAGCGGCATCGGCTGCTCGTCCAAATCGCCCGCGTACTTCATGTCGCGTTCGTTCAGCTTCAACGGTGTGCATGGCCGCATGCCCTCGGTGGCAACCGGAGCGCTGCTGGCCAACAAGACCATGCGCTCCATTGGCCTCAGCGGCGACGGCGACACGGCATCGATCGGCATGGGCCAGTTCATCCACCTGCTGCGGCGCAATGTGCCGATGATCTACATCGTCGAGGACAACGGCGTCTACGGGCTGACCAAGGGCCAGTTCTCGGCCACGGCCGACCTTGGCGCAAAGCTGAAGAACGGCGTGCTCAACGATCTGCCCGCCATCGACATCTGCGCGCTGGCCATTCAGATCGGCGCTACATTTGTCGGGCGCTCCTTCTCCGGCGACAAGAAGCAACTCTCCGTTATGTTGAAGGCCGCCATTGCGCACCAGGGTACCGTGCTGCTGGATATCATTTCGCCCTGCGTCACCTTCAACGATCACGAGGGCTCGACCAAGAGCTACAAGTACATGCAGGAGCACGATGACGCTGTCGGCGAGGTTGGCCTGGTGCCGCACTTCGAAGACCTCGCAGTCGACTACGACCACGGCACCACCACCGACGTCGAACTGCACGACGGCTCCCACCTGCGCCTGCGCAAGCTGCACGAAGATTACGCGCCCACCGACAAGGTGCTGGCGCTGAAGATGCTGATGGAGACGCATGAGAAGGGCGAGGTGCTCACCGGAGTCTTTTACGTCGATACGCAGCAGGCGGACTTCTCTACGCTGCTGAATACGGTGGACGAGCCGCTGGCCACGCTGTCCGAGAAACGCGTGCGTCCCTCCCGCGAAGTTCTCAACGAGATCATGCAAATGCATCTCTAGCACAACAGTGTTCAGAGCTTCAAATTCGCTACTATGTTTGCCTGCATTTACAATCGGATAGATTGTATTGTCGGCGCCCGGAAGGAGATTGCCGGGTGACCGCGACGTTAGCCATGCGACTCACCATCCCCAAATCCGTCGAACGCATTAGTTGGCTCGCCGCACTCGCGGTTCTCGCCGCCAGCCTGGCGGGTTGCCAGAGCATTGCGGGCATCCAGCCGGTCTCACAGGTTCGCGTCATCGACGTATCGCCAGACGCGCCCGCGCTGGACATCTACCCCAGTTCCCCCCAGAGCGCGCCTGCCGTCCTCTACAACATCGGCTTCGGCACGGTCAGCTCCTACATCTCTGTCCCCGCCGGCGCGAATACCCATGCCGCCTATGTTGCCGGAACACAACAGCAGATTGGCACGGTTCGCGGCAATTTTTTGACGGGCAGCCAATACACCGTGCTTGCCGGCAACATCAGTGCAAACCTGCAGATGACGGTGCTCAAGGACCAGTCCTACCCCGCGCCAACCGGCCAGGTGGCGCTGCGCTTCCTCGACCAGGCCACGCGCGCGGGCACCGTCGACATCTATCTTGTGCCGCCGCGCTCCGCGCTCGCCAGGGTTTCGCCCATCGACACCGGCCTCAGCTTCGGCAGCAACACGGGATACATCAACGCGCCCAGCGGAACCTACTCCATCGTTGTCCTTCCCGCCGGCACCGTTCCTTCCAGCTCCGCCACGCCGGTATACACCGGCAGCCGGATGAGCTACCCCGGCGGGTCTGCGCGCACCATTCTCCTCATCGACGAGCAGCCGGCCAACGCTCCCGGCATGCAGGTAATTACCGCCGACGATTACGCCGCCACCAACTAGATTCAGCGGCAACAGAGATGCTCGATGCGAAGCCGGAAAAACGTAATGCGCCGGACATAATCAGAATCCAACGCAGTTCAGCCAATCTGAGTAATCCATGACCCACAGTAAAAAAATCTCCGTTGCGATGTGTACTTATAACGGCGAGAAATACTTACGGGAACAGCTAGAGAGTATTGCCTTGCAGACGCGGCTTCCTGTCGAGCTTGTGATATGTGACGACCGGTCTACGGATTCGACATCGGAGATTATTCTGGATTTTGCAGACTCCGCGCCGTTCCCTGTGAGGTTCAACCTCAACCCAGTCAATCTTGGTGGAGCTACAAAAGGAATTACGAAGAACTTTGAGCAGGCGAGCAGGCTTTGTACAGGAGACCTGATTGCCTTCTGCGATCAGGATGACGTGTGGTTACCAAAGAAGCTCTTCCGTATGGCACAGACAATGGAAGAGCAGCCCCAACTGGGAGGGGTCTTTGTGGATGCGCAGTTAACCAACGACCGGGGAGTTCCGAAAGGTATATCGCTGTCTGAGACTACCGGAATGACTCATAGCGAGCACGAGAGACTTATGCGGGGGGAGATTCTTCCCGTACTTCTTTCGATGACCAAGGTATATGGCTGCAGCCTGATGGTCGATGCTAAGCTCCTGATGAAACTCCTGCCCGTTCCGCCTAACTGGTGGTTCGACGCATGGGTCCCTTGCATGGTCGCCATTCATTCTAAACTGGTATTTATTCCCGAGCAGCTTTTTTATTACAGGATTCATGCGACTCAAAGCGGTGTCGGTGCTTCTCTGCCCACCGTGTCTGAAAGGGTGAGGCAATGGAAGTACTCTGCAAAGGACTACTGGAGAGATTCCGAACCGCAGCTTGCAGAGCTCTACTCAAGACTGGAGTCTGAGAATAATCCCAGAATGAATCCTTATCTGGAATATATTAGCGGACGAATGGATTTGCTGCGTTTCCGTGCCGAGCTTCCATCGAACCCTCTGTCCCGAACAGTCAAGATAATCTCCAAAACGAGAAATTATCGCCGATACTTCAATGGCTGGAAAAGTATAATCAAGGATCTGACTGCCTGATGTCTTGTCCACCGGACTGGTGTTAGAATTTTTCTTGTTGTGGCTGCCTTCGCAATACAGCCCTGTAGGATAGAGAACTGCCGGCGGCGCTTGTACAGGTAACGGAAGAGGGCCAAGCAAGTTCAATTGGCATAAATGGGGAGAGGCTATCAGAATGTTCTTTCGCGCCAGGCGGGCCTTGGGACGGGCGTGGTTCGACTTCAACTGTCGTGCTCTGCTGAGTACGCCGCCGGTCCATTCGAGTGATGACCATCTCACGCTTGTCTCGATGCTTTGCCACGGCGAAGTGGTGATGTATCTGCTGGCGGTGAAGTCCTTCTGCGGGCAGCTTGGACGCAACCCGGAAGTCGTGGTTCTTGATGATGGGACGCTGACGAAATCGGATAATGCCACTCTGCAAGCACACATACCGGGAGCGCGGATTGTTCCCATCGCCGAGGTTACTCCGGACCATTGCCCACAGGGGAGTTGCTGGGAGAGACTTCTTCTGATCAGTGATTTAGTGAAGAACACCTATGTTGTGCAACTCGATTCCGACACACTCACTGCGAACTCGATTGCTGAGGTTGCGCAGTGTATCGATGCGAATCGATGCTTTACTCTATTGGGCGATGGTTCGCATCCAGAGATCGAGCCGATGGTGAATGCATGCGCACGGTCGAAGATGAACCTAAGTCCGATGGTGCAGGCAGTTTGCGAGCGGTCCTTCGATCAACTGCCAGAGAGTACTTCGCTGAAGTATGTTCGTGGCAATGCCGGGTTCACTGGATTTGCGAAGGGGGCCATCGATCGGGAGAAAATTGTATGGTATTCCGACCTGATGCGGCGCATTGCCAGAGAGAAGTGGGACGAGTGGGGCAGCGAACAGGTAACGTCGAATCTTTTGATTGCAAACTCAGCGGCAGCACAAGTGCTGGAGTTTCCCAAGTATCTTTCTTATTGGGCGCACGCCGATGTCCCCTATGACGATGCATCGTTTATCCACTTTATCGGGCCTCATCGCTTTTCAAACGGTTTTTATGTCAAGAGCGCCGGGAAGATCATTGCGACTCTTGCAAATGCTGCTGGGTTGAGGGCATAGACCAGTCGTTGCTATTTTTGCGCGGTCTGACAGCGGTTGGGCGTGTCATCCCGTGGAGAGCAGCTTCTGGTAGGCACTCGCGATGCGAGTCATCATGGCTTCGGTGGTGAAGTTCTCTGTAACAGTGGCATTTCCAGCTGCGCCCATTGCTTTTGCCTGAGACGGATCGGAGAGTAGCCGGATGATGGCTGCCGAGAGCGCCGCAGGATCGTCCGGGGGGACAAGAAAGCCAGTTACTCCATCTCTCACGGCCTCCGAATTACCACCGACGTTGGTGGCGACGACGGGAAGTGAGGCAGCCATGGCTTCGATAATTGCATTGGAGAAGCCTTCGCTGCGAGAGGGAAGGACGAAGATGTCCGCAGCAGAGAGATGTTGGTGCAGGTCTGTGACACTGCCGACAAAATGAAAGTGATCGGATAGGTTGAGCTCACGAATCAGAGCTTGCAGTTCAACAAAGTAGTCGGGCTCTAACACATCGCCGGCGATGCTGAACGAGACGTTAGGGAAGCGCTGCACGATGGACGCGGCTGCCTTGATAAAGACATCGTGTCCTTTCACTCTGCGGATATTGCCTACTGTTGTGACGAGGAGTTTGTCCGAAGTTGTTGTGCGCTTGAATGCGGTATGCCACCCGGTTAGGTCGATACCGTTGTAGATGGTCTGGACACGAGTGGGATCGATTCGATCCACCTCGATGCAATGCTGACGAACTCGCTCCGAGACGGCAAAGACTGCATCCGGAACGCTGGCCATAAGGCGATATGCTAAACGGTGCTTGCGGGCGCGAAGGATCGCCATGTCTCTGCGGCTCCAGATCAGCTTCGCGTTTGACATTGTCTTAGTTACAAATCCCGCCCAGAGATCGGAGCTCTCGAAACAAGTCTGGACAATCTGGATTTGTTGCTGACGAAGAAATCTACTAAGGTCAAAAGCAGATCGAAGGGACGTGAGGCCGTAGGTGCGCCGCAAGGGAAGCAGGTAGATGGGACAAGGGGGGGGCTTGAGGGTAAGTACGGAACTTTCAGGGTGGACTGAAAAGGTCAGTATCGATGCGCGATATCCATACTGCGGCAGAAGGGCCGCAATGTTTAGGACAATGCGTTCTCCGCCGCCGAGGGTCTTTGGAAACTGATCGAGCACAAGCAGGACGTGAGGCAGTAAGGAATGCACTGCTTGTTTACGATTTGAACCTTTCAGCGGTAATTCGATGATCCTACTCATTGTGGAATTTCCAGCGAACAAGTTGTATGAATGCAGATAAAAGAAAGAATAAACCGGAAGATTGCTATCGATAGGCCATATATGGGTTGATAGTGTTGACGGAATCAAACTCGGCTTGTGGTGCGGTTGATTCCGATTTCATGAGATGGGTTGCTCGAATCGCCGCTCCAGCAAGCACCCAAAGAAGCCCGGTGATTTCAAGATAGGTCCAACGGTCGCCAAAAAAGTTGGCAACAATGCAGGAGCAGGTCGCCAGAAGAAGGCCCAGGCCCAGGCCTTGATAGAGTGGGTCGGTTGCGCGCTTAAAGAGCCGGTAAGACATTGCGAGCAATTGTTGAAGTAGAATACAAGCTATAATAAAGCCGATAATTCCAGTTTCTACCATTACCTTAACATACCAGTTATGAGTGTCTTTTAAGTTGCCGACGTGCTCCCCGAGCTGAAAGGTTGCATAGCCAGTTCCGACGATCGGACTGTGGAGAATTGATTTTTCCGCGTTCTGCCAAAGGTCGACTCGCTCCTGGGCTGAGGCCTCGAGTTGTCCGTTGGGGTTTTCGGTCATGGTGACCCGCTCGCGGACGGGGGCAGGCACGAGCGTCTGCCAAGTCAGCAGAAAGAGTCCAAGGATCAGAAGTAGTTTTCGGTCCTTCAATAGGCCGAGGACAAGGACGCTGAAAAGCACAGCGAGATACCCCCCGCGCGAGAACGTGTACATGGTTGCAAACAGCGTGATAGCCACTAATCCGTAGCAGAATACTTTGATTTTTATTTTCTTAACAAATTGCGTAAACCCCCAAAAGAACATAGCAAACTGGGCAAGAAATGCCGCCGTCTGGTTTGAACCGTAGGCGAGAGGACCGCCTGCGCGCTTGTCCTCATCGAAAGTCGTCCAGGTTCTCGTCATGCTCTCCATAATGCAGCTTCTATCAATAAACAAAAGGGAGATGGCAGTAATGAGGACAATGTTTCTAATATCTTTCCGGTCTTCGATGACTAAGCCTGCCGCTACAAAGACCAATGGAATAACCATGTAGTCTTTCCATGTAACGAAGTTGATGTCAGAGAGCCAAAATGGTGCGGGGGCATTTGAAAGCGCCACGCCGATCCACATCGAAAGATAGAGATAGACTGCAAAGACGAGCCAAATCAGGTAGAGCTTTGATTTAGGAAGGCGCTTTCCATGGATGAGAGCTCCGACGATGACTGCCAGGACAAGGATCGTCATCATGTTGGCGCCCAGCGGATAGTCGATGAAGTGGTCCCGCAGTATGCGGTATGGGAGGAATGGCAGCATATAGTAGAGGCCAAGAAGGGGCCTCCCGCCTAACGAGACGAGGCACATGATCCAAAACCCCAAGTAGGCGGCCAGCGGGATGAAGTGTCCAATGCCTGTTCCAAACATGCGATCCTTATAAGTCTGCAAGCGAATGCAAATAGGCTCGCCGCAGACTGACTTAGTTTACTAGACCCAAACCCTGTTTCTTCCTGCAATGAAATTGCAAAACGCTAGTGATGCCGCGGCGTTAAGCATGACAAGTGTGCTGGCGATAGCAACCAGCTTGAATCTTCTGAGCGCTGGGTTCAACATACCAACGACGGCCAGAGCATAGAAGAGTATCTGGAGCCAGAAAATGGATCGGTAGAATGAGCCGGTCGATAATGCGGAAGACATCAGCATGAGCACCAACAGCAGTGGAACCTGGAGTCGCAGGAGCTTATGGCTGATAAGACGGAAGAGCAGAGGGTTCGCCGGCGAAAGCATCCATGGCGCTAGCTGAAGCAATTGGTAGTTCCCGGTCAGGGTACGAACCTTACGCGAGAACTCCTTACCCTTTTCGCCGAAGAATTGGTCGCGTGCTATTGCTGAGGGCTGAAATATGACGCGCTTTCCTGCGCGCGCCACATGCATGGGTACAAATACGTCGTCGAGGATAGTCCCTGATGGCATTTCTGTATAGAGTTCACGACGGATTGCATAGATGGCTCCAGTTACTCCGACGACAGAGCCTGACTCAGATTCAAGCTTACGCACAACTTTCTCGATTTTCCAGTAGATGCCGAGAGCATCGGAGGCAGGTTCTTTGGCGCTTGTTTCGAGCATCAACTCTCCGCTTACGGCACCCACGGTAGAATCAGCGAAGCAGGAGACGAGTTCGATGATTGCGTCCGGATCGACCAACTGCCGGGCATCCTGAAAGACCAGGATCTCGCCTGTGGCGTGCTTGACGGCCTCGTTTAGGGCGCAGGCCTTTCCATTTGATTGGTCGAGTATAACGGTGCAGATGGCGGGAATGTGCAGCCGTAGAATGCTGGCTGTCCGATCCGTCGATCCATCCGAGGCGATGACAATCTGAAGCCGGTTCTTCGGGTAATCCAGATGACGAAGGTTCTCCAGTTTGGCAGGTAGATACGCTTCTTCATTGCGGGCAGTAATGATAATAGAAACGTCGGGCAGGATTGGCTTCTTGAGGATGGGGCGCCTAAACATCCGGACCTGAAGCCATAGCAAAATCGCATAGCCGAAATAAGCGTAAGCTACCAATGCGAGGCAGAGCCAAAAGAGTAGCTTCATGGTGCGCTCCGGTAGAGCGGTAGCGCTTTGGCGGGCGACCGAACCACGTCAGTCGCAAGGCAAGGGCCGACCTGTCGGGCGACAGCTCCGTGGAGGTTGTACAACGCCGTGCTGTGAGCGATTGTTCTCAGGGGGTATGAGCTCCTCATGCAGGCTTGCAGCAGGCTGGGGTTCAGCCGAGCACTGCTTTCCCTGATGATACGTCATCCGACCTCATGAGCAGGAGGCGGTCTAGTCCAAAAGTGGTAGTGGAAGCGCTGCTATGGATGCAGCCCGTAATACTGATATCGTATGCCATGCATTTCAGCATTGGACCATGAGGCTGCTACCATCGCATATGCATTAGGCATTGCCTGAGCCTTTAAAAGCCAGTAAAGTCGAGATGTTCCCGCCACGGTTTGAAGTTGGCAAGAAGGAGTTTTGGCTTGGAACTGCGAGTACGACATATCGCGCGGAATGTGCTGTTTAACTGGTTTGGAACGATTGCCAATTTGGCAGTCGGCTTCTTCCTCGCACCATTTATCATCCATCGACTGGGAAATGTAGCCTATGGCGTCTGGGTGCTGGCAATAGGAGTCGTGGCCTATCTTGGTCTTCTGGATCTTGGGATGCAAAGTGCGGTCCTGAGGTTTGTCTCCAAGGGGCACACGCAAAACGATCATCAGGGCGCCTCGGAGGCACTTTCTGCCGCTCTTTGGGTTCGGTTACAGATCTGCGCGCTTATCCTTCTGCTTAGCGTCGGACTCGCTGCAGTATTTCCGCTTATATTCAAGGTCCCGGCTGAACTAGCGGGCGATGCCAGAAAAGCCATCCTGCTGACCGGCGTCAAGATGGCGATTACGATGTCGATTGGCGTTGTTGCGGGGGTGCTGTCAGCGCTCAACCGTTATGACCTGCAGAATTACCTGAGTATGGTGCAAACGGCGGTGCGCGTGATTGGAGTCGTGGCCGTGTTAAGGACGGGACACGGCATCGTCGCGATTGCCGTATGCGAGCTGATTGCGGTATTGATTTACAACGCGCTTCTGGTTTGGGTCGCGCACAGGCTTTATCCCCAACTGCAAATTCTGCTGAACAAGCCGAAGAGAGAGACGCTGAAGCGGATCTGGACTTATAGCTCCTATGCCTTTCTGACGACGATCGCGATCCAGTTGATCTACCAGACAGACACTATTGTTGTCGGCGCATTTGTCTCAGTTACGGCAGTGACCTACTACGCGATTGCTTACTCACTCTGTAACTATACAAGCCAGGCAATCAATTCAATGGGCGCTACGTTCGTGCCCGCCGCAAGCACTTATGAGGCAGCGGGCGATACTAATAGCCTGCTGATGCTCTACAAGAACGGGACGCGAGCCACGCTCGCTGTCTCGTTGCCCATCCTGATCACCCTGATGGTCCGCGGCCGCAGTTTCATTGGCCTCTGGATGGGGCCGCAGTACTCGCACAGTTCAGGAACCGTCCTCATTATTCTGTGTTCGGCACTTCTGTTTGCGTTTGCCAATCGAACCGCGCAAGCGATCGCATTCGGGGTGGAAAAACATAAGATGAGCGCAATATGGGCGATTGGGGAAGGCGTCACCAATCTGGCGCTGAGCATTGTCCTGGCCCTCCGGTATGGAATCTATGGAGTGGCCATCGGAACCATGGTTCCCAGCTTAATCGTGCATCTTGTATTGTGGCCGGGCTATATCTCCAAGCTGGTGGGACTGAGTTACTCAGAAGTAGTGTGGAAGGTGTGGGCGCCGGTGTATTTGTCCTCGGTTCCTTTCGCCATTGCCACCTATGTGGTGAATGCCCGCTTTCCCGCGCGCAATCTCAGTGTCTTCTTTATTCAGGTAATAGCTATTCTGCCGATCTTCTTTATTACAATTGGGCTGACGTTTCAGAGTTATGTCCGCGAGCAGTTATTGCCCAGGCTGAAGTATGCGGTTCTGGACAGGAAATAATATGGACCTTGACATTATTATTCCGACCTATAATCGGGCCCATTTACTCAAGGACTGCCTGAGAAGCATCTTCGTTGCCGCCCGCCCGAAAGACCTGAACATTACCGTAGTCGCAGTCGACAATAATTCAGGAGATAACACGAGAGAGGTTGTGCAGTCGTTCCTGGAGCTGCGCGACCTTCCCGTCAGATACATCTTTGTTGGTCGCCCAGGGAAGTCGGCGGCGCTCAATGAGGCGCTTGCGCAAACAGAGGGCGAATTTGTGGGCCTTATCGACGATGATGAGCAGCTTGATCCCGCATGGTTCGAAGTTGCCTATCGTGAACTCTCCTCTGCTCCAGCGGTTGACTACATCGGCGGTCCCTACCATCCCAACTGGGAACATGCGGCCCCGGATTGGCTTCCGGCAGCCTATCCCGGGGCGATCGGGATTGTTCTCCGGCCTGCGCGCACAACGTTCTCGCATGAGTTCGGAGGAATGTTGATGGGCGGCAACGCCGTTATTCGCCGGACGACTTTGCAGAGAGTGCTGCCGTATCCCGAACGGCTTGGGAAGATTGGCAACAAGATTCGAAGCGGCGAGGATGAGGTCATCTACCATCGTCTCCTTGGCATTGGCGCACGGGGAATTGTGGTGCCAGACCTGATCGTTACCCACTGGATACCTGCTGAACGCATGACAAAGAGCTACTTTCGAAGATGGATCGCCGGGCGGGGAATCTCGGTTGGCTGGCAACTCCGCGAAAGAGGATTCAAAGAGCCTGGACTGCTGGGAATCCCGAGGTATCAGTTTGGCGCCTGCTTCCGGGCGCTTTGGCCAATGCTGACCGCGAAGTCGCAAAGAGAACGCTTTACGGCCCAACTTACTGTCCTCGACTGCTTGGCAACGCTCTACGGCCGTCACTTCTACTGAAATTCAACCCGAGAATCGCCCAAGCGAGCCGTATTGGAGCGTCGGTCTGCGAAGATGTGCGGCAGAATTACTTGCGCCAGAAGTTTGCGGATGAGATCGCGAAGACTTATCTGGATGTCATGCGCGGGTGAGGAGTGTCTCGCGCCGAAGCAATCCTGGGTTTTCACCTACGGCAAGCTCAGGGCCAGACCGCCAGTTCTTATCGCTCGATAGCTAGGGTGAAGGCTATTTAGGGGTTTGCCTCCTTTACCTGGTATCCATCGGGGGCCTTGAAGAGGGCGGGATCGGGGGCGGTCTGCTGGATGTCGGTGAGCTCGGTGGTCATCTTGCCATTGCGCGGATCATCGACGACGGAACGAAGCTGGATGCCGAGCGTCTGCGAAATCCAATATTCCCTGGTTGTGGTCATGTCGCGGTCGTTGCCCTCGTAGCCGGCCGGTGTGGTGTTGGTATTGCGAGAGCCGGTAGCGTAGAGGCCGTCGATAGTCTGGGGCGGCAGCGACTCGTTGCTGTTGGGGTAATAGCGCTGGGCAGTTTGGGGAACGGAGGGCGCGGTTTGGGCGACTGGCTGCGGATAGCGATAGACAGTCACAACTTTAGCCATGTTGGGATTGCCAACCGTCCAGCTCATGCGTACGCGCGCCATCGGGTCGTAGATGCTAATAAAGCGAGACTGGGTTCCATCGGCCAGTGTGTTGTAGGTCTCTTGGCGGGTGCGGCCGTCGGCGTCGCGCCACATCTGCGAAGTGGTGACAGTGGTGATGTTGGTGCCGTTGGCCAGAGTCTGGACGCGAGTGGTCGTCTGCTTGGCCGAATAGGGCGGAAGACGGCGCTGCGTCTGCACTGTGGGGGCGGGGCAGTTACAGGCGGCAGGCGCGGCGGGAGTCGCAGTGGTGGATGTTGTGGCGGGGTTGTGTGCGGGAGCGTTCGCGGTCTGCGCGAAGGCGGATTGCGGGAGAAGGAGTGGGCTGAGGGCGATGGCAAGGAGAATCGTACAGGGGCCGATGTACATGGGGATTCCTCTGCTGGATAAGCTACTCCTCGAAGCTATTGAATTCAATCGCATGGTAGTCATGTGAGGGGGAGATCTTCGCGGCTTCGGGTGCGTGAGCCGGTGGTGATGATGAGGGCTGCGACGAGGATCAGCGTGCCGCCGGTGCGGGCGCTGGGGCCAAGACTCTCGTGCAGCAGGAAGACACCGAGCAGGGAGCCGATGAGGGGCTCCATGTTGAGCAGGACGCCGGCCTGCGATGCGGGAACCTGGGTAAGTCCCCAGTTCCAGAGCAGGGTGGTGGAGGCGGTGCAGAGCAGCCCGCTGGCGGCGAGGGCGAGCCAGGCCTTGAGCGAGATGGCTGCGATGGGCGGCGGGCCGAAGGGATGTTGATAGAGGATGGGGACAACGAGGAGGAGCATTGCGGTGCCGGCGGTGACTCCGTAGGCAGTGATGGTGACCGGGCTGTGACGCTGCATGAGGCGCTTGTTGATGAGAATCCAGCCGAGAGCGATGACGATGGAGAGGACGACGAGCATGTCTCCGGCAAGGGTGGGGCCGGTTGGATCGAGGGGTTGGCGAGCGGCTGCTCCGTGAGCGCTGAAGGCGATGAGCGCGGCGCCCAGGGTGGAGGCGGCGAGGGCGAACCAGCCGATTGGGTCCATACGCTCGTGGGCGAAGAGGGTTGCGCCGACGGCGAGCAGGACAGGCAGCGCGCCCACCATCAGCGAGGCGTGGGAGACGGTGGTGAGGGCGAGGCCGGAGAACTGGATGAGGAACTGGAGCGGGATTCCGAGGAAGGAGGCGAGCAGAAGGAGGCCCCAGTCCGCGCGGCTGAAGCGGGGCCGGTGGAGCAGGAGCAGCGGGGTGAGCGCGAGGGTGGCGAAGAGGAATCGGTAGAGGACCATCGCGCCTACGTTCATCTCTGCCAGGGCGAACTTGCCGAAGAAGAAGCCGCATCCCCAGAGCGAGCTGGCGATGGCACAGGAGGCGAAGCCGAGAGCGCGATTTTTGATTGGTTGAGGCATAAAGATGACAGGAGCTGACGGCGCGTGTTAACTTACTGGTAAACTTGGGAACATCTTGTGTACTATTTTAATCTAAAGTATTCATAAATAATAAGTTAAGTCTAGACTTGGTCTGGACTAAGTCTGGACTTCCGATGTAACATATTGATTTTATGATGCTTATTTTGTAAAGTATTCATAATAATTCGCTTATGCTGAATCGGCGATGTTGTGTTCAGCCAACAGAAGATACAGATAATTGAAGCCCCTATTTAATTGTAGCAGGTTGGGGAGACGAGTTTGTCAGTTTATCTTGTTTGAATGGAGCGAGTTAATCGATTTTTCTTGACAAGGTTTTGGGGGCGGGGTTCGCGCGAGGAATGGTGCCCAACCCATGCACGGTGAGACTGCGCATGGATGGGGCACCTGGCGACTTCACAATTAAAGGGCCATACCACCGGAGACTTCAATCCGCTGTGCGTTGACCCAACGATTGTCGTCGGAAAGCAACGCGGCGATCATGGGGCCGATGTCGTCGGGGACGCCGACGCGGCCAAGCGCCGTCATTTCGGCGACGTGCTTGTTGACCTCCGGGTTGTCGCGGACCATGCCGCCACTGAAATCGGTTGCGATCGCACCGGGAGCGACGGTATTGACCGTAATTCCGCGTGGGGCCAACTCCTTCGCCAGATAGCGGGTCAGAACCTCGACGGCACCTTTCATGGAGGCATACGAACCGCTTCCCGGAAGCGCGAAGCGGGTCAGACCGGAAGAGATGTTCACAATCCGCCCGCCATCGTTGATGAGCGGGAGGAGCTTCTGCGTCAGGAAGAAGACGCCCTTGAAGTGGACGCTGTAAAGCGCGTCCAACTCCTCCTCGGTGGTTAGCTCGAGCGCTTTGTGGTGAGAGGTGCCGGCATTGTTGACCAGGTAGTCGAAGCGATCCGCACCGAGCGTGGCCAGGGCTGTACGCACACTCTGGACAAAAGCGTCGAATGTGGCGACACTGCCGGTGTTGAGTTGCAAGGCAACCGCGCGGGCTCCCGCCTCGGCGACAGCGGCGACTACCTTGTCGGCTTCCGCGCGATTCGAGTGGTAGGTGAAGATGGAATGAACGCCGCGCCGGGCGAGGCTGAGCACCGTGTTGCGGCCAAGTCCGCGGCTTCCGCCGGTGACGATGGCAATCTTGGCTTTGGAAGATACAGCATTTTCTGTCGGCATAGACCCATCGTAAACCCATGTCCTCAGAAGCGAGACATGGGCCACCGGCCAAGACAAAACAAATACGGAGATTCTGGCTACGCCAGAATGACGGCGTAAAACATACAACCGCAGGTTCCTTCGGCTACGCTCAGGACAGGTCTTTCGACTCAGCCGCTCACGATAAACAGTGAGCAGCTTCGCTCAGGACGACTGTTTCTTCAGTCATTCAGGATGGTGACTTCGTGATTCATCAACGGCATGAACGGTGGTTACAGGTCGAACGTTACTGACTTCCGCAGAGATTATTGGGAGCTGTCATCATCGTTGTCATCGCTGGAGGCTGCGCCCACGAGACCTTTGACCAGGTCGCCGGGGGTAACGTTGACTGGGGTGGAAGGCTTCTTTGGGGTGGGCTTCCAGTCGGTCTGTACAACAGATAGGGTGACGGAGTCGACGTCCTTGTCGCTGAGGACGACGTCGGTGGTATCGGTGCCGTACTTATGCAGGAGCTGGGTGTTGGGCATGCTGATGCCCATGATATTGTTGGCGGGGCCATCGTGTGTGCCTTCGGCGGCGTCGGCTACGGTGAGGGTGTATGTAATGTTGCCGGGGAGATATTCAAAGTGGAAGCTGCCATCGTCGCGGATGGCTGCCATGACTGGCAACGCGGGATGGTCCTTGACGGTAAGGTTGACCTCGCCGACGTTGAGGGTGTGGCCGTCGGATTTGGCGACGACGTGCCCGGTGATGTTGTGCAGGTGGCGGGAGGGGACGGCGATGTTGTAGCCGGTCTGCTCGTCGCCGGCGATGAGCTTGATGGGTTTGGCATCGGCGCGGCTGAAGGTGTCTCCAGAGTAGACGACGAGTTTGATTCCGGTGCCTCCGTCGCCCATGTTGTTGGAGTTGATTCCGATGGCGGTGGCGGAGAGCGAGCCGCGCAGGACGTACTCGCCGGGGGCGAGGCCGGAGATGCGATAGTAGCCGCGGTCATCGGTTTTGGCGAGCTGAGCGAGGCCTCCCATGGCGAGCGCCGGGGCCATGGCTGCGGCGACATCCTCGCTGGGATCTTCGGCGGACTTGGGCTTGACGGCGATGAGGGTCCAACCGGAGGCGGGGGTGCCGTCGTCGTACACGATGCGGCCGCCGATGGCAGCTCCGCGCTCGAGGCGGAGATCGGCCCTGGCTGAGTCGGTGCCGCTGACCGTGACGGCGGGGACCTGCGCGAGACGGGCGCGGACGGCCGGGTCGGTGCTGGCGAAGTCGTCGTCGGAGAACTGACTGTAGTCGTCGAGGTAGCCGGGGAAAATGACGTGGACGTAGTAGGTGCCAGCTTTAACGCCGGCGAAGCTGTAGGAGCCATCGAGGCCGACGGTGGTGGCGCCGAGCATGTCGGTGACCTGATCCATGCCTTTGGATGCTGCGGCCAGGGCCTTTTTCTGCTCGTCGGTCTGCGGCTTCTGAGGCGTGCCACTTTTGGCGGTGGTCTTGGACACGCTGTCCAGGATGCTCTTCATCATGTCCTCGCCAGCGTGGCTGGGCGAGGTGGACTTGAGCATTATCCTGGCGAAGCGCGCCGGGCCGTTGGTGTCGTTGCAGTAGACGTGGCCGCTGACAGTGCTGCCAACGACGTAGGGCGTCTGCTGTGCGGAAAGGCGGAGCGAAAGAAGAAGGACGGCAAAGAAGGTGCGAGTAAGGAAACGCATCGGATCGGCCTTGGATGAGGGATTTGGAGGACGCATTCAATATATACCGCGCTTATACCGCAAGGATAAAAGGGTTTCTCTACGGCACAGGCTCTTCGGCGAAGCCGCTCACGATGAGACTGTGAGCGGCTGCACTCAGATGGGATGAAGAGGGGCGTACCTTCCTGGTACGTGCTCGAAGCACAGATATTCCATCCGGAGGAAGGTACGCCATGAAGACCTATACCCATGCATGCGTCAACATCGCAACCCATGCAGGCGTCAACATCGCAACCCATGCAG
>Ga0224529_1000465_pt1 | contig 29857 bp, 12 predicted proteins | sample CBST50metaG_FD_179893 | JGI IMG/M metagenome (GOLD analysis project Ga0224529, IMG submission 179893) | Peat soil microbial communities from Stordalen Mire, Sweden - C.B.S.T50 | ecosystem: Environmental > Terrestrial > Soil > Wetlands > Peat | place: Sweden: Norrbotten County, Stordalen Mire...
CGGCAGCGGGAGTCGATGCACCCAAAGACATTCTGCTCAAAGATGGCCGTGTGGCCGAGATTGCCGCGCCGGGCAAGCTGAAACCGGCCAATGGCAGCGAGGTGACCGTGCTTGATGCTACAGGTTTGACGGTGGCTCCTGGCCTTATCGACATACACGTACACTTGCGCGAGCCTGGCCAGTCGCATAAGGAGACAACCGCCAGCGGAACCGCAGCGGCCGCGGCGGGCGGCTTTACGGCGGTGGCGGCGATGCCCAACACCGCGCCTGTGAATGATTCACCAGAGACTACCCGCTGGATGCTTTCGCCCGAGCGTGGCGCGAAGGTGCGCGTCTTCCCCATCGCCGCCGCGACGCGCGGATCGAAAGGCGAAACGGTCAACGACTACGCCGCGCTGAAGGCCGCCGGAGCCGTAGCCGTGAGCGACGACGGGCTGCCCATTCTGAAGGACAACGTGATGCGCGAGGTACTGGCGGCGGCGTCACGCGTGGGATTGAGCGTAATTCAGCACGCGGAAGACACCCGCCAGACCAAGGCCAACAGTTGGACAGCCAGTATGAACCTGGGACCGGCTTCGTTCCGCCTTGGTCTGCGTGGCATGAGCAATGCCGCTGAGTCGTCGATTGTGGAGCGCGACATCCGCCTGGTGACTGAACTGCGAGACGCCCGCGCTCATCTGCACGTGGCTCATGTATCGACGGCGGCGGCTGTGGCTGCTGTACGCCAGGCTCGCCGCAATGGGCTGCGAGTGACCTGCGAGGTGGCTCCCCACCATTTTTTGCTCACCGATGAGCATATTGGTCTTTATGACACCAATGCCAAGATGTGCCCGCCACTGCGCTCGGCGGCTGACCGCGACGCCTTGATCGAGGCTTTGCTTGACGGCGTGGTGGATGCCATCGCTACCGATCACGCACCACACGCAGTGCATGAAAAGGAAGTGGAGTTTGAGCGCGCGCCCAATGGCATCATTGGCTTGGAAACGGCGCTGGGCCTGAGCTTGCGCTGGCTGCATCAGGAGTGGAAGATGCCGTTGGGCCGTGTGCTGAGCCTGTTAAGCGCCCAGCCAGCGGCTCTGCTGGGCATGAAGGGCCGGGGTACGTTGGCCGTGGGCAGCTTTGCCGATGTGGTGGTCTTCGACCCGAAGGCAGAGTGGACCTATCGCGCCAACGAGGGCAAATCGAAGTCGCGCAACACGCCTTTTGATGGCTGGGCAATGCGTGGAAAGGTGCGCTGGACGATCAGCGAAGGGCGCATAGCCTATGCTTCGGAGTTGACATAGGCAATAGGTCTGGCAATCACTGCGACGCAGTTTTGGGGGAAAAGGAGCTTGCTAGCTTGTACCGATTCCGCTGGTGAGCATTGGGTACTGGGTCGGAATTCAAATCGTCCAAGTTATGAGGAAGTGGCTTTTGGGTAGTCACTCAACGGCATTTGGATTCTGCTCAGTTTCAATCTTGTTCGTGCGCGCCTTTTTGTCTGATTTGTGCGAATTTTCACTAGGCTCGAAGTAAAAAGCATTTTCAGTTATTTGGGGCACAAGCAGACGCGAAATTTGACATTGATTCGCACATTTGCGACACTCAACTTACTGCCTGATCAGCGGAGACGCTGAATCTGTGTATTATGCCGAAGTGGCGGAATTGGCAGACGCGCGTGGTTCAGGTCCACGTACTCGCAAGGGTGTGGGGGTTCGAGTCCCTTCTTCGGCACCAGTAAAAATAGCTGCTTTAGAATAAATATTCAGCCTGCGTGTCAAGACGCGAACTGCGATGGCCAACCTTGCGCTCGGGATATTCGTGTACGCTGCCAACGGTGGATCGTTCGCACACCCTAGCCACTACGATGCGCAACCATACTCCCATAGCCTTTCTCATGCGGCAGCTTTGAGTCGTTCCTGCTGCCAGATTTGTTCGAACTCGGCCGGAGTGCGACAGCCGAGCGCCGAGTGCATGCGTGTTTGGGTATACCAGAGCAGCCACGCGATGCCCTCGTCCTTGGCCTCGCGGAGAGCTTGAAAACACTGGCTATGCAACCGGTCCACCTTCAGCGAACTGAACAACGTCTCCGAGCAGGCGTTAGCCGTGACTGTTTATCCCACGCGAGCAAGTATTTCCATGTCGCCAGATTCGTGCAACAAGTTAGCTCAGTTTGCTAGCGCTCTGCATTTTCCAATAGACCGAGTACTTCTGGTCAGCGATCTGATACATGGGCATCAATTGATATTTGGCGCCCTCACCGTCTGCAGTAAAGCGTAGGCCGGACGGGGAGTCGACCTGAACCCACTGTCTGGTGCCGGTGCTGGGTGAAACGGCGGTCTTGGGCAGAGGAAGAGGAGCAGGAGCGTCCTTGGGCTCCGTGTCCCTTCCATGGATCACCTTCATGGGGCCATCGGTTGGGCCTGCGCCAAGATCGGCCGCAAGAACAAGCGGTCCGTAGAGGGCAGCGGAGATGGAGTCGTCGCCGAGGAGAGGCTCCTGGTGCAACTCCATGGGTAGACTGATGGCGATGGTGTCGCCGTCGGCCCAGATCTTTCGAATGGCCAGATAGGATCCGGGATCGGCCATGGCGTCGAGCAGACGACCGTTGATCTTCACCTGCGCGTTTTCGGTTGTCCAACCGGGAATGCGCACGTTGATGGTGCGTAGTGCTGGACGAGATGTCTTGATTTTGAGTGTCGTGCCTTGCTCGCGCGGGAATTGCGTGACTTGTTCGAGGACGAGCCCTTCTTCTTTCCAATCGCACGTAGAAGCAATGAACTGATTGACGAAGATATCCCTGCCGCGACGGAAATAGATCGTGTCAGTAAACTTGGCGAACTCTTCGGCGCCCGTTCCTGTGCAGCACCAGAAGGATTCGTCGGGCGAGTTATATGCACGATAGCATCCGGAGGCGAGCGGGAAGAAATACTGCTTGAGACCTTGCGCGTTCTGCGTGCCAAGTCGGCAGTTGAAGAGAGTGCGCTCGTATTGATCCATCCAGCGCGCATCGCCGGTCCAACTGAAAACGTGGCGCTGAAGCTTTATGAGGTTGTATGCCACACAACACTCAGCGTTAGCCCAAGCCAATGTGCCGTTGAGGTGATTGGGCGGGGTTTTCCAGTGCTCATCCAGGCTCGTGTTGCCGATGACGTAGTTGCGCGCGGTGAGCACCTCGGCGAGAAAATACTCTGCGATTTGGCGGTAGCGGCGATCACCGGTGACCTCATACGTTCGGGCTGCGCCGATGATCTTGGCCATGTGGGTGTTTGCATGCAGACCCTGTAGCTCGTCGCGTCGCTCGGCAAGTGGATCGAGAAAGCCGGGCTGCTCAAAGAGGCGAGCAGCGTCGAGATAGCGATCTTTCTTGGTCACTGCCGCTAAATTGACAAGCACCTCATTCATGCCGCCGTACTCGGTCCGCAGCATCCGCTGGCGCTGCTCGGTGCTGATCACGCCGGTCCCCCAGAAATCTGCTCCCGCCCACTTCGCCATGCCCTCGCAGACCTCAAGGGCATCAGTGTTGCCAGTCAGAGTATGCATGTCGAGCAGTCCGGCCATGATCTTGTGGTAGGTATAGAAGGGCGCCCAAGCCGGCTTTCCCTGAACCAGGTTTTCGAAGAGATCGGTCGGAAAGGCGCTCAAGTATCCACTGCCGATCTTTTTCTGACATTGCGCAAGGCCGGCGACGAGTTTATCGCCACAAGCCTTGAGGGTGGCATTGCCCGAGGTTGCCGCGGCCAAGGCAACTGCGGAGAGATAGTGGCCCCCGGAGAAGTGACCGCGCAGTTCGCAAGTGGGATCTTCCCAACCTTTATAGGGTGTGGCAGTGGAAGGAATGCCGGCAGTGATGCGGAAGGAATGCAGGAGGCGATCGACTACGAGCGAGTCAAGGTAATGCTCGTTGATATCCGCCTGCTCCTTGAAGATGCCAGGGGTGAGACGGACAGAGTCGAGTGGGAAAGCCTCGATGCGTCCCACCGTTTCGTTAGACCATTCGGCGCGCACAAGGCGCGTGGACCCAAGGGTTGCTGTCAGGGCGACGCCAGCTGAGGCTCCCAACTTAAGAAAACTACGACGAGAATAATGACTCATATCAAGCCTCCAGGTTAGTAATCGAATTTCGTTAGTTTTCCGCGATTGCATTTTGGCTCAAGAGTGCGTGAAACAAATGGAAGCCCGCTTTATCTCATCGTCAGGCTCACAGTCGGCAGCGAAAGCATTCTTCAAGTTAGAATTCCACCGACTTATGCAACCGTATAGTGCGAGACGATTCAGCGGCGCAATGCACTGGAGATCAGAATTCACGGAAATCGTCGAATGTGGGCGGATGATGCTAGTGCCATGAATGTCGTTGCGGACCGCGTTCAGGTTCCTATTCCGAAGTTGAGGAACCCTCTGCATACTCAATAAGATCGAGTATGTCTTGAATATAGGAAGGCATATCGGAAAACAGCAGCGTCTCCTGGCCATTCTCCATTTGCCCGTTACTGAAGCTTCGGAATTCAGGCACAATACCCCGGCGGCAACGATAGCCTTGGCGCTGGTGCCTAAGTAGAGGCTTCCAACCAAGTTCCCAAAACCTCTCAAGAGAACAGCATCAAACATTGTTCCTCTCAAAACCGGCGCCACAGTAAACGAAAAGCTGTGACTCCGGCTGACTCCGCAGAGCAGTGGAGAAGGTTGTGTGCAGCAGACCTTGGCGCTGCTGCATTTGCACGAGGAGGCTCCATAGAGTCAGCGCCGTGGATTGACCGAATTAGGACTTGCGGTCTTATCAAACTTCCAATAATCGAAGTTGAAGAGCGGACCGGTGGCATCGCCCTTAAACAGAAAATAGAGGTCATGTGTGCCTCTTGCGCCGGAGACAGAAGTTGTCCTGGTTTGCCACTTGTGCCAACCTCCCGTCGATGAAACCGGCAGCGAGCCAATCACCGGCCCGTCGACGCTGTCCACATGAAGTTCAATCGAGCCCCCATTGGAACCGCTGGCCACGCTTGCGGTGAAGCTCGACGCCTGATTCGCGCCGAAATCCACGCCGCTTACCTTGATGTAACTTCCATTGGCGATGTCGGTAACGTATACGCTGTTCTTGTTGCTTTGCGCGGTCTTGACCCCAGATTCCCAGGCAATAGTTGCCGCTTCAGTGCGGCGAAACGGGTCCAGAGCACCAACCTGTGCAACGCCTTCTTTCTTCCACCAGGGAACAGTCTGGATTGTACCGTCTGGATTATAGGTAAACTTCGCCACACAGATGGAACGTCTTTCGCGATGCACATCTGTTAGCGCGAAATTCAGCTTGTAATTGAAGCCGAAAACGTAGGAACTCCCCTTGTAGTCGATGATTCCCGGATGGTTTCCAGAAGAGTTGGGGTTTGGGTCCATGATCATGCCCTTGTAGACCCAGGGACCGGTAGGACTATCGCTCATGGCGTATCCAATGCCCTCAGGGCAGCAGTGCGATGCGTAGGCCATGTAATATTTGCCATTCCGTTTGTAAAACCATGGACCTTCCTGATAGTTCTCGGGTTTGGAATCAACTTTTACGATGCCGCCTGAATACGAGATCATGTCTTTATTCAGCTTCACGTACCATAGATTCGGGTTTCCCCAGTACAGGTAAGCCTGGCCGTCGTCGTCGATGAAGACGGTCGGATCAATGTTATCCACAGCTTTGTCGATCAGCGGATGCCCGAGCGCATCCTTGAATGGGCCAAAGGGACTATCGGCCACGGCGACGGCTATCACATTCTTGGGCCATCCGGGCACGCTGATCGGCACGTAGAGATAGAACTTGCCATTTCGCTCGATAGCCTGCGGCGCCCATGCGTCGTTGCTCTGAACCGCCCAAGGGAACGTCGCCAGCGACGCAACGGTTCCGTGATCCGTCCAGTTCACCATGTCGGTGGACGTGTAGAGTTTCCAGTTCAGCATTTTGAATTCGGCGGCGTCGTCTTCGTCGTGGCTGGTGTAGAGATAGACCGTCCCCTTGTAGACCAGCGGAGCAGGGTCGGCGGTGAAATTGGTTTGAATGATCGGGTTTTCCGCGCTGCATGGCAGCGTCATGCAAAAGGACGCGATAACGAAAAGAACGAAATGTCGGAACCAGTAATGCGCGCTCATGGATTCTCCAAGGTAATAGCTGGCTATTCACAGCCTCATATCATGTTTCAGGATGGCGCGGCCGCTTTCGCAGAATTCGCGCTGATCGTTAGAGTTTGGCTTTATGGACGTTCTTTTCCGCGCACAGGGATCTGGATTGCAAAGCCGCGATAGGTGACCGTCCGATCAACGTTCTCGGTTGAGGCAATGCCTGCGCCGTGGTTCTGCGAGACGTAGACGATCTTGAAGACGCGCTCATTTGGCATTCCTGCATACGACCCACTTCTTGAGCCGATGGTTAGCGTTTTTGTCGCTTCGTTCCACTGGAGCGGAATTGTTGCGTGCGCGCCTTTTTCGTAGTTATAGTTGTCTCCCTCATCCTCGTAGAGAGTGAACTCATCGTTGGCTCCGGGATAGATGCGAATCTCGATCGGCGCATTGACCTTCTCTGCCGCCCACTGCACCGAGGGGCCGTAGGGAATGATCGAGCCGGCGCGGATGTAGAGGGGCATATTTGTGATCGGAGCCGAAGCTTGGACTATAGCGCCGCCATCGAACGATTTCCCAGTCCAGAAGTCATACCATCGTGTCCCTTTTGGAAGATAGACCGCACGCTGCTGCACGCCGGGGTGAGTGACCGGATTGACGAGAATCGATGGACCGAACAGGAACTGGTCGCCAATCTTCAGGGCAGCGGCATCGTCGCGAAAATCCATGACCAAAGGACGCATCATCGTATAGCCGCTGTTCGTGACCATCCATGACACGGAATAGATATAGGGCAATAAGTGATATCTGAGATTGATTACATCAAGCAGAATCTTTTGTGTCTCCGGATCGAATCGCCAGACTTCTTTCGGCTTGTCGGTTCCGTGCACGCGAAACATCGGGCAGAATGCGCCGAACTGGAACCAGCGCGTAAAAAGCTCGCGAAATTGCGGATTGTCCGGGTCGTTGCCGAAAAATCCGCCAATATCCGTGTTCCAGTATGGAACCCCGCTAGCGACGAAGTTAAGCCCCGCTGGAATTTGCTGTTGAAGTACCTCCCATTTGGATTGGATATCGCCTGACCAAGTGACAGTGGCATTGCGCTGCTGTCCGGCATACGCAGATCGTGTGAGGATGACGACGCGTTTGTCAGATGATGCGGCGCGCTGTCCTTCATAAACCGCCCGCGTATGCTCCAGGGGATAGGCGTTGAATACAAGCGCTCCCGGGCCCATCGCTGTTTTGAACTGCCGAAATTCTCCCCAGTTGCCGCTCAACTCCGCTTCCGATGCGTCCAGCCACCACGCATCGATTCCGAGCGAGAAAAGATTCTTCATGATCTCGTCCGCATAAACTCTGCGCGCTTGTGGATTGAACGGGTCATACCACTTGCCGCGGCCTGGAGGAAATACATACGGTATGGCCGGATTGTACACACCATCGACGGCTTCCAGTTTTTTGAGATTGGCAATACTCACTCCGCTATTGGTAACGTCGAACTTTGCCCAACTGACGGCCATCATGTGGACATGCTCTCTGTGGAGAGCTTCGACCATCTTCTTCGGGCTGGGATAGCGAGCAGGATCGAACTCGTGCGAGCCCCAACCGCCTTCAGCCGTCACTTGGTTGAGTGGGGGCCAATATTGCCAGTCCTGGATAATCCCATCGAACGGTATACCCCGACTCCGATATTCCCCCGCAATATCGATAATCTCCTGTTGAGTCTTGTAGCGCTCCCGCGACTGCCAGAAACCCCAGGCCCACAGAGGAAACAATGGCGCATTTCCAGTTAGCCATCGATATTCAGCAATTGCCTGGTCGGGCTTCGGGCCGGCAAAGAAGTAGTAGTCCACCCCGTCGCCGGCTTCAGACAGCCACTGCACAGCGTGCGGATCAGCCTTGCCAACGTCAACATTTGTTACCGCTGGATTATCCCAAAGCAGGGCATAGCCCTTGGAGGAAAGAAGCACCGGTATCGCAACCTTAGTGTTCTCCTGGAGAAGTTGAACGCTGGAGCCGGTGTAGTCAAGCGAAGTGCCGCTCGGGTGCTGCCCTAGGCCGTAGATCGATTCATCCGTCTGCAGCTTGAATTTTTGTCCGGCCTCAATCGTGTCCTTCGCGCTTCCTGTCGTGGCCGTCGAGAGCCGTGTGCCATCGCTACTCTCTTCGAGAATCGGAGTTGATTGCAGGTCGAAGAAGTGAACGCACCCATTCGCTCTGTCGATCTTTACCTGTACCTTGCCCGTTGCAAGGAAGACTGCGTCCTTTGTCTCCGTGAAGCTCCATGATGTCTTCTCGGGATGTGCGACCACGACAAGGCTGCCCTGGTCGGGCGCGATGCCGATTGTCTTGTGCGTAACTCGTATGACGGCCTCTTCAAAGACTTCGATCCGTGTTTCTCTTGCATCGGAACGTACCGAAACGCCTAACGAATCTTTGCCGACCTGGCTTGTGACCGGCGTACCTAAAACCGCGCTCGGAGTCGAAATCGGGTCAGCGCAAGCCCCCTTGGCGACCAAGGGGAGGGCGAACAGAGAGGAGATCGCCAGAAGAGCTGTTAATCGATCAAGCGCGATTGGACGGGTAAGCATTGGTTTCCTTCCTGAACAGGGATTGAATATCTAACTCACCCATGAGAACGCAAGATCTGGCTGAAGTCGAGAGGAAGACGGGAATCTTGCCGCAGGAAATAAATCAGGGTTCGGTATACCGCTGTCAGCCTTGTGATGGTCTGAGAAAGAAGTTGAAGATTGCCACGGTAACTGCTGTTGGGAAACTTGGAACCAGATGCCGCCTCTATTCGAAAAAGGGAGGGAGCCGCACAATCTAACCGTGGCTCCCTGATCAGGATGCATCAGCGAGAGAATGACGCTTGCAGGAGCTTCATTTCGCGTTTCCTTTGAAACGAAAGACGGCCAATTCTTCCGTTTGAGGAGTACGGATTCTGATGAGCTTGTGGCTTCGTGGACTGCCGCGAGTCTGAATCTGCATTGGAGCGTACGTTCCTCTTTCAGAATAACGAACCATGGAAAAACATTGTTTTGTTTCTGGAAGAAGGCTAGTTTCTCACAGGAACGCTGCGCAAGTATTTCACGGTATTTATACGGTATTTTCCGGGTAGGTGGAAGATGGCGCTGCGAAAATCGGGGCGAGATTCGAGAGTAGTCGACGAACACTCTGTTCAGAATATCCACGCAGGGGGATCTGGTTTCCGTCAGTCTCTCAATTCTCGTATCAATATATAGACTTGGTTGTTCATTAGGTCCAGGGGCGAGGAAAAGACGCACATCTCCGCGCTGGCTCTCAGAGTGTCAGCAGCAACTGTCTACATTTTTCCCATTTGGGTCGGAATTGGACCTACGGAGTGCGAAAGCGTCTCCACCGTGCGCACCCGGCCAACCCCGTGGATTTGTCATTCAAGGTTGGAAAGAGGTAGTCTTCAGTTGCGACACTGTACGCAGGGATCTTCATTGAGCGGCTTCTTTGGCGCATGATCCGCGAAGCGAGTCAAGGAATTGGAAGTGTGATGGGTAAAGGTCTGGAATCTCAGGAAACGCTTACCAAATCCAATCTTCTGGATGCTGCTGATGTGGTACAGCTGCAGGCAGTTCGCGAAGAACTCGAACGCATCCTGCAGGGAAAGCATTTCCGAAATTCAGGACGTGCAAAGCAATTTCTTCAATTCATTGTCGAAAGGACGCTTGAGGGTCATTCGGACGATCTGAAGGAACGTACGATCGGAATGGAACTCTTCCAACGTCCTTCCAACTACTCGACCGGTGACGATCCAGTCGTGCGAGTGCAGGCCGGTCTGGTCCGGCGAAGACTAGAGCAGCATTACCAGGAGGCCCAAGAGAGTTCACCGGTCCGGATCGAATTGCCGCTCGGATCCTATGCTCCTGAATTCCAGTGGTTTAAACCAGAGACGGCGGAGGTATTACCGGCTGAGAACCTCCCGATAGAGCAATCCGCACCTGAAAAGCGTTTACTCGGTCGCAAGTTCCTGTTCAGCATTGCGTTCGCCGCGGTCGTCATTCTCAGCACTGGCATTGTGTTCGTAAAAACACATCGAACTGAACTCCGGAAATCGGCGCTGGAGCAGTTCTGGGGGCCAGCTATTGCCGTGCCGCAGCCGATATTGCTTTGCATTGCCGATGCCGTGACGTACCGGCCAGTTCCAAAACTATATGAAAAATATGAACGTTCCCATCCAGGTTCATTTGCCACTCAGACGCAACGGGCAAACATCCCCTTTCCTTTGAATCCAGCAGATAAGATTTCCTGGGGCGATTTGGAGCTTTTTCACCAGTGGGGCATCACCAAGGGGGATTTAACAACTGCCGTAAGGCTCGCAGGGTTCTTCGGGAAGATCGGCAAACCAGTTGATCTCAGAGTTGAATCAGAGTATTCGTATCGCGATCTGCGCAATTCCCAGGCGGTTTTGATAGGAGCATTCAATAACGAGTGGACGATGAACCTCGTTGCAGATCTTCGATTCACATTCGTGGAGAAGGACGGTATTCGCATTGGAGACAAGGTGTCTGCCGGACGTTTTTGGCCCAGTTTACCGATTCAAGTCTACGACAGGCGGGACTTCGCAATCGTCGGCAGATTGAAGGACCCCAAAACCGGTCAATTCACGGTCATCATCGCGGGATTAACCAGCCGAGGTACTGAGGCAGCCGCGGAGTTCGTCACAAACACGAGTGAATTGGGAACGGAACTGCAGGCAGCTCCGCCCGACTGGCCTTCAAAGAGTCTAGAACTGGTGCTTGAAACGGACGTCGTGGACGGCGTTGCGGGGCTCCCGCACGTCGTCGCCAGCTACTATTGGTAATTCGCTCGTGATCCGCATTTCCATATTGGCAGGGAGCACCGCCCGGCGTCTGCCATCCTAGGCCCGAATTTCTCTCAATCCACACTGCCGAGGTTCCCCAGCGCTCTTGTTTTCATTATCCGAAGACCTCCCGGATGCCGTTCAGCGACCTTTCCCATCAGAGCGAATGCTCTGGACCGTGCTAGGAACGGGATTTTTGAATCGATGCCCGGATACAGTAAATTCTGCAAGTGATTCATTTATAGTGCCTTAACGCGAAACAAGTCTGTGTCTATTCCGTATATGACTCTGTATATTACTTGCCTGCCCTCCTCTGTGACCTGTAGATTTCGATACCGATCAGGACCAGTCCACTTGTAGGTGCTGAAAAGAGCGGAGGCAAGTCTGAATCGCCCTCGCATTGGCAGCGGGAGTCGCTAAGCATCCCGGGCCAGTGCAGATTTGGGGCGGATTCGAAGAGCGGCTTTTTTCGAGAGACTCAGCCTCACACAAGTAAGCGCTTACCCGACCTTGGGCAAATGCCTGCAAATCAAAGAGTGGGCAGAACAAACAACTCAGTAAATGATGAGGACGTTCAGCGAGGCTGAGACAATTCTAGGCCCGCATCCAACGGACTTGAGGGAAGAACACTGGGACAAGAGAGGCTGCCAGGCAGGATGACGCTCTGCCAAGCAACCAGCAGGCCTTCAGAGCCAATCATCAGCGTCCATCAAAATGCACTTTCGAAGGAGACATCATGACTATCGCGAGAGTTACGAGAAGAATCGGGATACTCGCCGTTCTTCTGTTAAGCCTGGGAGGGTCATCAGCATTTGCTCAGTTCTTGAGCGGGATTGAGGGAACGGTCAGGGATTCATCCGGAGCGACAATTCCGGGAGCCAATGTCGTCGTGACAGATACACGCCTAGGTGTGACGAAGACTATCACTACCAGTGAGGCTGGATATTTCCGTATTGGCAGCATTGCCGCGTCAACCTACTCGGTAGAGATTCAGATGAACGGCTTCAAGACCTGGAAGCAGCCGAAACTTTTGCTTCAGGTTGGAGAAACCCAGACACTCGCTCCGGTGCTCGAAGTGGGTGCGGTATCAACCAACGTCACCGTAAGCGCGTCGGAAACTACCGTTGACCTAGTGACTTCAACCACGGGAGCTGTGATCTCCGAAACAACCCTGGAAACAACGCCTCTCACAGGCCAGAATGTCTATGGCCTTTCAGCTCTCACACCCGGAATAACGGGGAGCGCGATCACCTCTGGAGACAACTACACGAACGAGTATGCCATCAACATCAACGCTGCCGGGCTCCGTCAGGAGATGAACGGCTACATGATCGATGGCGCCTATACCGATACGCCATCCCGCGGTGGCGGAACCTCTATTTCGCCCAACCCGGGAATCGTGCAATCAATGAACGTCTCCACCAACACCTTTGATGCTCAAAAAGGCAGGAATGCCGGCGCAACGGTCGATGTGTTCACCAAGTCGGGGACCAACGACTTTCATGGAGCTATCGACTACTATTTCACTAATAATTCCTTGAGCGCAATGACACAGTTCCAGACCTCGCTGCCCGACTCTCAGCGAAAAGAGTTCAGTGCAGTGATGGGCGGACCCGCACTCAGGAACAAACTGTTCTGGTTCGGTGCAATCGACGTTCTGCGTTCAAGCGCAGCCAGTTCCTACCAGGCGGCTGTTGAGACGCAGGACTTCGACAACTGGGCAAAGGCCAATTTGCCAAATAGTCTGGGAACCCAGGTCCTTCTCGATGCGCCGCCGCAAACTTTCCCAACCACAGGCATTAAAACCGTCGGCGAGATCACTGGAAGCTACTATCCTTTGCCGGCGGGCATACCGTCGACACTAAATGCCATCGGCACTACAAACATCAATTACAGCCTGCCGAAGAACGGACATCAGTGGAATGTTCGCGGAGACTACTACATCGGACAAAACGACCGTCTGTACGCTGATGTGATGCGTATGACCAACACAGCGATCGGCTCCACTGCACGACCCGCACTGAACGATTCGGAGTTCAACAGCTCCGACTTCGTCAATTTCGATTGGACCCATAACTTTTCCCCGCATCTTCTGAATGAAGCTGGTGCAAATATGATTCGTCCATATGGCGAAGATGCCGCAGTGCCTTCGATGGCCATCCCGTACATCAACGTCACGGGGCTGAGCGGTTTTTCGAACTGGGGGCCCGGAAATTTCTCTCAAACCACTATCGGTTGGCGTGACATTCTGTCCGAAAGCGTTCATACGCATACGCTCAAATTTGGCATAGCGCAGGACATCGTTCGAGAAGCCGATGAACAACAGACCGGAGCGGGCGCCCGCCCAACTTACAACTTCAACAGCCTCCTCGATCTTGTTCAGGGCTTACCGTTCTCGGAGTCGGGTTCGCCAGTCGACTTGGCCACGCACAAGCAAGCCGACTGGAGCTATGACCGCCGCGCGTTCTACACCGGGATATTCTTCCAAGACGATTGGAAAGTTACACCGAAGTTAACCTTAAATGCTGGCGCCCGGTATGACGGATTGGCGCATCTGTTCGCGGTCACCAGTCCCAAGCTGACAAATTTCACATTCGGAGAAGGTGCAAACCTAAATCAACAGATCGCAAATGGCGTGGTGGCATACACCGCACACGACTATTTCGTTGACCACAACCCATGGTACATAACACCGCGCGTGGGGTTCTCCTGGGATGTCTTCGGAAATGGCAAGACAGCGCTGAGAGGCGGAGTTGGCATGTTCGAGGATCAACCGCCATTCATCGAAATGACTTCACAGACCGGCAATCCGCCCCTGGTGTTCACACCGTCTGTCAATGTAGAGCAAGGGGGAACACCGGTCTTCCAACTCTGTAGCGCTCCGTCAGGCTTCAGTGAAACCTGTCCTGTTGTGGACACGAGCAACGTCACTGTGAATTCAAGTGGCGGTATCCTCATCAACGGCGTTCTCAATAAGTCATCTATCACCGGATACTCTCCAAAGATCACAATGACTCAGGTCTACAACTGGACCTTAAGCGTGCAGCGAGAACTGATGAACAACCTCCTTCTCGAAGTGAATTATTCGGCATCGGCTGCTCATCATTTGCCGGTATTGCTGAATTCGAACATCAACCGTTTCGCCGGAGATCTGATTGTCAATAAGGGCACTTCAATGGGTCTCAATCCGAATTTCGGCACAATCCAGTACGGCACTACCGATGCCAATTCTATCGGCCACTATGGTGCCGTATCGCTCACGCGCCGCGCTTCTCGCGGACTGGCGATGCGCGGCATCTACACCTACGGAAAGGCCTTGGACACATACAGTTCTTCAGGGTCTCTGGATTCTGGATCCATCAGTTCGCAGACTCCGGTCTTTCAATCGTTCAACTTGGCAGCGCAACGAGGCCGCGCCGATTTCGACATACGGCAGCAGTTATCGATTGATGGAACTTGGACTGTACCCGATCATTACAAAACCGTTCTTGAGAGGAATATCCTTGGTGGATGGCAATTCGGCGGTGTCTGGGTGATGCAGAGTGGGTTACCATTCACCGTCTACACCACTGACGCCTTCAAGGCAGTGCACGATACCGACGGAAATGTAGTCGGGAACGCTGGAGGCGATTACAACGCGGATGGTTACGACGAAGATATGCCAAACGTACCATCATTTGGCCGCCATCTTTCCGGGAAGAAGAAGAATGATTACCTGAAAGGGCTTTTCTCAGCTTCGAGTTTTCCGGCGCCCTCTCTGGGTACGGAAGGGAACCTTGGCCGAAACACGTATGATCGGCCAGGATATAACAATCTCGATTTTACCTTTGAGAAGTTCTTCAATAGCCCGTGGTTCTTTGGGGAGAAGATGAAAATTGAAGCAAAGGGCGAGGTTGTTAATCTCTTTAACCGAACCAATCTCGGCGGAGTGACTTCCGATATGAGCAGTTCGCTCTTTGGACACTCAACAAGCCAGTTGCCGGCGCGGTACCTGCAGTTGCACCTGCGCGCCAGTTTCTGATTCCCGCAGTACGCTAAACTAATCTGCTGCATGGAGGCTGCCAGAGTTGTGCGGCTTCCATGCAGCAATATCATCTTCGCAGAGATTTGATTGGCCGGATCGTATGGCACAGAATGGTGACAACCTTTCGATCTGGAGAAAGCTTCTTTTGCCAGCGAATCGCATTGTCATTGGAGTTCTTATCATCTCGTCTCTCGCGGCCAGCAAGTGTTCAGCCAGATCGAGGCGCGATGCACGCCACGCAGGAACGATACATGCGATTGCAGCCACAGCTAACAGCATCGCGGAAACTGCGGCAAAAACCGCCGGATCGAGCGGCTTGACAGAACCTCCACTTAACCCTGTGTCCGAATTTTCGGAACCAGTTCTTATTGCAAGGGACTCAATATTCTATGAGCTAACGGTATCGCGACAATGCGGAAAGCGCTCGTCGAACCCATCTGCTGTTCCGTTGTGGAGCGATTCCGACAGCCACTCAAGGGCGAAAAGAAGTCGATTTGACTCCTCTTCGCTCTTGCCGGGAGAAATCTCTTTCATACTGCGCTGGAATGAGTCTCCACCATGCACCGTTCGCATTGACGCGCAGATCGTCGTCACCACACGCAACCACGCGAAATCTGTGACGATTGCGCTATTTGCGGCAAACTCCTAGAAGGCGAGGCGCAACGACATCTGAATGTTGCGTGGGCCGGCTTGGGAACCGCTGGTGTTGTTGGGATCTTGCACGTCGGTGACGACACCGAAGGAACCACCGGTGGTGCTAGTGTTGGGTGCAGCATAATTGACGTGGTTGAAGAGGTTGGAGAATGCGGCTTCGTAACGTAGGTTGAGCCGCTCTGTAATTGGAAAATTCTTGGTGAGGGTACTGGAGAGAGTAAAGGTTCCAGGACCATTGAGGATGCCCACGCCGGCATTGCCAAAACGGCCGATATTGCTGGCTGGCGTTGTGAATGCACTGGCATTGAACCAGCCGGTAATTTTTTTGGACCCACTGTTGGGGTTCTTTCCTGCAACCAAGTCAGGACGTTGCGCAACGGAAAAGCGGCCTTCGCCCTCGGCGCCCGTACCGGAAGGGTCAGTGCCGGAGAATGTGGGGGTGAGGAATGGACCGCTCTGTGCCAGGATGACGCCGGCCAGGTTCCATCCACCGAGAGCCTCATTGACCAAGTGGCCCGAGTTATTCAGAAAGAGCTTTCCACTGCCGAAGGGAAGGTCATACAAAAAGGTGCTGATAAAACGCTGGCGGCTATTGTAGATGACGTTGCCGTAGTCCGCGGAGAGATCGAAGCGGTTAAGGGTATTGGGGCCATTCTCCGAGGTGCTTTCGCTGGGGCCGGAGCCCAGCGCATTCGAGGTGCTGTGCGTCAGGGTATAGGAAGCATCGTAGGTTACACCCTTCTGGTAGCGGCGCGTCAACTCGACGGTCCCAGCATTGTACTTGGCGCTAAGACCATTGTCGCGGGAGAGCACATCCACAAAATTGTTGAAGGGCAGTCCGTTCTTTGCGACATAAGCGCTATAGCCGAGCGTATTGGCTGGAATCTGGTTGAGGTCTGGACTCTGGATCAACTGCGTGGTGTGCGACCCGGTGTAGGAAATCCGCAGTGTGGTCTGATAACCGATAACCTGTTCAACAGAGGCGTTCCACTGAATCTGACGCGGGTCCTTCAGATCGAATTGGTTAGCACGATGATAGGCGTTTTTTGGCGGCGTCGAAGTCGAACTCGGGAATGGATTGCCGGGTAGCAGGATGGTCGATGGTGTTGAGCCCTGCACGAAAGTGGTCATATAGCTGCTGGCTACACCGGCCAGCGAGTATAGAACGGAACCCAGCACAGGAACGGTGTAAATGCCGGCGCCTGCGTGAAGGACCGTCTTGTCATTGTGAAAGGGACGAAACGACAGTCCGAAGCGTGGATCGATATCTTCCCAGTAAGTATAGCGAAGGGTATCGGGTAGGCCGTGATAGTCCGAGTTACTGATCAGCGGCGTGGTGCGCAAGGCTGCTTCAAAAGTGGAGTTGACAGTGGCCATCCCCTTCGATCCCTGCACAATAACGCGACCGCCGGGGTAGTTGCGATCGAAATTGGCGAGTTGGTGCGTGGCGTCGTTGAAGGGCACATGGATTTCGTAGCGCAAGCCGTAACTCAGGGTCAGATCCTCGTTCACCTTCCAGGTATCTTGCCCATAGAAGCCCCAACTGTGCGTATAAGGTTTAGCATCGGGGCCATCGTCGGCATAGTCGGTTTCCGCAGGGATGCCCAGAAGGAAGTCGGCGAAGCCATAGTCGGCGCCAGAGTAAAGCGATCCAAAATAATATTCGCCGAAGTAATCACCGTAGTTGAAGTACAATGTGTCTTGGTAATTTAGATGAGCGTAGTCCACGCCTAACTTGAAGGTGTGCTTTCCCAACTCATAAGTAAGGCCATCACCGATATTGATGGTGAAGTTCTTGATAGGATCGGGCAGCCCGGGAGAGGTCGCTTCTAGGCCGGTCGGTGAATCGTAGAAATCGAAATAGGGCAGACCTCCCTCGGCGCGCGGCGTGGCGGGTACCGTGATACCCATGCTGGCGTCGTCCGCGGCGCCGGCGCTGGCCGCCGGATAGATAGATGCCTGGTTGGCCAGCGAATAACCACCACGCAATTCGTTGATCACATTGGGACGAATGATCCAACTATAAGCGGCAGTCACATTGCGCAGCTTTTGCGACTGCTCAGCGTTTCCAGCAAATGAATTGGTCCCATTGAAGTCGCTAAGGAGGATGTCTTTTCCGCCGAAACGCGCATAGACCTTCTGGGTCGAAGTGAAGGCATGATCGAAGCGGAAATCGATGCCGTCCTGGGAGTAATTTCCAGGGATGTTTTCAACCAGATTGTTGGTATCGCCAGAGCGATTTGCCCTTGGATAGAGCAGCTTGAGCGCGGTGGCCGCATACGGGCTGACAGTGAACTGAGTTCCGTAGGTTTTGGTCAGCAGGTTGAGGATGGGATGGCCAACTGAAGAGAGATCACCACTGCGCCATGCATCGGAAGGAACAGTTTGCGTAGCAAGAGTTCCCTCTGGACGCCTATCCCCCTCATAGGAAAAGAAGAGAAAAGACTTGTCCCTTCCTTGGTAAAGATGTGGAATGCTGATGGGCCCGCTGAAGGTACCGCCGAAGTCATTGGCGACAAGCTTGGCCTTGGTGGCTGCAAAGGGATTCTGCGCGTCTAAGGCTGCGTTCTGGTGAAATTCGTAAAGAGAGCCGTGGTAAACATTGCCGCCGCCGCGGCTGGTGACTGTAATGTCCGAGGGCTGCCCGAACTCAGCATCATTGTTGGCCGAGTTCACCTTGAACTCGGAGATGGCATCGACGGAAGGAAACAGGTCTTTGGTGGGTCCATTGGAGCGGACGCTGGTGGTAGAAATGCCATCGATGGAGAAGGAGGTGAAATAGGACAGACCGCCGCTGACAGAGATCTTGCCGGAAGCATCGGGCTGAACGCCGGGGGTTAGATTGGCTACGTTGATGGGACTGGTAGAAGCCGTGGCGCGGAAATTCAGCGCCAGCTGATCGATGTCACTTCCTGATCGAGATTCGGTCATCAGTTCGGAATCGCTCGTCAAAGTGCTGTCGGCGCTGACCATGACCACCGTAACCGCGCCAGAGGAAACCTTCAGCGAGGCGTCGATACGCAATGACTGGCGCGCCAGTACGGTCAGTTCGGAAACCTCATAGTCATTGAAGCCGTTGGCTTTTACTGTAAGCTTGTAGGTACCGGCATCGATATCAACGAAGTGATACTCCCCGCTGCTCTGCGTTCTGACAACAGCCGTGCGCTGGGTATCACGATTGACCAAGTTGACCGTGGCACCGGGTATCACTGCCCCACTTGCGTCAGTTACAAATCCGGTGACGGTGGCGTAGGTGGATTGCGCGCGCATCGCGGTACTACCCAACAGAAAGCAGAAGGCCATTAGCCAAAGAATGCCAACACTCTGTAGCCGTCGCAGGAACATGCTCACATATCTCGGCTTTGTAGATGAAGAGTCACTGGATGAATAGCAAGAATACATAACATTTCCTCTCAGTCATATTTGTTGTCTGAACAATTGCTCGATACCGGACAGGAACAGGGCGGGATCAAACAGCGAATGTGCTGCCCCATCTTCGAACTTCTGATTAGCATCAATAGAAACAAAGGAATGTTAAAGCTGAACGATATTTTCATGAAATAACGCTCAGCGCGTTACTGGAATCCTGGGCTCTGTGGCCGTGGGCAGCGGGACGCCGAGAAGAGAGGCGACCGTGGGCGCTATCTGGCGCATATCCACGATGCCTACGTTCTGATGGGGCACAATATTTGCACCGAGGACAAAAAAGGAAGAACGCATCTCCGGGCGGTCCGGCAGATAGCCGTGCATACCTGTTGAAGGAGCATCGGTGACAAGCGGTCCACTGAAGGAGTAGCCCAATTGATAGTCGGGCGCGAGTTCAACCACAAAAGCTGCGTCGGGGAATCCGCCTAGACGCTTGGCTTCTTCGCCGCTGAGGATGCGCGCGATTCCGTTGGCCGGGTCGCTGGCCAGCTTTTCCAGCAGTGTTGACACCTGCTGCCGCAGAATCTTGTCCGCGGGATCGTGCAACATAATCGCGCCGCTTCCGCCAGCGGGCCATATGGTCGCTTGCCACGAAGCGACCTTGGGAACACCGGTCAGCGGATTGGGTGGACCAATGTGCATCCAGCCCTTCTCTATAAAAGGAATAAAGAGATTGACACGGTGATCGGTGCGCATGAAACCATGATCGGAAACGATAATAACGTCGGTGGTTGGATCATTCTTTAAGGCTGCTTGCACCAGCCGTCCAATCATTCCATCCAGCGCTTCGAGCGTCTCGTTGCTGCGCGCACTGAAAGGGGCAGTCTCATGCTCGGCTTCATCCAGCGCGCTCAGATGTAGGGTCATGAAACCGGGATGCTCGGCAAGCAGCACATGCTCGGCAAAGCGCGTGCGAGTTTCGTCCCCCTGCACTGTTGTGTCATTGCCGTTGGTGTATGGACCGAGCTTCTGCTCAAGTTGCTGCAACCAACCTTCAGGGAGACTCAATGCCTCGATCAATTTCAAGTCGTCCAGGGTTTCGGCTCGCCAGTACTCGGGAATCAGGTAACGAATTCCTGTGGCATTTACAGTAACAGGCCAATTTATGCTGGCCGTAACCATACCAGCTTTGGCCGCTGCCTGCCACACGGTTGGCGCATGCATGTCCTGCGCATACCAATACCAGCCAATCTGGTTTTTAAATCCGGGATCAAAGGTGGTGTTGGCAAGGATGTTATGCTGTGCCGGCCAAACGCCAGTTACAATCGTCGTATGACTGGGATAGGTAATTGTCGGCACCACGCCGACCACGCCCTCGGCATAGCTTCCATCCGTAATAAAGCGTTGCAGGTTCGGAATTTTTAACGCATGATCCGCAGCATGGGTTACGGCGTCCGGCCGCAAGCCATCGATTGAAATCAATAAAACCGGTGCCGACCAGGCAGGGAATGTAACAAACAGAAAAAGTAGAAAGACAGCGGACATGAAAACGCGACGCATCAGCGAACTCCCGTGGTGAAGTTGAAAGCCGTTCTCCTGTTTTACGGAGCGAAGGCTGGATCTTTCGAGTGACTTTTCTCGAGATACAGCCGCCTGACACGATCTGCAAAAACAATTCATCGTGAGGAGAATTGCTCTTGTTGATAGATTTCTCCCGGATGTCAGGAGGGTGAATGCACAAAGGATTCTGTTCAAGTGTCCAACGCACAGGCGGTGTCTGTATGAATCTACCGTAAATTTTTAATCATCTTGGATTAGTATGCCGTGATAGACACTGGTCAACAATGGGTGCAAATCTCGTCGGAAACTGGATCGCTCCACCCGGTAGCAATTGAAGCAGCGGTGGAGGCAACAAAACTACTGGAGACTTCGGTGTAAAGGGTCGTATCGGCGACTCTGTGAATGTACAGGCTGCAATCTGAGTAAGTGCTGAGCAGACCTCGAAACTGACAGCTTTGATACCCACCCTCGGGTGTCTGCCGCGGCAAGCAACAGCAATTCCATCAACTGCGATTTGTCTCCGGCGTCACCGGTTATGGATTTACAGCCCCGCGGTAAGTATTGATTTCTCGGAAACTTCCGTAGTAACTGACGTGAGAACAGTCAGCATCGATACCACTGAAACTGCGCAGACTTTACGTGCTCCACGCTCATGAAGCCAAGCGATCCTTCTACCTTCCCTGCTCAATCCGTCATTGCGTACTTCAATGGGGATGGCGCCTTCAAAACTCCGACCAACTACCAAGCGGTAACTTTTGCTTCCGCAAAGCACGCTGTCTCGGGGAGTTATGCTGACGCCACCCAGAAAAGTTACGCTCACCAAAATGATTAACCGGACAGGTCTCAGCGATTGAGTGTCAAAAGAACATTTGCGAGTTCTACTGCTGTTTGTGGTTCATTCACGAAACTCTGGCAAGGCATGATGGATGAACTCCTGGTTCTCCTGAGATAACTCGGTGAACAGAGTCGGTCGGTCCTGTTGCCGCAGGCCTTTCTGGTTGATGTTGTTCAGCAGGCTCCAGTTCCGGATCGGGTGCTGCGGGTCAGGATCAGCGGGTTCACGCGCAGGCAGATCGTAGCGAGTGAAATCGATAACCTTCCAGGGTGTCTGCATGTGCCAGTCCCGTAACCGCGCCAGACGCAGTCGCGGATTCATATACCACTCAATTTCGAGATTGTTATACGAGTCTCCCAGCCCACAGCCGCGCTCGGTAAAGCGGTAGTTCCAGTCTTGGTTCGTTCTGTGCTGGTTGCGCCAGATCGCGCCAAACTCGCCGAAGCTGACAAAGTGTGTTTCAGGCCATCGCCGTTTCGTATCAGAGACCCAGCGTTCAAGAGCCGAGCAAATCAGCTCCTTGCCGAACTCGTGGACCAGTTGCGCCTCCCAAATATTGGTGACCCACGCAAAGCCATTGCGCTCAAAGCCTGAATCAAAGTGAATCGCCTGCGTGTGCATAACTTCGCGATGTCCCAGATCCAGACCCCAGCCAATGTAAGTTTCAATCGGCCCCACGCCGCGGCGACTGTTGTAACCCGTGATCTCGTGCCCCAGTGCGCCGCTTCGGCGTGCGCAGATAAAGTCCATGGTCCAACCGTCGAGGTTCACACAGTCAATGAAGTCCGCTGCACCTTGGGCCGGTTTGCAAAAGTGTTCGGTGGAAGGATAAAAAGGATAGGAGGGTGATCCGTCCGCTCCGCCGCCATCTATATTGCTTTGGCTCCAGATCACGGCTTGCGCGGTGTGGATGTTCTCTTTTTCCGCGAGATAGCGCAGGTTCTGGGAGGAGAGGAATCCCCCGATGATCGATTGCGGCCGATATCCGCCGCCTACGAAGTGCGAGATGATTTCGATCGCTTCGGAAATTTCGCGGTTGATCCGTTCGCGGGGCAGATACATGGCGGGAAAATAGCCGGGAAAGTAGGAAACCTCGTCGCCGAACTTCGCGTGGCAATCAACGGCATAGTCGCGAATCTGACAATAATTCTTCCGCTTGTCTTCGAGCGCATTGAGGGTAAAACCCCAGGTCAGGCGACCGTCAGGATTGGCACGCGCGAAAGCCTCGCGCATCGCGCGCACACCCTCCAGCGTATGCCAGGTTGACTCGTCGCGCGGGTGCAGCTTCACGTCACGCGAAACCTCCCAGGGCGTGGTGCGAATCATAATGCATAGAGTGACGAAGCGATTGCCACGCAGCGAGCGAATTGGCGAAGAAGTAATCAGCGGGTTGCCCGCCGCTTGCAGCGAAGGCGAGCCGGCAAAAAGACCGGCGCCGCCGATTGCAGATGCCGCCAGAAAAGTACGTCGATTCATTGGCCGTGGGTCTCCGAATTTCTTGATTGCATGGATCAGCCTCGTTTCGCAGTACGAAGATTTCTGAATGAGTTGGTAAAAGGCGGCGGCGTCCCATAACTGCTGGGACGTCGCCAGGTCAACTGCGCAAGTATTGAATCTGGGCACGTGGTCAGTACCCAGATTCAATTTAGAAGTTCAGTTTAAAGAAGGCCTGCCCCTGGCGGGGAGTGTTCTTCTGGCAGGGATTGCTACCGCCGGTACCATTGGGCGAAACAAGGCCGAAGGAAGTAGCTGCGTCCGAAGCGCTGTCATCAGGCGTGCAGACCTGCATACGATTGAGAACGTTGAAGAACTCCATGCGCAATTCGCCCGTGACATGCTCGCCGACAAAGAAGTGCTTTGCCAGCCCAAGGTTTTCGTTGGAATTGAAGGGACTGCGGAGGGCGGAGAGATTGCGAGGCGAGTTCCCTTCCGCGAAGCCGGGATTAGAGAAAGCTTTAGTGCTAAAGACCGGCTTACCCTTGTAGTAGTTATCATAGTTCACATGCAAGGGAACTGAACGGTCGTAGTTAGCTCGGTTGAAGCCGTTCAGAAACGGATCGGTGGACCATGAGTAGATGGTTAGCGGAGTACCACTGGAATACTGGAACGTGCCACTCAATTGCCATCCTCCCAGAATGTTCTTGGCCAACAGCCCGCCTCCGTTCAAGAAAGGTTTGCCCGAACCGATGGGAAGTTCGTAGACAAGAACAGTGTTGAGCATGTGGGTCTGGTCGTTGTTGGCAACTGTCCACTCGGACTTCTGATCGGAGCCATTGAGTGCGCCATAGTTGGCGTAGGCGGATGCCTCGTCGGTGTTGGACATCGTCTTGGACAAGGTGTAGTTGGCCAAAACGCTGTAACCCTGCGAAAAGCGTTTTTGGGCAGAAACCTGCAATGCGTTATAGAAGGCCGTGCCGTTCATATCGAAAGTGTTGGTTAAACCACCTGCAGACTCACTGGGGTTGTACATTGGATGCGGCAGCAGTGCCTGAGCAAGTCCGGCGTTGGCGCCATAGTCGTTCATGAAGTTACAGTACGGGGCATAGAAACCAGCACTGGTCGTGCCGCTGGGGCAGAGAGCAAATCCTACCGTCTGCAAGGCAGCTTGCGAGACCGCTGAGGTCCAGGCACCGTTCGGTGAATTGGGTGACATCGGGCAATTAGGATCGTTCGGATCAGCGCTAGAACAGAACTGTTTGAGATATTTTGGATTGGTCTGGTTGAGAGGGTTAACCATCGCAGCTAGATGAACGTCTTTGGTGCCGACGTAGGAAACCGTAAGGAACCAGTTTTGTGGCAATTCACGTTCGACGCCGAAGTTCCAACTCTCGGCGTACGGGTAGTGGCCGGGGTTCTTGCCGAACTGACGCAGGACGCCGGTAGCGTTGAAGTTGCTGGAGTTGAAGGCGGTCTGCTGGGGCAACGCGAGTGGCTTGCTATCCCACTGGCCATAGCCGGGAATGTTGGAATTGTTGGAGTTGACGGTGACTATACCATTGAGCAATTGGGCGAATTGTTTAGCAATTACGTTGGCACCATATTCGTATGGACCACCGTCCAGATAGTCCCAACTGAAACCGGTGAGAATAGAGGTTTTGTTGTTCCACTGGTACGCCAGGCCAAGGCGCGGGGCTAAGTGGCGGAAGTACATGTTGGCGCGATCATAGCCGGAATTTCCTAGTTTGTTGGCGGCACCCATGAGGGTTTTGCCGTCGCCGGAGACGGCGGCGGTATTTGGCACAGACGAGTCAAAGAAGACGACGTCGTTGTGTCGTTCATTGAAGGGCACCATCAGGTTCCAGCGCAAGCCGGCGCTGACGGTCAGGCGGGGGGCGACTTTGATGTTGTCCTGGATGTAAGGAGCGACATAGAAGTTGCGCAGTTGGGCCATGGCCGTTAACTGTCGGCTAGCTGAGTCGACGTCGCCAAGCAGAAAACTGGCGAAGGCGTTTCCGGTTGAGGAGGTATTGGCCGGATCAGCGGTAGTGCGATTGCTGAAGTTCATAATACCGTCGCAGGAGGAGTCGCACTCCTGATCGTCCTGATAGGTACGGCGAATCTCCCAGCCAATATTAAAGGTGTGGCGATTGTGACTCCAGAGCCAGTTGTTGACGCCGACGACACCAAGTTTATGGTTGATATCGAAGGCGCCGCCGCGGCCCCACCGTGTAGGTGAGTTGGGCAAGCCATTCTGGTTGAAGTTGATAATCGGCATGCCATCGTCTGATACGACACCGGCAAAGTCAACATGGCGGTGGAGATTAGAGCCATCATTTTGCTCGCGTATCCAGTCAAAGCCGAAGGTGGTGACCAGGTTTGCGGAAATTACATTCGAGTAGGTCACGACGAGGCCGCGGCCACTGCGGGGCAGACTGTAGAGACTACCAAGTGCGTTGGCGAAGTGGGCATTACCGCTACAGCATTGGGTGGTGGACCATTCGTCGTTCCAGAAGCTGCCGTGGATTTTCTGTACGTCGGTGAGGTTGTGATCGAGCGAAAAGCCGATGTTGGTTTGACGGGTGGGTAGCACGCCGACCTGAGAGGTAACGTTGTTGGACAAACCAGAAAGCGACGTTTTAGGAACCAGTGGCAGCAGAGTGGCCGAGACCTTGCTGAAGCATTCAGTGGGAATTACATTGTTGAGCCAGGGTTGACCGGGGGCAGGCGCATTGCAGCCGGAAGGGGCGACAAAGCCCTGCGGCACGTAAATGGTTTCAGGTGTGCTCAGGGCAAGCAACGCGCCGAAGTCGCCTCCCACCATGGGCTGCGTGGGGATGGTCATCGTGGCGGTGTCTTTCTGATTGAGCCGGAACCAGTCGGCGCTGAAGTGGAAGAAGGTTTTGTTGACTCCCTTGTAGAGCCTGGGAAACCAGACCGGCCCGCCGAAGGTGAAGCCATAGTTATTCTCGTTGATGCTGGGAGCACCGAGCTTGGTTCCATCGGAATTGAAGCCGGGATTGGCGCCAGCGGCATCGAAAATTGTATTGCGTACGACCTCGAAACCGTCGCCGTGAAACTTGTTGGCGCCTGAAACAAACTGATAAGAAGCTACGCCTTGAGCTAAGCCGTACTGAGCGCTGAAATTGGAGGTTAGTACCTGAATTTCGCCAACCATTTCGAAGGGCGGATTGATGTAGGACTGCATGCCCTGAGTTTCGGCTTGGGCGACCGGAACACCGTTGAAGACGATCTCATTCTGGAAGTCCAGGCCGCCGTTGATACGTTTGCTCCATTCGCCACCTTGGACGCCACTCGCCAAAAACAAATAGTCGTCAATCTGCCGGCCGCGTGCGCCGTTGTTGCCCGGCCCGCCGCCGATGATGACCGGAATTTCATTGACGATCTTCGATTCGATCAGCGTACCCAATTGCGGTTGTGTGGTTTCCAGTGAGATGCTGGGGACCGAAACCTCCACGGTCTCGGTAGTCGAACCGGGTTTGAGCGCGGCATTCGCCGTTGTCGTACGGGCGACATCGACGTACACACCGGTGAGCACCCGTGTTTCAAAACCAGCTTTTTCGATGCGAATCGTATACCCGCCCGGTATCACGTCGGTGAGCGTATAGCCGCCGACTTCGCTGGTGACCGTGCGACTCACCACGCCCGTTGCGTTGTTCGTCACAATCACTGTTGCCGCCGGAACCACCGACCCGGTGCCGTCAGTCACGGTGCCGGAGATTCCGCTCAATCCCTGCGCGTGCATGCAACATGGAAGCAGAAACAGAGCGATCAGCGTCAGGCAAGTCCATAAGCCATTGGATATGGACACAGTGGCACTCCAATGCGAGTTGCCGCCAAAGTTCGTCATAGCAGATCCTTTCGTTAGAGGTTTGCATCTGTACATCTTCCAGAAATGAATACGAAGATGTGTTCACGATTGCGGATGAAAAATCTTTGTCAGCCAGCCGTCTGATGGGCCGCTGCGTTCCACGGGTAGGTCACGTACGAAGTGTGTACCTGGCCATTCCGAATCTTGCAGAGCGTATATCCCTCGTGGGAGCCGTCTTCCATCGGTCCCTTCCACCAGGAGGAGGAGACCGATCCGCCGGTCACATACTGCGCGCCCTGGTACTCCATTCGTTCCCAGAGGTGAAGATGCCCCTGCAGAACGAGTTTCAGGTTGTGGCCAGCTAAAAGTGCATGAACCTGCCATGAATTGGCCGCGTTGGGCGCATCCAGGCTCTTTGCATCACGCCCCAAAGAACCAAGGCAAGAGGCGATTGGCACATGCGTGACTACCACCAAAGGCGTCGTGGGCTTGATCGTCGCAAGGTCCGACTTCAGCCAGGCCAGTTGCTCCTGGTCGAATTCGCCCCGGAAGATCTTGTAGTACTCGATGCCGATTGAATCGAGCACAACAAAATGCCAGCCCCGATAGTCAAAGGAGTAGTACAGCTTGCCAAAGTGATCCTGGTAGAGCTTTTTGCCGTACTCCGGGTCACCAGGCTCGACCGGGCTTCGCTGATTGATCCCGGTTACGTCATGATTTCCCACAGTGTGGTAAATCTTGCCAGCCAGCTCCCGTTCCGTCTGACGGTAGAGTGTGAACAGCCCGTGGGCTTCGCTCAGGCTCTGCTCGCAGATGTCGAACAGATGATCGCCGCCGGAAATGCAGAAGTCGGGTTTGGAACGGTTGATCTGATCGAAGCAGCGGGCGCACCCTGTCGGAGCATCGAACTTCGGCCCCAAATGCACATCGGTAAAAAAGACAAAATCGAAGTCTCCCGCCGAGGCTTTGGATGGGACCGGGACTTCGGCCTGTGCGGACAACGCCCCCCCCAGAGCCGAAAGGCCCAGCAATGGACGGGCCATCGGCAGAGCAAGTGAGGTTTTCAAAAATGTTCTTCGAAACATGAGAAAAATTACGCTCCTGTCCATGCCGGCGGCGTGATCATTACGCACGACTGCCGGTAATGGAAACGATCTCATCACCTATAATGGGGAGCGAACTGTCCAGCGGTCCTAAAGGCAAGGCTAAGTTCTTGCTGAGAACTTCCAAAGACGCCTTTAAGCATCGGGCAGTGTTGCACGCCCGTGAAACGCTTCGGACTGTCTGTAACGTGATTTTCACCCGGACCGAATACCATCGCGACATGGGCGACAACTGGATTTTGCACAATATGGCTTTTTCCGAGCACTTACATCCAGAGACCCCGGAAATCCAAAGAACATCCAAAGACCTGCAAAGCCTTTTTCAAGAGGAGGTTTACGTCTTTGGAAAGTATCGTTTGGATGGCCGGGAGCGTCGTCTTTGGTGGGGGGATGAGTCGATCCCGCTGCCTCCCAAAGCCTTCGACCTGCTTCAGGTTTTGCTCCAGCAAGCCGGGCAGCTTGTTGAAAAGGATCATCTTCTCAGAACCGTATGGCCAGACAGCTTTGTAGAAGAAGCCAACATCAGCGTCTACATCTCCACAATCCGCAAGGTCCTTGCCAAGCATTCACCGGGCTGTGAATTCATTGAAACCATCCCCAAATGGGGCTATCGCTTCTCCGCATCCGTAACCCGGAGGCCCACGGCCTTGAGCGAGGCAATACCGCCAGCCGAGGATTCGGAGATGATCCTCCGGCCTGTACTCCATGAGCCTGCCCCGGCGGATCTCGCAACGCCAGAGAGCTTCTCTGCCAGTCTTCGCAGCCGTCTGATTCGTTGGTTTCTGCTGCCATTGCTCTCTGCCGCGGTGGTTCTGGCCGTGGTGCTCGCTATTGTGAAGTTTCCGCGCAAGGTCAATGGAATCACAGCAAATACTCGTCCGCTAATTGCGCTGCCGGGCTTTTTCTCCCAGCCGGCCTTCTCGGCGGACGGTCAACACATCGCCTATGCCTGGCGCTCTGAATCCGATCCTTATCAGAGCATCTACATACAAGGCGTCTCGACCGACGACCGGATGCGGTTGACCGATACCGGAGGGAACGATTTTTCGCCCGCCTGGTCGTCTAAGAATCCTCAAATTGCCTTCCTGCATTATGTGGGCGAGGCTCTGGAGATTGCGATAGTCAACACGCAGACGCCAACTCTCAAGCGCCGACTGACCTCGATTGCAGGTGTCGCGACCACGTTTCGCGTTCCGCCTTCGCTGGCCTGGTCGCCCGATGGCCGCACATTGCTGACGACCGATCTTGAAAAGAAGGGCGATAGTCCCTCGCTTACGCTGATCTCGGTTGATACGGGCAGCAAGCAGAGACTCACACATGCCCCCGTGCACATGGTGGATGACGACGGCGTCTTCTCTCCCGATGGCAGTCTGGTAGCCTTTCGCCGCGAGATGGGCGACTCTTCCGATGTGGTGTATGTGATTTCGACTTCGGGAGGACAGGAACGGCGTCTGTCTTTTGAGCCAGGTCCCATCGACGGTCTGGCTTGGAGTCCGGACGGAAAGAGTATCCTTCTTTCCTCCGGTCGGGCCACCAGCGTGGGCAATATCTGGCGTGTGCCGGTCGATGGCGGTCTGGCTGTGGCTCTCACCACGCCGTTGGCGCACATCTCCACTCCCGCGGTTTCGGCAGCCGCGCACCGGCTGGCCTATATCAATTCTCCGAACAACGTAAGTGTCTGGCGGCTGCCGCTCCAGGCTTCTGGCGAAGCCGAGCAGTTCATCTCCTCAAACTTCTTCGACTCCAGCGCCCGCTACTCACCCGATGGCCAGTTCATCGCCTTTCGTAGCGACCGCTCTGGAGTCAACGAAATCTGGGTCTGCCGCAGCGATGGCAAGCATCCCCGCCGGGTAACGAACTTCAATGGTCCCATGACTGGCTCTCCGCAATGGTCGCCCGATAGCCGTTCGCTAGCTTTTGACTCCCGAGGCACCGGTCGCGCCGACATCTATGTCGTCAGCCTCGCCGGCGGTTCTCCCACGCGCATCACCAACGGCATCGCCACCAACTCCGACAACGTTGTTCCCAACTGGTCCCACGACGGCCGGTCGCTCTACTTCACTTCCAACCGCACCGGCGAGTGGCAAGTCTGGCGTAAATCCCTTGATGGCCCCGGAGAGACGCAGATTACTACCAATGG
>Ga0224529_1000466_pt1 | contig 29836 bp, 26 predicted proteins | sample CBST50metaG_FD_179893 | JGI IMG/M metagenome (GOLD analysis project Ga0224529, IMG submission 179893) | Peat soil microbial communities from Stordalen Mire, Sweden - C.B.S.T50 | ecosystem: Environmental > Terrestrial > Soil > Wetlands > Peat | place: Sweden: Norrbotten County, Stordalen Mire...
AGAATAAAGGAGTAAACCGTCATGACAAACGAAAACTTAGAAGAGTCCCTGCCCACCCCTGAAATTACGCCTCAACCAGCCCCGGATGCCGTAGCGGAGCCTATCAGCGAGACTGCCGTCGCGACGGCCAGCACTCCGGAGCCAGTGGCGCAGGCTGTAGAGCCGCCCATCGAAGAGCCTCAGGAGTCCTTTGGCGACTTGCTCAGCGCCTTCGAGCACAGCCACTCGCACAAATCCGAGCCCGGCCAGAGGCAGCTCCAGGGCGTCGTCGTTTCACTCTCCGCCGACCAGGTTTTCCTCGACATCGGCTACAAGACGGAAGGCGTTCTGCCCCGCTCGGCCTTTGAGAACAACGCCGACGCCGTCAAGCCCGGCGACAGCTTCCCGGTCTCCGTTACCGGCCGCAACACGGAGCACTACTACGAACTCTCGCGCTTCAAAGTGGCCCAGCCCCGCGACTGGTCAGCCCTGGAAGCCGCCTTCGCCGAGAAGCTGGCCATCGTGGGCACCGTCACTGAAGTCATCAAGGGCGGCCTCTCAGTGGATGTGGGCGTCCGCGCCTTTATGCCGGCCAGCCGCAGCGGCACCAAGGACGCAGCCGAGCTGGAAAAGCTGGTGGGCACGGAGATTACCTGCCGCATCACCAAGCTCGACGTCACCGATGAAGACGTAGTTGTCGATCGGCGCGTGGTTCTGGAAGAGCAGGCGCGCGGCGTACTCGAAGCCCGCCGCGAAGCCATGGAAGAAGGCTCGACCGTGACCGGCACGGTTCGCACCCTGATGCCCTACGGCGCTTTTATCGACCTGGGCGGCGTCGACGGCTTGCTCCACATCTCCGACATGGCCCACACCCGCGTTGCCAAGCCCGAAGACGTGCTCACCGTGGGCCAGGAACTTCAAGTCAAGATCCTGAAGATCGATCCTGAGACCAAGAAGATTTCCCTCGGCCTCAAGCAGCTTCTGCCGGAACCATGGGAAACACTCCACATTACCGTCGGCCAGCGCATCACGGGCACGGTCACACGGCTGGCAGACTTTGGCGCGTTTGTCGAGATTGAGCCCGGCATCGAAGGCCTGATTCATATTTCTGAAATGTCCTATGGCAAGAAGCTGCATCACCCCAGCGAGATGCTCAAGCAGGGCGACCGCGTCGATGCTGTCGTGCTGGCCATCAAACCCGAGGAGCACCGCATCTCGCTCGGACTGAAGCAGACTCTGGCCGACCCGTGGATCGATGTCGAGCGCAACTTCCCCGTCGGCTCGCAGATTCAGGGGCCCGTCACGAAACTGATGAACTTTGGGGCCTTCGTCGAACTTGCCGACGGCGTCGAAGGGCTGGTTCACGTGAGCGAAATCTCCGCCGAGAAGCGCATCAACAATCCCTCAGACGTGCTGCGCACCGGGCAGATTGTCAAAGCGCAGGTCCTGGCCATCGACACGGAAAAGCGTCAGATCAAACTCAGCATGAAGCAGCTCATTCCCACCGACATTGACGAGTACATCGCCGAGCACAAGGTTGGGGACACCGTCTCAGGCCGCGTCGTCGAAGCGTCTGAATCCTTTGTTCAGGTAGAACTGGGCGACGGCATCCACGCCACTTGCCGTGCAGGCGGAACACCTTCGGCGCACACCATTGCGCCAGCCGTATCTCCTGAAACCAAGACCGCCGGCAAGCTCGATCTATCGGCGCTTTCCTCGCAGTTGAAGAACCGCTGGAAGGGGAACACTGCCGCCGCGCAAGCAAAGCCAGAACCGCTGAGCGCAGGCCAGATCCGCAGCTTCAAGATCACGAAGCTGGATGCGGAAGCCAAGAAGATTGAGGTGGAGTTAGCGTAGTAGAGCTGTTCTCCAATAGACGTGCCCTTTTGAGGCCACTCAGCCGCAGTGGCTTCGGTGTACAGCAATTGGAGAACCGCTATAGCTGCGCCCTACATCTCGCTCTTGCTCTGTGGTATCAATGTGACTACAATTATATTGTGTCACTGGTATTCGAGGAGAGTCCCCATGATCACTGCCGACACTTACGTTCGCGCACGCATCGACACGAAGACCAAAGATCGTGCAGCCGACGCGCTGGAGGCGATGGGTCTGTCCATCTCCGACGCTATTCGCCTGCTGATGCTGCGCATTGCGGATGAGCGCCGCCTGCCCTTCGAGGTCAAGGCGCCCAACGCGACCACCCGCAAGGCAATTGCCGAACTTGAGGCCGGAAAAGGCAAGCGCTTTGCCAGCATCGACGCGCTGATGGCGGATTTGCATGCGGACGATTGAGCGCTCATCGGCATTCAAGCGTGACTACAAGCGTGAGGCCAAGGGCAAGCACGGCACAACTCTCGACACGGATCTAGTGCCCGTTCTTGTAGCCCTGGCAAACGACGAGCCCTTGGAGCCTCGGCACCGCGACCATGACCTGAGCGGCGATTGGGCGGGCTATCGCGAGTGCCACGTCAGGCCGGACCTGCTGCTGATCTACAAGAAGTCAGACGCAGAGATCTTGCGTTTGGCTCGTCTCGGCTCCCACAGCGAGCTTTTTGGCTGAGAGGCCATATTCCGCGCAGATTCCCAGCCAACACGCGGGAGCCTTTTCCTTTTCCCAGTCTTATCGCGAAAAGGGCGAGGTACCACGAACCCCACCCTCCAGCGTTGACTCCCTTTTACGCGTTCCAGCCCTTGGCGCGCTCGACGGCCCGCGACCAGCGACCTCGCCGCTCGGCGCGTTCGTTGGCATCCATCTTCGGCTCAAAGTACACATCGCCGTACCGCTTGGCGCGCAAATCCTCAGGGTTGGCCCAGAAGCCCGTGGCCAGCCCGGCCAGGTAGGCTGCGCCCAGCGCGGTCGTCTCCGTCACCCGCGGACGCACCACCGGCACGCCCAGGATGTCAGCCTGGAACTGCAACAAGAGGTTGTTCACTGCCGCGCCGCCATCGACCCTGAGCGCCGCCAGAGGCGTCGTTTCGCTCTCAACAGCCTCCAGCACGTCAGCCACCTGAAAAGCGATGCTCTCCAGCGCCGCGCGCGCAATGTGGCCCGCCGTGGTGCCGCGGCCAAGGCCGATCAGCAATCCGGAAGCGTGCGGGTCCCAGTGCGGTGCGCCCAGGCCCACAAACGCGGGAACCAGCACGACACCGCCCGTGTCTGGCACGCCGGCGGCGAGCGCCTCCACCTCGGCCGACGAGCCGATCAGTTTCAGGTTATCGCGCAGCCACTGAACAACCGCCCCGCCGATGAAGATGCTTCCTTCCAACGCATACTCCAGGCGATGTTGCGCGCTGGCAGCCAGCGTGGTAATCAACCGGTGCTTGGAGCGGATGAATCCCGTGCCGTTGCCGTCGCGCCCGGTGCCGATGTTCTGCAAGAGGAAGCAACCCGTCCCATAGGTATTTTTGGCCTCGCCCGCACGCCAGCACAACTGGCCGAAGAGAGCCGCCTGCTGATCGCCGGCAATGCCAGCAATCGGCACGCCGCCGAGGCCGAGGGTCGTGGTCACATCGCCCACCCTTTCGCTTGACCACACCACCTCGGGCAACATACTCGCGGGAATCCTGAAGATGCGCAGCAACTCCTCGTCCCACTCGCCTTTCACAATGTTGAAGAGCAGAGTGCGCGATGCATTGGTCACGTCCGTCACGTGGCGCTGTCCGCTGGTCAGGTGCCAGATCAGCCAACAGTCCACGGTCCCGAAGGCCAGTTCGCCGCGTTCAGCCCGTGCCCGCGCGCCCGGCACGTTGTCAAGAATCCAGCCCACCTTGGTAGCGGAAAAGTAGGGGTCCAGAACCAGCCCGGTTTTGTTGGAGACTGCATCCTCAACCCCGCTCTCCTTCAATTCCGAGCACCGAGCGGCTGTGCGCCGATCCTGCCAGACGATGGCCGGATGAATTGGCTTGCCGGTCGCGCGGTCCCACACAATGACCGTCTCGCGCTGGTTGGTGATGCCAATGGCCGCCACGTCCCTGGGCCGCGCGCTCACCTTGCCCAACACTTCGACAGCACAGCTCAACTGGCTGGTCAAAATCTCCATCGGGTCATGTTCCACCCAGCCAGCCTGCGGGAAGAATTGCTCGAACTCGTGCTGCGCCACGGCGGCAATGGTTCCCGCCTCGTCAAAAAGGATTGCGCGGGAACTGGTCGTCCCCTGGTCCAGTGCAAGTATGTAAGCCATTGTCTGTCGTTTACCCTTCGGGAGATAGTCAAACACGCGGGACCGTGTGCGGGCAAGGACACAGATAGACTTCACACCGTACCATTCGGGTCCGCATTCGGACAGGAATTATTCATAACCTTTTGTTCGCGCTCTGCCGCCATTACGGTCTACAGAATCTGCTTCGCTATTCCTCCTGGGCTCAGATTATGGAACAAATAGAGCACGCTGAAACGAATTTACTCGCGTTCAAAGGAGAGATTTTGTATCCTAAAGAGGATGCCTCGTACGTTTGCGGCGAATCCACTGGAGGGAATTCGAATGGCAGATACAAAGAAAAAGAAGAAGACAACCGCTAAATCAAGCAAGACCACAACCAAAACTGCAACCCAGAACGAGAAGGCCGTTCAAGTAGCAAAGCCGACTCGCGAGGAGATCGAGCGGCTTGCGAAAAGCTATTGGGCTGCACGCGGCGGCAAGGATGGGGACGCGGAGCAGGACTGGTTGCGAGCGGAAAAGGAACTGCTCAAAGCAGCATCAGCCAAAACAGCTTCCTAATATAGGCTTGCCGCTCTGGATCATTCTGACGCGGACTCTGCGCTCAGCAGCGGAGTCGAGACGCGCTGCGCAAAAGCAAGTCAACTGATCCAACCGCCTTTATCAGAACCGAATGGAATTGGACCACGGGCAAGCTCCCATTCTTTTCGCCGGTCTTTCGAGGAAAACCGGCTAAAAGACGGGAACCTGAATTCTTGCGTTACTCCTTCGCCCGCTCCGCGACCAGCATCGACTGTAGAATCTGCTCCGAGACATCCTTCACAGCGCCGGGCGTGTGCGCCAGAAATAGCGTGTTGGTCTTGTCGCTCTCGCCAATCGACTTGAGCGTGTCAAAGTATTGCGTGACCAACACCAACTGCATCACCTCTTTCGACGACGTGCCGTCCACCACCTTCTGGAACTGCTCGATGGAGACCTGCAAGCCCTCGATGATGGCCTTGCGCTGATTGGCGATGCCCTGGCCTTGCAGAGCCTTGCTCTCCGCCTCGGCCTCGGCCTTTTTGACCACGAGAATCTTTTCCGCTTCGCCCCGCGCGTTGGCAGCCACCTGTTCGCGCTGCGCGGCGTTGATGTCGTTCATGGCCGACTTCACCTTGGCATCGGGAACGATGTCGGTCACGAGCACATTCACAATCTCGTAGCCGAAGGTGGCCATGTCAGCATCCAATTCCTGTTTGACCGCCGCGGCAATCGACGATTGCGAGGCAAAAACCTCATCCAGCGTCATGCCGGGGACATGGCCCAGAATCACCTGCTCCACATAACTCTTGATCTGCGCCACCGGGTCGGACAACTTGTAGTAAGCGTCATAGACCTTCTCCGGACGAACACGATTCTGCACCGAAATCGGAATGGTGACAAAAACATTGTCCTTGGTTTTCGTCTCCATGGTCAGCGTGATTTGATTCACGCGCAGACTCACCACGCCCGCGACGGAATCAAAGTAGGGAACCTTCCAGTTCAAGCCCGGATCGGCGACCCGAAGAAACTTGCCAAAGCGCGTGATAACGGCCACTTGAGCCGTGTTCACGGTGAAAAAGCTGCCCAGAATCAGGGTAAGAACAATGAGAGCCAGTGCCCCCAGCGGAATCAGATAGATGACGTCCATTCGGTTCCTCCGCCGCTTCATCTTGAAGCAACGGAGAATTATACAAGAGCGGGATAGCTACAGAGTAAGACGGGGAAGAGCGTGACTGCTGACACGAGCGGCGGTTTCCTTGTCAACAGAAACCGCCGACGTTGTTTCAAGCAAGTAACATTTGGTTTGTTACTGTACTTCTCCGATGTATACCCCGAACGGATCCAATTGGATTTGTCCGAGAGAGACGGGATCGGCCGCGCCGGGAGTCTTGAGCAGGGTTCTGACCTTGCCGCCAAAGCCGGGAACGCTGAGACTCACCGTTTGCGGCTCGGCGGTGAAGTTCACCGAGACCACCACCGGCCGCGAGTCCGGCGCCTGCCGCAGCCAGCTCAGGACTTTGGTGTTATCAGTATCCAGCATGGTGTTATCGCCGCGCACCATGGCCGGGTTCGTCTTCTTGAGGCGTATGACGCTCTGGTACCACGCAAGCAGCGAGTTGGGATCGCTACTCTCGGTTTCGACGTTGATCGCCGCGGTGCTGGGCGGCACGGGAAGCCAGGGCGTGGCGCTGGTTGTGGTGAATCCAGCGTTAGCGCTCGCATTCCACTGCATTGGCGTACGCTCGCCGTCGCGGCCCTTCTCCTTTGGCCAGCCGGTAACACCCACCGGATCCTTCACGTCTTCCTTGCGGGCCGGCGGGGTGGTCTTCATGCCAATCTCGTCGCCATAGTAGAAGAGCGCCGCGCCACGATTCAAAAACAGCACCGTCGAAATCACTCGCTGGATGCCGGTGTCGTGAACGCCATCGCCGTAACGGGATACAACGCGCGGATTGTCGTGGTTGCCGAAGACCGCCAACGGGATATTGCCGCCGATCCCGGTCTCCATATCCGTCAGCTTGGCGCGGAACTGGGCCACATCGAGTTTGTTGATGAAGCCGAGCTGCGTGTCCATGGGAAGATGAAACTCCGGCTTCTCCGCCGTTCCATACTCTGTGGCCAGCGCGGCGATGTTGGGCAGGTAGGTTTCGCCGATCAGCACCCGCGTGCTGGGAAACGACGCCGCGTTGAAAGTGTCAGCATACGCGCGCATCTCCTGCATCACCGGATGTACGCCGGGCAGGAATTCGGTCTTCAGTCCATCCACCTCAGGCTCACCGAAAGCGTTGATCAGCGGGTTGCCGTCCTTATCCCTGACGATGTTTTCGTCGGCCAGGCCAGGGTCTTCGAAGAGGGTGGTGATGGCATCGAAACGGAAGCCAGCCACGCCGCGCTTCAACCAGAAGCCGATGATGTCTTTGAAAGCCTCATGCACCTTGGGGTTGTCCCAGTTGAGGTCCGGCTGCTGAATGTAGAACTTGTGGTAGTAGTACTGCCGCGTCTTCTCGTCCCATTGCCACGCCGTGTGGCCGAACTCCGACTGCCAGTTGTTGGGCGGCGCACCTTTGTCGATTGCCGTCTGGCCCTTGCCGTCGCGCCACATATACCAGTCGCGATAGGGATTGGCGCGCGATGAGCGCGACTCAAGAAACCACTTGTGCTGGTCAGAGGTGTGGTTCATCACCATATCCATGAGGACGCGAATATGCCGCTTGGCGGCCTCGGCCACCAGGCGGTCAAAGTCAGCCATTGTGCCGTATTGCGGATCGATACTCTTGTAATCCGAAACGTCATAGCCGAAATCCGCCTGCGGCGACGGGTAGCAGGGAGTCAGCCAGATGGCATCCACGCCCAGCTTCTGGAGGTAGTCCAGCCGTTGTGTGATGCCGTTCAGGTCACCGATGCCGTCCCCGTTGGAGTCCTGGAAACTGCGCGGGTAAATCTCGTAGATGACGGCGTTCTTCCACCAGTCGCGTTCGCTGGCGGGAGGTGAAGCGGGTTGGACGGATGCGGTTTGAGCGCCGGCCGTGAGAGTCAAAGCCCCCAGAAACAGGGCCATACCGAAGCGGATGATGGTTTTTGTCCAGTACATTGCGGACTCCTTGGAGTACCGGCGCTGCTCACGGTTTCGACAACGCTGTCGGAAGTGAAGCTATCGCTTGAGTTCTGACTAAGGATATATTGCATTCCAAAAGAATGGTCAAACGCGGGGTTCCGTGAGCCCCAAGGCCAACAAAAAGAGACAGCTCTGCGTGAAATGCCGCTAACCGTTTTTCCTAGTGCTTCTCTCGCGGCGCCTGCGCCGACTTTCCCCTCATGCGCGCGAAATCGATCCCAAACTTCGGCGCCTCCCGCGTTCCATTGATGTGGATGGGGACCTCGGTGCCTGCTCCGTCTTTTTTGAAGTAGCGGTCGGCCGGCGACAGCAGCAATCCCTTCCAGCCGCCCACGATCTTCGAGACCGAGGCTTCCATCTTCGCCGTGCCGGCAAAGTCCAGCGCGCCGCCCACCAGGCCATAGGTGCCCTTGAGTTGGATCTTCGCCCCGGGCACGGTGTAGTCCAGCGCCGGCAGCGTGACCACCCCACCCGCCAACTGGAAGCTGCCGCGCATCTGCGACAGAATGCTCGCCGGATCGGTGGCCTTCACATCTCCCGGCCGCCCCTGCCCGCGCAGGCTCAGCTCCGTGATGCGCCCTTGAATTTTTTCGCTCGCAAACCGCGCCTTGTCCAGTACGAACCAGCCGTTCAGTTTCAGCCGCTCATGCACGGGCACTGGCCCCGGTGGAATGTGCAATGTGGTCTTCATGGTCACATCGCCAGTCAGGAATACTTTGTCTGAGCGGCCTGCCAGATGCAGAAAATCCTCGATCCGCGCCTTATCCACGTTGACCGTGAGCGCAATGTCGTGGCCGACGTACTGCTGCGCACCCCCCACCACCGCCCCCCGCACGCGCACGATCTCTCCCTGCGCGGTAAAGTGCGAGTGGCCCAGTGTCGCATCCACCGGCTCCAGCCAGGTATCCCCGTTGGTCCCATCCACCCGCGCGTGGAAGCGCGTCGTCAACCGCATCGAATTGCCAAAGTGCGTAAGCCGGAAATCCGGCGTCTCCGTCTGCCCATCCACCACCAAGTCGCGCAGCGTGCCCTCGTAGTGCCCGGTCGAACTGAGAATCCCCGCAATCCCCTTGAATCCGCCCAGGTCCGCGTGTTCAAAGCGGTAATCCCCTTTCAGCGGACTCTCGCCCGGATCGGCTGTCTGCCAGGGACCAAAGCTCCCCGTCGCATGAATCGCTCCCACCGGCCGCGGGTTGGTCAGCTCTGCGTCAAACCCCATCGCCCCGCCCGAAGCAATATGGGTTAGCTTGAGATGCGCAATCGCAAACTTCAGCGGCAGCTTGCCCGGCTTGCTGGTTTCCATTTCCAGTTCGGCGCCGGTGCACTCCATTGTGTCCACTTCAAAACGCACCAGCGACGCTAGCGCGCCCCTGGGCTTGACGGCGGATTCGGCTCTGTCCGCGTTGCTCGCAGCGAGGTGCTCAAAGTGCGACTTCGGCGGCAGATGGACGCTCAACCCCTTAAGTTCCACCACGGAAATGTGAATCGGCTTGCCCGGCGCATAGACGAACGGCGCATGAAAGCGAAACTCGGCAAGCCGGATCAGCGGCTCAACCTGTTTGGCTCCGTCTGGCCCAGCCGGAACCGCTACGCCCTCCACCCGCGCAGGTGGCCAGATGCGCAGCCCCTTGCCTTCAGCCCACAGCCCATTCACCAACGACAGATGAAAGCTGTCCAACTCGACCCGTGCGTGGAAGCGATCCGCGAGCCCCTCCACAATGCGCGCGCGCAAGAACGGCTCCGCCTTGTGCAGAGCCACGCCTACAACCACAGCCGCCGCAGCCAGCGCCACCAGCAACCCGCCAACAACCCACTTGACCCACTTATGCCTGCGCCAGACCGGTTTCCGAAGCTTTGCCACGCCTGCCTCCCGGTTGGCTTTCATTGTCGCAGGATTCAGCGCCCTTATTTTCTGAATATGCGGTCGATGTCGTAGACTTCAATCAACAGATGCAAGCACAGATTGAAAACCTCGTAAAGCTGCAAGCGGTGGAACTGGAACGCGCCCGCCTCAACTTGGCTGCACGTGCCCTACCTGCTGAAATCGCCCAGGCTCAGGCCACGCTGGCTGCCGCCGAAGGCGAGGCGACCGAAGCCTCGGCCGCGCTCAGCCGCGAGGACGCCCTCCGTACCCGCCTCGATCGCGAGATCACAGCACTCCGCCAGAAGGTCGCACGCTACCGCGCCCAGCAGGACTCCCTTACCACTCCTGCCCAGGCACACGCCGTCGAGCACGAGCTTCACTTTGCCGAGGCTGAGGTTGAGCGCCTGGATAACGAGGAGTTTACGAGCCTGGAACGCACGGAAGCCCAGGAATCCGCCCTCACTGCTGCCCGCGCCCGCGTCGAGTCGCTGGCCGCGGCTCTGGAGAAGACCCGCGAGCGTATCGCCCTGCACCAAGCTGAGTTCGACCGCGAACTGGCCGCCCTCAACGTCCAGCGCGCAGCACTCCGTCCGCTCATCGAACCTCAGTGGCTCACGCGCTTCGACCGGCTCTGCGGCTCACGCGGCACGGGCCTGGCCCGCGTTGAAAACCAGCAGTGCACCGGCTGCCGCATGGGCGTCCGCCCCCAAGTCTGGAACCAGCTTCGCGAAGGCGAACTGCTCGTCTGCGATAGTTGCAACCGCCTGCTCTATTGGGACCCAACGATGGAGCCCGCCCCGGAAGCTCCTCCGAATAGCGCAAAGCACAAACGCAAAAAGTCTAAACCCGCGCCCGAGGAGTAGAGTCCACACTCCATCCCTGCTACTCTTTTCTTGAGCGTTCCCTGAGCAATTTCCGGGTTAATATGGCGTAGCAAGATTCCAGAAGATGGCTTTTTCTTGAAGAAAAAGCCATTTGAGTTCATCGACTCTTATTCGTCCAACCTGAAATTTCTATCGCTGAGGAGCAACCCGTGCAGCGCATCTGTGTGGACATGGACGAGGTCATGGCAGACACTCTCGCCGAGCATCTCCGCCGCTACAACCAGACCTTCGACGAAGACGTCACCCCCAGTGACTTGGCGGGCAAGAGACTGTGGGAGATCACTCCCCTCGATCGCCAGAAGCAGCTCCGCGCTTTCCTTGACGCGGAAGACTTCTTCGAAGACCTGGCCCTCATGCCTGGCGCTCAGGACGTGCTGCAACAGCTCTCCGCACGCTTTGACATCTTCATCGCCACCCAAGCCATGTCCGTTCCCAACTCCCTCGGCTCCAAGTATCGCTGGCTCCAGCGCCACTTTCCCTTCATCCCGCCCACGAACTACGTCTTCTGCGGCGACAAGTCCATCCTCCGGGCCGACTACCTCATCGACGACCTGCCTAAAAACATCCTTCGCTTCCAGGGCCAGGGGCTGCTCTACTCCGCCCCGCATAACCTGGCCGCCACCGGCTTTCTCCGTGTCGATAACTGGGAAGAAGTGGCCGCGTATTTTACTACGCAGCCCGGCTAGAGTGTTTCTCCTATTGGCGTAGAGTACGGCGTGGACTGGGAGGTCCACGCAACAGCCGGCCAAGAGGCCGGCGCTACCTGTTCTTGCAGCAACCAACAACAAAGGACGCCCCGAAGGACGCCCTTTGTTGTTGTTCGTAGTGTGGAGTTAGAAGTTGAGCCTCAGAGCAAACTGCCCGAAGCGGCGTTCGTCGTGGTTGCCGCCGGTAGCGAGCGAACCAAGTCCGCCCTTTTCTTCCTGGACTTGCAGCGGCGTGGTGGTTTCCCCGTTGTAAGCAAGGGTCGTAGTGTTCACGTAGTAATTGTGATGGTTGAAGATGTCGAATCCCTCGGCGCGGAATTCCAGCTCAGTATGTGCGGTCACTGGGAATTTCTTGTCGAGCGCGAAGTCAGCGTTCCACGCTCCAGGACCACGGAAAGCGTTGCGGCGGCTCATGTTGGTTGGGTACGGACCGAAGTCCGAAATACCCAGAGTCGAGTTGAGCGGTGCAAAGCTGGCCGGCACTGGAATGGTCAGTGCATTGTATTGGTTGGGCTTGTTCACCGGGTCGGCTGCCTGTGGCGTGCCTACCTTCCAGTTGGTAATCGGCGTAGCCGGCGTCAAACGAGGAAAGGTGTAGTAGTTGTAGTCGTTGGTGTAGTCAAAGACAGAGAAGGGGGTGCCGGTACGGAAGGTAGCAATGGCCGATACCAGCCAACCACCCAATGCTTCGCGTTCAAACACCGATCCGGTTTTGAACCACGGAGTCGTCCATATGGGCGAAACGGTGAGGCGCTGCCGGATGTCGTAATCGGAACTGCCCCAGTCAAGTTTCGGATGAAGCAGGTCGGTGTAACCCAGGGAACCGACATAGCCCGAGCCGCCCTGCAAGCTGTCGCCGAAGGTCGAACTCAGGTCGTCCATCGAGTGTCCCCAGGTGTAGTTCGCAACCAGGTCAAGGCCAGAATTGCGAATGTTCTCAGACTGCAGCCCGAGGTTCAGGGATTCATAGGTTCCTGACCCCATGCTGCCGCGCATATTGATGTTTGAGTACTGATCGTTTGGCCGGTTGAAGCAAGGACTGGGGCAATCGACATCTGATGGAAAAGTCAGCGGATCTCCCAGATAGGCCTGCCCTGCACCGACCAGGTTGATGTTCTCGATGTCATAGAGGTGAATGCTGTGGGCGCCGCTATAGGTCGCTTGCACCACCGTCCTGCCGAATTGATGTTGTAGAGCAAAGCTCCAGAACTGTGTTTGCGCAACTTCGATATCTGGATTGGGCATACGCAGATCAGCCGGAGGCAGCGGAGCGGGAGCTCCGGGGATGCCAAGCGGGCCAAGGTCGTTATTGGTAATCCCCACAGTGCAGGTGAGGGCTTGGGCCTGGCAAGTCGAATTCAGCACGGAGCTGGCCGGCGGATTGAAGCTGGCGTTAAAGGTTACATTGCCAAAGTTGCGCTCGTAGCTCATGCCGTAGCCACCGCGAATACTGGTTCTGCCGTTGCCGGAAACATCGTAGGCAAAACCGACGCGAGGCGCGATTGTGCCCCACCTTGGCTTCCAGAATCCCTTGGCAGGACTCTTACTGGCAATGTACATTTGTCCGTTTCTGACCTGTTCCTCCATGCTGGTGCCAGAGCCGAAGTAGAAGTTGGAATCCAGATCTGATTTGTTGTTGTGCTGGACACCGTAATGCTCCCAGCGCAATCCGTAGTTGAGAGTAAGTTTCGGTGTCATCCGGTAATTATCCTGGCCGTAAATTGCCCAATCCTTGTAGCGATAGCTACGCGCGTAGCTGGCCGCGCTCAACGGCGGGGTCACCTCGCAAGCTGTGGTCAGATTCAGGTCGGCGTTATCGTTTGTCGTCCAATAGCTTGGGTTGGCAACGCAGGGATACTTGCCTTGCGGATCGACCCTAGACTGGAATGAAATCAACTGACTTCCGATGGGATTTCCGTTGGCATTGATCAGGTCGTTCATGCTGTCCAGCGCGTTTGCCCCGAGCTCTTCTACGGCCTGCGCGTATGCGCCGTAGGCTGCATTCATCTGAATGTAGGTATACAAACCACCAAACCGCATGGAGTGCGCACCCTTGGTCCAGGAGATATCCGGCTCAATCTGGACGGTGTTCTGCGGGCCGCCGTAGGGCAGGCCACCATAGCCCGGTTCCGACAAGTTTTGCAATCCCGGCATTTGGATGAGGCCGCCGCTATAGGGGTCAGTCGGCGCTACAAACATCACGTTGGGCGTGTAGGTTAACGACGTATCGAAGGAATTGGCAGTGTTGTAGCGCGTGAAGCTGGACTTCAAGCTGAAAAACACGTTCTGGCTGAAGGTGTGTGAAAGTGAGTAGAGGTAGCTCTGGTTCAGGTAGGAGGTTCCAACATCGTATTGCGGATATGCGCTGTAGTTTGCGGAACCCACAAACTGATCTTCGCTCTCCCGGGCCATGCGGAAGAACATTTGCGTCTTATCGGTCGGGTTGTAGTCGGCGCGTCCGACCAGGGTGTACTGATTCTGGGGAATGCCGCCGCCCGCATCGTAGGGCGCATGGAAAACGACCTTGTCGAAGACTGGAGTGTTATCCGGAACTTGCGTGGCGCCGTTGATCGCAGGGAATGGGACGCATGTCACGCCATCATCCTGGACCCCAAAGAAACAGCCAGCGTTGGCGATCTGACCAGCTGTGGCGGCTGTACCTGAAGAAGCCACGGCGCCGGTACCATAAGTGCCAAAGTAGGCCTTCGCGTTGGCCGGCAGCATGGCGATGAAGCTCGGATCGAAGATTTCCTCCGACTCCACGGCTGCGCTGCGTACCTTTGTATATTCGGTGGTCTCGGAGAAGAAAAGCTTGTCCTTGATGATGGGACCGCCTAATTGGAAGCCATACTGGTTGCGGGTGTAGGTCCCTTTCGGGGAAGCCGTCCCACCCTGCTGCAGAGAGGCCCAGTTTGCCGCGTCGTTCGCGTAGGTGTTGGCCGTATAGGCGGAGAGACGGTTGAACTCCCAGACTGACCCGTGATATTTGTTGGTGCCAGTCTTTGTGGTCACGTTCACCACACCACCGGAAGCGCGCCCGAACTCGGCCGCGTAGTTGTTGGTGATGACGCTGTACTCCTGCACTGCATCGACGGGGATGTCTTCGCCGACGCCCTCACCGAAGACGGCGATATTTTCGACGCCATCCAGCAGGATCTCAGTGCCGGACTCGCGCTGTCCGTTGATGGCATAGCCGATACCGCGGCTGGTCAGGTTCTGGCCGCTGCCGCCGCTTGTGGTCGTGTTGTCACCACTGCTGACGTTTCCGGAAAGGGAGACAAAATCGTACGGGTTGCGCGTCAAGCTGGGCAGTTGCGCCATCTGTTGCGTATCGATGACCTGCGAAAGCTCCTGTGTCTGCGTGTTCACTTCAACGCCGCCCTCGGCGATCACCTTCACCTCAGTGACACTGGCGCTAACGGAGAGCTTGATGTCGAGCGTAACGGCCCCGCCCACGGTCACTTCCGCCTTGGCGCTGAATGGCTTGAAGTTGCGTGAAGTCACTGAAATTGTGTAATGCCCAGGCGGCAAGCCGGGTACATTGAATGCGCCGGTTGAGCTTGACACTGACCTGCGTTCAGCATTTGTGTCAAGGTTTCTGACCGTGACGCTGGCGCCGGTAATGACCGCACCAGACTGGTCCAAAACCGTTCCGGAGATCTTCCCGGATTCGACTTGCGCCATGAGGCCTACTCCGCATAGGAAGAGTGCGATCAGGGCACATATGAGATATCTCAAGAAATTGCTGCGCATTGATTTCCTCCAAAAACTGCGGAAGCTCCGGAAGTTTTGCCACGGGAACTTCCTGATCTGGCTCTGGTGCTGCAACACGTGGATTGGGTGGATCCCAATTTGCGGTTGACAGGCAAGATGCAGTTGATAGGCAGAGAAAATGGAGCAATCGATGGGGGATCTATCTGCCTTTACCTTCGAATCTCGTAAACGAAACTCGAAACAGAAAGCAAGGCATGATATAAGGCGATGAGTTTGCACGACGGTTGCCATTTCCCATATATAAAGAAAAATACATAACTATTGTTGAAAGTAAATGACTTATTCAAACGGCTCAGATGACGAAGAATACTACAAAATATGAAAATGCGGAGGGGGTCTGATAGCAATCCAGAAATTCACAATGTTAACCGCTCCTGGAGAAGTCAGGCTGCGGCTCGCTTTTTCGGTCGCCCTCACCCATCTTTACCGAACTCCCAGTATGCACTCCTGCTCTCCGTGGCGACCGCGGACCGGGATAGGGTGAATGCGTCTGCCATGGAAGGGTTGTTTGGATCCGCCCCTATCCATCAGAGCTTTGCTTCGCTCGCGACATTGTGACGTTCTGTTCCTGCTCCCGGATTCACCGCCTTCCGCACGATGCCTTCTACATCCTCCAACTTGTCCAGCAGCAGGCTGAGCCGGTTCGACAGCGACTGAATTTCTGTTTCAGCACGGCGGTTCACATCGAAATCCAACTCACTGCGCAGGCGGTCTTTCACATCCTGACGGTTCTGGCTCATCATGATCACCGGAGCCTGAATCGCGGCCAGCATCGACAGGAACAGGTTCAGCAGAATGAAGGGATACGGATCCCACGCCCGGCTGTGCAGCGCAGTGTTCACCGACGAATACACCACCAGCACAATCGCAAAAAGGATGATGAACGACCACGAGCCTCCGAAGCGCGCTACAGAATCCGCTAGGCGCTCGCCAAAGGTCAACCGCCCTTCGATCACCTCGTTGGCATTGCGGCTCACCCGGGTCTGCACCAGCTTCTGCGAGGCGTGGAACTGCCGCGCCTGCACGGTCAGCATATCCATACCCGCATCCGGCCTGCGCCTCAGTAGTTCAGCAATGTCGTCGCGTCCTACCTCGAGGCAAACCGTCTCTTCCATCGCCATCGCGGTCGTCTGGTGCTCCGTCTGCTGCAGCATGGACGCAAAGCCGAAAAAGACCCCGTGCGTCGGCTCGTCCACCACTACTTCCTGCTGCTCATCGTCCGTTGTGACCACACGCGCCTTGCCCGACATCACCACATAGCCATGCTCCGCAGGATCGCCGGCCTTGAAGATGCGCTGGCGCGGCAAAAAATGTTTGATTTCCACCTGCGCCGCCAGAACACGCGCTTCATCGTCATCCAGTAACTCGAAAAGAGGAACGTGTCGTAACTCATCGGGATCGCATGGCATGGATTGCCTCCTTCATGGCCCGTATGGGGGCCGGCTAGGTTCTATTTTGAGCGACTTGCCGCTGGATATAGCAACTCTGGTTTTGCTATACCCTTTGACGCCGCCCGGTTATGCTGAATTCGGTTTGTCCGGCACCGTCTTTGCCGCGCTCACCGCCCGCAGTGGAACCGACCGCCCCGCTGGCGCCTGATACATGGTCACGATGATCGCCGCAGCCGGCTTCTTGCCCGCGCACTGGTAAGCGTGCGGTGTGCTGGAGTCGAAGTACACCGCATCGCCCGCTCCGAGTATGCACCCCTGCTCCCCGTGGCGGAGTTCCAGATCCCCCTCCAGAAGATATAGAAACTCGAAGCCCGAGTGCATATGCGCTTTGGGCTCGATCGCTTTGGCCAGCGGCACAAACTCGGCAAAGTAGGGGTCCATCTCCCGATCCGGCACCATGTAACCCAGGCTCTGAAAAAAGTAAGTTGGCGTCTCTACCCCACTCTGCGGCAGCCGCAACCGGTCCTTGCGCCGGTGAATCTGGAATACCGGGTGCGGATCGCTCTCAAAGAAATAGGACAAATCTTTGGAAAACACTAACGCAATTCGCGCCAGATTCCGCAGCGTCGGCACCACCCGCCCAGTCTCCAACTGCGACAAAAAGCTCGCCGAAAGCCCTGTCTGCTTCCCCAACTCCACCAGCCCCATCGACTTCTTCAGCCGCAGCCGCCTGATCCGGTCGCCGATATGCTTCTCTGTAATGACTCGCGATGCGGTCTCGGTATCCACCTGCGACATTTGTGTTTCTTCGCTCTTGACCACCGTCGACTCGTTCATAGACCCTCCAGTCAACCCAAGCATCCGAGATACACCAGGGGAATGTTGTGCGCATCAAAAACAATTCTCATCCTACTAAAGCATCATTCCCTCCGCAATCGGTATTGATCTCCGGCGCTGGCAAGAGAAATCATCTGGGCCTTGGTGCTTTCGCGTTTTTAGCGGAGAAGGTGGGAATCCAGCCACACCAGCACGCGCTATCCTAAAGAGTCCGGCCGCCCAAGCACCTTTCTGGCCCACCAAGGAACCCTATGCCCGAAGAAACCACCCCCGCCGTTATTTCCGCACCCATTGCCACCATCGCCACTCTTGGCCAGCACGAAGGCCAGTCCGTCACCCTGCACGGATGGCTTTATAACCTCCGCGAAAGCGGGAAGCTCCTCTTCCCCATCTTTCGCGACGGCACCGGCACCATCCAAGGCGTGGCCCACGTCAAGAGCGTCTCGCCCGCCGTTTTTGAGGCTCTGAAGGGGCTGACCCAGGAGTCCAGCGTCATCGTTACCGGCAAGGTCCGCGCCGACAAGCGGGCGCCGGGCGGCTTCGAACTGGATGTCGAAGACCTCCATGTCGTCCAGCGCGTCCCCGAGTCTGATCCCTACCCCATCACCCTCAAGGAGCATGGCGTCGATTTCCTGATGGAGCACCGGCATCTCTGGCTTCGCTCCCCGCGCCAGTCCGCCATTCTGCGCATTCGCGCCGAAATCATGCGTTCTGCCGCGGAATATTTTGATACCAACGGCTTTATCCGCACCGATCCGCCGATTCTGACGCCTGCGGCGTGCGAAGGCACCTCGACGCTCTTCCCCGTGGATTACTTCGGCGACCCAGCCTACCTTACCCAATCCGGCCAGCTTTACATCGAGGCCACCGCCCTCGCGCTTGGCAAGGTCTACAGCTTCGGCCCCACCTTCCGCGCGGAAAAATCCAAGACCCGCCGTCACCTGACGGAGTTCTGGATGATCGAGCCGGAAGTCGCCTTCATGGACCTGGACGGCCTGCTTGGGTTAGCCGAAAACTTCCTCTCCCACATCGTCCAATCCGTCCTCAAGAACCGCGCGCTTGAGTTAGCGGTGATCGGCCGCGACCCTGCCAAGCTCCAGAACATCTGCCCGCCCTTCCCGCGCCTGCGCTACGATGCGGCTGCCGAGATGCTCAATCAGGCTTACAAGGACGGCCAGCTCGAAGCGCCCTTCGAGTACGGGAACGACTTCGGCTCACCCGACGAAACCTGGCTCAGCAACCAGTTCGACAAGCCGGTCATGGTTCATCGCTACCCCGCCGACGTGAAAGCCTTCTATATGGAGCCCGACCCCGACGATCCGCGCTTCGCTCTCTGCTCCGACGTTCTGGCGCCCGAAGGCTACGGCGAAATTATCGGCGGTTCGCAGCGCGTCTCCAGTTATGAGCTGCTCAACGCCCGCATCGAGCAGCATAACCTGCCCAAGGAATCCTTCCAGTGGTACCTGGACCTGCGCCGCTACGGCAGCGTTCCGCACTCGGGTTTCGGCATGGGAATCGAACGCGCAGTGGCCTGGATCTGCGGCCTGGATCATGTGAGGGAAACCATCCCCTTCGCCCGGACGCTGCACCGCATCTACCCGTAAAACAGGGAAGAGGGAATAGGGAGTAGAAACGCCGCGGGTATAGCGGTTCCAGAGTTGTTGTATCCCGGCGCTGCTCCAGGCTTGCAAGCAGCCGAAAAATATCCTTTTGTTTCCTTCCAGGCGCTGAAATTCAAGGACAGAAGTTGCGGCTCAAAAAATGCAGGGTTACAAGCGGCGTAACCGGTGCGAAACAACCGGAAAGAGTCGGAGATTTTTCCGAAAAATCAATGTAAAACGGCTGCTTGGCGCACGGAAACAAACTGCCTTTCCGGGGTGCATCCGCTGAAAGATCCTGAACAACTCGAGGACGGGCCGAATGAGCTGGGTACGGGCCACATCGGGCAGCTCCTCTTGCAGTATTCGCTTCCCGCCATCATCGGGACTGCGGCGCAATCAATCTACAACGTCATCGACCGCGTCTTCATCGGTCATGGCGTGGGGGCCATGGCTATCTCGGGACTGGCCGTGACCATGCCGATGATGAACCTGGCCGGCGCTTTCGGTTCCATGGTGGGCGTGGGCGCGGCCGCCCTGGTGTCGATCCGGCTGGGACAGCAACGGCAGAAGGAAGCCGCATCGATTCTGGGAAATCAACTGATTCTGAATCTTGCACTCAGCACCAGCTACACGATTCTGTGCTTCCTCTTCCTGGACAAGATGCTGCTGGGCATGGGCGCCAGCCCGCAGACCCTCCCCTACGCCAGGCAGTTCATGCAGATCATTCTGCTGGGCAATGTGTTCACGCACGTCTATCTGGGCCTGAATAGCGTGATGCGCGCGTCGGGCTATCCGGCCAAAGCGATGGTCACGACCTTGGTGACCGTGGGCATAAACCTCGTGCTGGCGCCGCTGTTCATCTTCGCTTTCCACTGGGGAATCCGCGGGGCGGCGCTGGCCACCGTATGCGCCCAGTTCGTTGGCACCGCATGGGCGTTTCAGCACTTTCTGCGGAAAAAACACGCCGTGCATTTCCAGCGGGGCTGCTTCAAACCGAACGGGAAAACCATCCTGGAAATTCTGGCAATCGGCCTGCCCAACTTCATGATGCTGTTCTGCTCCTGCTTCGTGGTCGTGCTGATGAACCTGCAGCTGACACGCTACGGAAGCGATTATGCGATTGGCGCGTATGGAATCATCAATGCGCTGGGCAATCTTTTTGTAATGGTCGTCGTGGGCGTGAACCAGGGTATGCAGCCCATCGTTGGATACAACTACGGCGCCGGGAACTTCGGCCGAGCGATTCGTACTCGCCGGATCGCCGTGGGTGCCGCCATGTGTGTTACCACTTGCGGATTTCTTCTGGGAGAACTCTTCCCCCGAGTAGTGGCCAGCGCGTTTACCACGGACGCGGAGCTGATCGGCCAGGCCGTGAGGGGAATGCGCATCGCTTTCATGATGTTTCCGGTGGTCGGCTTCCAGATGGTGACCGCCAGCTTCTTTCAATCGATTGGCAAGGCGAAAATCTCCATTCTGCTTTCGCTTTCGCGGCAGGTTCTGTTTCTGATTCCGTACCTGATCGTTCTGCCGCTTTTCTGGAATCTGGATGGCGCGTGGCTGGCCGGGCCAGCGGCAGATCTGTCGGCCTCGATCGTGACGTACTTTGTGCTCCAGGCGTGGTTGCAGAGAAGAATGGCGTAATAGACGTTCCAACAAGTTTATACGCCAAGCAGGAATCTTCCGGCGGGGAGCGCGAATCCAAGTAGGTGCTAGAAATTCTAGCACGGCTCCGGAATACTGCAACCCTGGAACCGCTATATTCAAGGAGTGTTCCCCATGACCTTATCCGCTCTTGAAGTCAATCGCTTGAAGCAAGCTCCCGCAGCCGAGGGCGTGTTGCCAGCGGTGCTGGGGCGCTGGAGCCCGCGCTCCTTTTCAGCCCGCGACGTGAGCATGGCCGACCTGCGGAAAGTGTTTGAAGCCGCCCGCTGGTCTGCCTCAGCCTACAACGAGCAGCCCTGGCGCTTTCTGGTCGGGGTCCGCGACTCGTTGACGCATAAGAAGATCTTCTCGACCCTCATCGGTTTCAACCAGAGTTGGGCAGGCGCGGCGTCGGTGTTGATTCTGGGTGTGACGAGCACCAAATTCTCCCACAACGGAACCGCCAACTACCACGCGCTCTATGATCTAGGCGCTGCCTCGGCAGCGCTCACCCTGCAAGCCGCATCGCTTGGGCTGAAGACCCACTCGATGGCCGGCTATGATCAGATCGCTGCTCGCCGCGAGTTTGGAATTTCAGAGAGTTACGCCCTCGGGGCCGTGATCGCTCTCGGCTACCAGGGGGAACCCTCCTCCTTGGGCCACGAACAACTGATTGCCCTGGAAACCGCGCCCCGCGAGCGTAAGCCCTTGAGTGAGTTTGTGTTATCGGCATGGGGCGAACCGTTGGATTTGAGCTGAGGCCAACGGCTTTGAGGTTTCTGGTCCGATTGAGGTTTGAGGGTTCCGCCCTTGCGCCGAAACATTTGAGACGCAGTCTCCCTTCGTCTCCGCGCACCAGCTCTTCATGAACAGTGAGGTCGCGGTGAGGGAAATTTTTCTGACAAAAGCGGCAAGTTAGCTCTCGCTTCGCGAGAATAGCAGGTTAGCGAGTTAGCGTATCTGCAACGTACCTTTGTCTCTTCCTGCTGTTCGTTATTGTCCAAACCTCGCGGCAGCACATCATGATTCTCAAGATGACAACAGGATGATGAACCCAGCCCCGGCTGCGCGTTAGAGCAAAACCAGAGTTGCTGTATCCTGAGGCAACATCCTCAAGTGGCTTTTTTCTCTCCGGGGTTCCCAACGAGCGATTTTTGCTCGTTGGGGTGGAAGTATAAGCCACCTCGCAAACTCTCAAGTAGGGCATATTCACTCTGGTTTTGCTCTAGAGTGGAGGCAGAGGAGTTTTTTGACCAACACGCGCCCAACTCGCAAGACCCCTGTCCGCAGGAACAGCCATCGACGCCCCCCATTGCGGCGGATGGGCAGGCGGGGGCGGCTGATTTTGTCCTCTATCTTATTGATTGCTGGTTTGTTAGGCTGCGGGGCAGTGGCGCGGATGCTGGCCCCGACCTCGAACACCTCGCTTACCCGCTACGACGCCATCATCGTGCTGGGTACCGCGGTCGACCGCGACGGCAACCCCACACCGGAACTGCTAACCCGCGTGACCGAGGGAGTGCGTGAATATGAGCGCGGCGTGGCGCCACGGCTGATTCTGACCGGAGGAGCTGCGCACAATCGATTCACGGAAGCGCAGGTGATGGCGAAAACCGCGCACGCGCAGGGAATTCCGGAGCTGGCAATTTTTATGGAACCGGAGGCCAGGGACACGATCGAGAACGCATGCTACTCGGAACGGATTATGAAGGCACATGGCTGGCGGTCGGCAGAGGTGGTTTCAAGCGCCAGCCACCTGCCTCGCGCCGGGATCATTTTCAACAGGCTGCCGCTGGAGTGGCGCGCCCACGCGGCTCCCCGGCTGCAACAGGAGCAGGCGGGTTACGCCGAGGCGGCAGCATTCGTCGAAGACTTAAAGACCGTCCGCTACCTGATCTGGACACGCTGGATTGAGCACTGCGAACCTTGACACGCAGAAATGCCATTCGGTTTACGTTGTCCGAGGTCGGTCTAGTCCTGTAAGCTGGAATCCCATGCGTCTTTCAGTTAGATTCTTCGTTTCTCTTGCCGCCATAGCCGTTCTGGCTCTGTCTTGTGGACTCCGCGCCCAGGCGCAAAGCACCGCCTCGCCGACGGCTGGCAATGGCACCTACATTGCCAGCGATCCGCTGGCCAATGTGCACTACGACAACCGCTACGATCTTTCGCTGGGAATGGCCTATCGGCACATCAAGGCTGGGCCCAATGTACTGGAGGGAGCCAATTTGGGCGGACTGGACCTCTCTGGTTCCTATTGGTTCGCCAAGCACTGGGCTGTCGAGGGCTCTGGCCGCTACTACCTGGGCAGCAGCGGCGTCGGCCAGCCCAACACCGCGAACGTGGTGGGACCGTTCGTCAGCGAGCAGGTCTTTGTTGCCGGTCCCGAGTGGCTGGGTCCGCACAACAAGCATGGTGCACTGATTGCCCACGCGATGTTTGGCGGGGCGCACTTTATCTCGCATGAATATCCACTCGATGCGCAAGGGGTTAATTTCTACAATAACCAGGTGGCCCCGGCGGCGATCATCGGCGGACACATGGATCTGAACCGCTCTGCGCGCTGGGTCTTCCGCATCACGCCAGATGCGGTGATGACTCACTACGGCACGAACTACGAGAACAAGATCTCACAGTACGATGTCAATTTTTCTATCTCGGTGGGTATCCAGTACAAGTTCCAGAAGAAGCGGTAGAGCGGTTCTCCAATTGGTGTAGAGGGGAAGCACAATCGTTGAGTGGCTTTTCCCTTAAGAAAAAGCCACATTGCACTACACCGGAAACGCCACAGGAATTGGAGAACCGCTCTAGAAGACTGGCAACCACCGCACCCAAGCGGTAATCCATAGCAAACCGGAGCCCCAGCGACGAAGGAATGTCGGCGGCGGCTCCGGTTTTGTATTTGGGGGCGGCCATCTTCAGTAAAGCAGGATGGGCTGCCAGATTTAGCTGTATGTGGTATTCTCCTTCGTTCGGCAGTGCCCGTGGAAAAAATGTCCCGGGAAGATATGCTGTAGTGGATGGCGCAGTTCCTGCTCCAGGCGAGAAATTTCCGGGCAGGAATCCGCGTGAAGGCGGGGCTCAACGGCTATGAAAGACACACTTGGAGTATTGCTGGCGGGTGGAGCGGGAGAACGGCTCTTCCCTCTCACCCGGGATCGCGCCAAACCGGCCGTGCCCTTTGGCGGGCACTACCGCATCATCGACATCACCCTTTCCAACTGCATCAACTCCGGCCTGCGCAAAGTCTTTATTTTGACGCAATACAAGGCGCTGTCACTGAACCGGCACATCCGCGAAGGGTGGACAGGCATTGTGGCCCAGGAGCTGGGCGAATTCTTCGAGATGATGCCGCCGATGCAGCGCACCGGCTCGAATTGGTACATGGGAACGGCGGATGCGGTGTACCAGAACATTTACTCGATCGGCAGTGAGCAGCCGAAGTACATGATCATCCTCTCCGGCGACCACATCTACAAGATGAACTACAGCCGTATGCTGGAGTACCACAAAGAAACTCAAGCAGATGTGACGCTGGCCGCGCTGCCGATTCCGCCCGACCAGGTGAAGCAGTTTGGCGTGGTGGAGGTGGCCAAGACTGGCGAAGTGCTGGGCTTCCAGGAGAAGCCCGCCTCGACGAGCTTCCGGTCGCCGTTCAACCCCAATGCCGTGGATGCGTCGATGGGCATTTACATCTTCAACACCGAGGTGTTACTGAAGGCGCTGATTGCCGACGCCGAGGACCCCAACTCGAAGCACGACTTTGGCCACGACATTCTGCCCAATATGCTGGGCAAGAAGAAGATGATGGCCTACAGCTTCGTGGATGAGAACAAGCAGCAGGCGCTCTACTGGCGCGATGTGGGCACGCTGGACGCTTATTACGACGCCAACATGGACCTGTGCGCGGTATCGCCGGTCTTTAACCTGTACGACAAGAGCTGGCCGATCCGCACCCGGGTGCGCCAATATCCGCCCGCCAAATTCGTCTTCGGCGAGACAGGCCGCACGGGCGTGGCGATCAATTCAGTCATCGCCTCCGGCACCATCATCTCAGGCGCCACGGTGTCGAACTCCGTGGTCTCGTCGGATGTGCGCGTGAACTCCTACTCGAACGTGGAGGCCAGCATCGTTTTTTCGCACGTGAACATCGGACGGCATTGCCGCATCCGCCGCGCCATCATCGACCGCCATGTGCATATCCCCGAGGGCACGGTGATCGGTTACGACCCGGCGGAGGACAAGCGCCGCTACTTTGTCACGCCGTCGGGGCTGACCATCGTCACCCGCGAGGTCTCGCTCTTCGAGAACCCGGTCGACACGGACTTCCAGCAGAGGTATTGAGGCAAGACCGGAGTCAACGCGCCAAACTAATCGGCATGGAGTGAGCCACTTCAGGATTGCGCTTCGTCTTGCAACTCCAGCGCCTTCTCCTCGTGGCGCAGCACACGCAGCGCACCCTCCGCCAGCGCCTGCAACTCATCTTCTCCGGGATAGACGGTCACGGGCGCGATCCATTGAATCGCCGCGCATAACTGCTGGACCAGCTTCTGGGAGTAAGCCATTCCTCCGGTGAGCAACACAGCGTCCACGCGGCCATTGAGCACCGTCGCCATGGCCCCGATGTCTTTGGCTGTCTGGTACACCATGGCATCGAAGATCAACGCGGCCTGGCTGTCTCCCGCCGCGATTCTCCGCTCCACTTCGCGCAAATCCTTGGTGCCAAGATAGGAGTAGACTCCTCCCTCGCGGTTGAGCACGTTCCACAAGCGCGGCTCGGTGTACTGGCCGCTGAAACATAGCCGGATGACCTTCTGGATCTGCAAGCCGCCCGAGCGATCCATGGCAAAGGTTCCTTCCTGGCCGGCAACGTTGACATCGATCATCTGGCCGTTCTCGTGCGCGGAGACGGAGATGCCGCTGCCCAGGTGCGCCACAATCAGCCGCAACTCCGAATAGGGCCGCTGCTGCTCGCGCGCATATCGCCTGGCCATGGCCTTGGTGTTCAGGGCGTGCGAGAAGCACTGGCGGCCCACCAGCGCCGAGCCGGAGATCCGCGCCGGCTCAGTAAACTCATCCACGCTGACGGGATCGACGATGAAGGCTTCAGCGCCCGCCTTAGAGGCGATGGCCAACGCCAGGTACGCGCCCAGATTGGAGGCGTGTTCCCCATAACGTGTGGAGCGCAAATCCTCGAGCATGGCCTCGTTGACCCGGTACGTGCCGCTGGCCAGAGGACGCATCAAGCCGCCGCGTCCAACCACGGCCTGCAACCGCTCCAGCGGGAAGCCCGCATCGGTAAACTCCCGCTCGATGCGCGACTGACGAAACTCCAGTTGATCGAGGATGGGACGCCCGCGAAATGCTTCCATCTCAGCGTCCGTGTGGTTCAAGTTGCGCACTATTCCAGGGCGGTCATCGGCAAAGACGGCAATCTTGGTCGAAGTGGAGCCGGGATTGATGGCCAGAACCCTGAATTCACCTGCCGGCATAGAGTACCCCCACGGCGATTCCGTTGACCTTGTTTTGGGCGCTTTCAACCCGTGACGGAATCAGGATGGGAACCTTTGCGCCGACCACCACATGACCGAACTCCCAACCGGCCAGGAAGATAATCGACTTGGCCAGCAGATTACCCGCCTCGATGTTGGGAACGATGAGGCAATCGGCGTGCCCCGCGACTGGATTGCTGATGCCCTTGGCCTTGGCGGCCCATTCCAGCAGCGCATTGTCCAGCGCCAGCGGACCGAAGACGTCGGCCTCGCCAAAGTCGCCCGCCGCGCCCATTTCAGTAAGCGCCTTGGCATCCAACGTCGAGGGCATGGCTTCGGTGGGCACCTCAATCGCGCTCATGATGGCGATCTTCGGGCGCCGCATTCCCAGGCAGTGCAGCATTTCAATGGCGTTCAGCACGATCTGTTTCTTCTGCGCGAGCGTCGGAGCGGGATTCAGTCCGCCATCCGAGATCCCCACAAGCCGGGGACCATCCGCGCCTCCACGCTCAAAAAATGCAACGTCGCAGAGCAGGCGTCCGGTGCGAAGGCCCTTTTCCTTGTCCAGCACCGGATGCAGCAACTGATCGGTGCGCAAATGGCCTTTCATCAAAATGTCGATGCTGCCCTCGCGCGCCATTTTCACCGCAATCTCCGCGGCGTTTTCAGCGGCGGGGACAAACTCGGCCTTCGCCGCCAGTTCCGATAAGCCGAGCGCTTCAGCGTGGGCGCGAATCCGCTTTGCGTCGCCAATCAGCACGGGAAACGCGATCTCGGCGCGCAAAGCATCCGCTGCGGCGGTCAATGCCACTTCATCGTCGGCCAGAACAACCCCGACGCGCTTGGGGCCGGCTTCACACGCCCGTTTCCGTAATTCCGCGAAGGTGCGAATGCCCTCCGCCGCCTGCAATTCAACTGATTCCATACCAATCCCTCTTGCAAAAACCGGAAATACTTCCCGGAGAATCTTTTCATTGCGGGCCTAGAATTGGCAAAATTCACACTGAGCGCGGGGTAAACTGGGATTCAAAGGGAGAAGCCGCCATGCGACCGTCCGAAGTATTGCCGCTGCATCGGGACGCGATCCGCCAGCTTGTGCTCGAAGCCGGCTTGGCAAACCCGCGCGTCTTCGGCAGCGTCCTACACGGCGAGGATAGCGAAAACAGCGACCTGGACCTGCTGGTGGACCCGGCGCCGCGCGCCAGCCTGCTGACCATGGTGAGGCTCCAATCCCAACTGGAGCAAGCCACGGGCATCAAAATCGATCTCCGCACTCCCGCCGAGCTTCATCCCCGCATTCGTGGCAAAGTCCTTGCCGAGGCCGCTTCCCTGTGAATAAGCACGAACTCCGCGCCAAGGACTATCTCCTCCATATGCTGGAGGCCGCGGATCGCGTCTTTGAGTACACGGCAAATATGAGCGAGGAGCAGTTCGTTGCCAGCACGATCGTGCAGGATGCGGTGATCCGCAACATTGAGATCATCGGTGAAGCTGCCAATAATCTGCTTGAGGCTGCTCCCGAGTTTGCTGCTCGCTACCCTTCTATCCCTTTTGCTCAAATCTACGGTATGAGAAACCGCGTTGCACACGGCTACTTTGCCGTAAGTACGGAGATGATTTGGGATTCCGTGCAAGTGGATTTGCCGGAACTGCGTGAGCAGATTGTGAAGGTGCTTGGGGAATTGCCGAAAGATGTTTGAGTGAAGACGCATTTTTCTTGTCGATTTCGAGGTAACTCAATGGAAGACTCAACCGCACAACCGCAAGAAGCCGCTGATGATTCAGCGAAGCCCGATGGGCTGCTCTATCACTACACGGATCAGAAAGGCTTACTTGGAATACTTGAGAGCAAACAACTCTGGGCGACTCATTATCGGTATTTGAATGATACGAGTGAAGGTAAAATTGCTCGTGAGCTTTTATTTGACGAATTGAAGAGAAGTAGCGATGAAAGCGATGAAGGAGTAATAAGCCAAGGTGAACGAATACTATCTGAGATTACTTCACAAGATGTTTACGTGACGTCTTTTTCTGAAAAGGGCAATCTGTTGAGCCAATGGAGAGCATATTCTGGAAAATCTGGTGGCTATAGTATTGGCTTTTCGCCGAATTACTTGAAGACTATTGGTGCGCATTTCATTAAAAATATTTCTGGACCGCATTACACACCCGATAACCCTCTTATTCAATGTCAGTATTTCAATGATGATGTTGAAAAACAATTGAAGGAGAAAATTCAAAAGGAGATCGGTTCCTATATAGCAGAAGCAGAGAGAATCAAACGTACTCTTCCTTTTACAGAACAGATTGGACGTCATACCCCGGCCGGTATTGCACTTAGGCATTTTTGGGATTTCAGTCGAGATTGCGCAATTACAAAAGATCATGCATTTCATGAGGAACGTGAATGGCGGCTGGTGGTTCATTTGCGCCATAACGATGTATCTTTCAGGCAAGGTCGTTCGATGCTAATTCCATATTTAAAAATTCCATTGACTTGTCCCGAACAACGCCTCGAAATCAAAAGAATTTTTATTGGTCCATGTTCAAATCCGGCCGAAGCGTGGAAATCTGTTGATATGTTACTCAAAAGACAGAATATCTATTGTGTGGATGTCAAGGATTCGATGATTCCCTATCGAAGTCTATAAACCCGTTTTCGCTGTACACTAGACCCTGGCAGGAGGACCGGGCGGTCGCTGCCGGAGGCTCAGGCGCAAGCCTGATGTCCGCCGGGGGAGGAAAGTCCGAACTTCGCAGGGCAGTGTGCCGGATAACGTCCGGGACGCGGGTTTCAAAGCCCGTGGACGGCCAGTGCCACAGAAAATATACCGCCTCGGCTACCCCTCTTTCGAGAGGGCGACCCTGGAGCCGCTTGCGGCCTCAGCGCCGGGGTAAGGGTGAAAAGGTGCGGCAAGAGCGCACCGCTCCGGCTGTAAAGCCGGGGGCAGGGTAAACCCCACACGGAGCAAGACCAAATAGGGAGGGAAGCGCGAGCCAAGAGCCAGGCTCCCGCTGCGCATCGGCCCGATGCGCCCAGGCGGCTTGAGCACTTGCCGAAACCTCCGGGTAGGTCGCTGATGAGCGTCCGCGGCAACGCGGCGCCTAGAGGAATGACCGCACACGACAGAATTCGGCTTACAGGTCCTTTTGCCGAATTACTTGGAAGCACAAACGACAGCCCCGGCCGGGAAAAACTTCTGGCCGGGGCTGACCATTTTTTAGCGGGGTTAGCCGCGTTGCGCGCCTGTTCGCGGGGTTCGCTTTGCCCGCTTGCTCTCTTGAGATTATCGCCAACTCCGCTAACCCCGCTGACTCCGCCAGCTCCGCTCATCCGTTACCATCAAGAGATGCTGCGAGTGAAGCTGTTGGAGGCGGGAGCGCGTGCTCCCGTGGTGGCCCATCCGGGCGAGGATCTGGGCTATGACCTGTTTGCGCTGGAGGGTATGGCGCTGAGCCCTCGGGCTACGGTGAAGGTGCGGACCGGCATTGCCGTCGAGGCCAGGCACCCGGCAACCGGCGTTCCGCTGGGGCTGCTGGTGCGGGACCGCTCGTCGATGGCGGCGCGGGGGATTGCGACCACCGCCGGGGTGATTGACGCCGGCTACCGGGGCGAGATTCTGGTGCTGATGACCAACCTGGGCGAGGCTGCCGTGGAGCTGAAAGCCGGGGAGAAGATAGCCCAGATGATTCCGGTTCCGGTACTCACCGGGGATGTGGAAACTGTGGAAAACCTAGAAGAGTCGGCGCGCGCGAAAAAAGGGTTTGGCAGCTCAGGACGGTAACCACCTGCGGTGGGGCCAACTGCCTTCGGCTGCCCCGCGCCAGAAAAAAGGCAATGGGCGTGAGTATTCCGCAAAGGTCGAGGTTTGTGG
>Ga0224529_1000469_pt1 | contig 29798 bp, 24 predicted proteins | sample CBST50metaG_FD_179893 | JGI IMG/M metagenome (GOLD analysis project Ga0224529, IMG submission 179893) | Peat soil microbial communities from Stordalen Mire, Sweden - C.B.S.T50 | ecosystem: Environmental > Terrestrial > Soil > Wetlands > Peat | place: Sweden: Norrbotten County, Stordalen Mire...
CTCCCGGCTCCGGCTCACGACGTCACCACCCCCGTCGGTCAGCTCCGCTTGGTCAAGGATGTAGGTGAAATCAACCTCATCCGCAAGGCCACCGACGCCTCCATCGTTGCCCAACGGGTCATGATGAAGGCCGCCCATCCCGGTGTCACCGAACGCGCCATCGCCGGACAAATGACCGCCGCATGGCTCACTGCCGGCTGTGAGCGCCCCTCTTACGCCCCCATCGCCGGCTCCGGCCCCAACTCCACCATCCTTCACTACTCCGCCAACGACCGCACCATGCTCAATGGCGAACTCCTCCTCGTCGATGCCGCCTGCGAATACTCCATGTACGCCTCCGACATCACCCGCACCGTCCCCGTCAACGGCCACTTCACCCCTCGACAGCGCGAAATCTACAACGTCGTCCTCGGCGCGCAGCAGGCCGCTATCAACGCCTTCGTCGCCGGCAAATCCAAAATCAACGACCGCGACCGCCACGACCCCGACTCCCTCGACACCGCCGCCTTCAACTACATCAACACCCACAGTAAAGCCCTCGACGGACAGCCCCTCGGCAAGTATTGGCTCCACGGCCTCGGCCACATGGTCGGCATTGCCGTCCACGATCCCGCCGATTACCCCGCCGTCCTCAAGCCCGGCATGGTCTTCACCATCGAACCCGGAGTCTATATCCCCGAGGAAAAGATCGGCATCCGCATCGAGTGCGTCTTCCTCGTCGGCCCCGACGGCAAGCTCATCGACCTGGTCGCCAACCTGCCCCACTCCGCCGAAGACGTCGAAGCCGCCATGCAAGCCGAAACCCGTTTGCCCACCGTGGGAGGTCCACAGTAGTACCGACATCCTGGTCCAAGTTGAGCTCTACACCATCTGGAAAAATGCACTAACTACGGCTTGGCGGTGGCTGGCGCTGTGCTCTCACCGTGCGGAACCCGCGAAAACAGCTTCAAGAGCTTTTCGTCGGCCATCTTATTCAGAGTCTTTGATTTAGCCAACTCCGCGTTGGCCTCGTCCGTTTTCCCCATCGCCCGATAAAGCCGCCCCAACCGGTAGTGGGCGCTCACATCCTCGGGCTTCAGCGCCGCCGCCGCCAGCAGTTCACGCAACGCCTCTTCCTTGCGCCCGTCCCCAGTGTAGATAATGCCCAGGTCCAGATGCCCCATCGCGTTCTCTGGATTGGACTTGACAGACGCTTCCAGCAGCGGGCGCGCCTCCTCTTCCCGGTTCAACTGTATCAACGAGTCGGCCAGGTAGAGCATCGCCAGGGCGTGATCCGGCTTGTTGTTCAACTCTGCCTGAAACTCCCGCGCCGCTTCCTCGGTCTGTCCCTGCGTCCAAAGCAGATAGCCCAACCCAAAATGCACATTGAATTCCTTGGGGTTAGCCGCCACCGCCGCGCGAAACTCCCGCACCGCCCCCTGCGTGTCCTTCATCTCGTCCAGCGCCTCGCCGGCCAGCACATGGGCTTCAGTCGAGTCCGCATCCAGGGCAATAATCCGGTGGTAGCTCTCCAGTACACAGGCATATTGCTTGGTCAGCAGACAACTGTGCGCCATGGTCAGCAGCAGCGTCAGGTTGTGCGCGTCATGAATCGAGGCTTGTTTCAGATAAGGCGTGGCCGCCACAAACTCGCCCAGCCCATAGTGTGACATGCCAATCAGAATCGTCAGCCGCTGCGCCTCATCCGAACCCACTGTCTGCGCCCTGAGCAGGGGTTTGAGCAAGAGCAGAGCGTCTTTGTACTCCCCCGCTTTGAAGTAAGCCAAAGCCAGATTGGTACGCAGGCCGGACATGGAGGGCCGCAAGGCTAGCGCCTTGCGATAGCACCCAATAGCCTCGTTATAGTGTTCCTGACGGGCCTCCAGCAGCCCTAGATGGGCGTAGGGATCGGGATCGGATGGGTAGGTCCGCGAAAATGCGCGCCAAGCTTCTTCTGCCTCGGCACTCTTGCCCGCCCGCTCCAGCGCATACGCGGCCTGTCCCAGTTCGCCGGGCGTAAGCCTGGCTTGCCCGACATGAGATTTTCCAAGTCCCTGATTCGATTGAGGATTCGATTGAGATGGTCCAGGATTGGATAGGACCGGCCTCTGGCTCACTTGAGTCGGCCCACCTTCAACTTGCGCCAGCGCGGCTCCTTTCGCGGCTCCAGGGTAGCATGCAACCACCCCGCCCCCAAAGGCAGCGATCAAAAGCGTGCAAAGAATACGTCCTCGGCTGGCCATCAGGCTCACATCGGTCTCCACTGTGATTCTCAATCACCCATGCAACCAGATGCAACCACACCTTGCGCCAGCCCCTGCCGTGTCAATCCACGCTCAGTCCGCGCCTGGGTAAGCGCCGCTCACGTACGGCTTGGCACTCATCCCCAGCGGCGTCACCACAGCCTGAGGCGACTCCACCCATGCTCGCGGCGGAGCACTGCGCAGCGACGTGTGCGACCGATTGCTCATAAAGCACGAGAAAAATGTTGCCGCTATCAGCCCCGCATCGCTCCAGAGCGTAGCCCGGGACATGTAACGCGCATCGATCCGGGCCTTCAAGGGGCGAATATGCCGATTGTAGTATGCGTCCAAGTGGCTCGGCTCGACATCGCTCAACATCTCTTCCTCGCAGCGAAATACCAGCGTCGCCGCGCCCGTGATCCCAGGCCGATAAGGCATCTTCGTCACCGCTTCATACTGCGGAAGCTTGGGACGCGGACCCACCAAGCTCATCTCCCCGCGCAGCACGTTGTAAAACTGCGGCAACTCATCCAACTTGAACTTCCGCAACCAGTAACCCAGGCGCGTGATGCGGCTGTCGCCGTCTTTGGTCAAGCCCGAGCCTCGTTGTCCATCCGCGCATACTGTCATGCTGCGAAATTTGTAGATCCGAAACAGCCTTCCCCCGCGACCCACTCGCCACTGTACAAATAACGACGGTCCTTTCGAGCTCATCCGCACGCACATCCCTATTGCCAACATGGGCAAAGAAAAAGCACCGAGCACCAATAGTGCGATCATTAGGTCGATTCTCCGCTTGGAGCGAGAGAGGCACCAACGGCTAGCGGTAGAACTCTCAAATCGTTCCTCTTGGACAACCTTGTTTTGATGAAGGAGCAAAGTAGCCGCACGGGAAGTGGCCGAAGCAGACACAGTATTTGATTCTAGCGCTTGACTAGACAACAGCATTGAAGATGACCTCGCCTAACGATCAGAATTATTAGCAGCACCGATAAAACGGCAGCGAAGAAAAGCAATGGACCTGCCCGGAGACGCAAAACACTGAGTTAGCAGTTCACGACCAAGTATATAACAAGGTCACATAGCAATCTTCGTCCTAAAGGGCAGGCACGGCTAGGCAAAATGACAAACAAGAAAAGCTGCAAAGAAATAAATGGGAAGCGTCCCATTTACGGATTCGAGGGGGTTAAAATTCAGCAAGAATTAGTTGCTTATGATAGAAAAATCATCTTCAGTAAGCCTTCGGTGTCAGGCCATCTGGAAGCACAATGTTTCCTCAAGTATAACGCCGTAGACACCAGGAGGTGCAAACTCTCCTTCCATCCGCACATTCTTGTTGATTGGCGGATGAATGTCATTCTGAGCGAAGACCGTGGCGATATCGCCGGGCTGACAGCTCTCTATCCTATGTGGACTCGTATTGCAACACAAGTTTGCTCAGATCAAGGGGGATCAGTGCAGTGGACATGGTAGCCGTATCTAACCACTCGATTGCCGCATAGCTCCAACAACCAGAGTCTTGGCGAATCCAGTCGGACGGGTACCCGTGCTATTTACTTTTTGTACAACAGCATCTTCCTCTGGTGGTGAGGAGACAAGCTGAGTTAGTGCATTGGAGGCAGAGGTCACTGCCCGGCGCCGCAGTCAGAGTGTCTATAGAGGTGAGCACTCCTGCGCAGACAAACCCTATTGGATATGCCGCCACCAGTTAATCTCGGGAAAGCAACGCGTCGCGCTCTGGCAGCAGTTCGCTCAAGCGCATGCCCTGATGCCAGCGGAAATGCCCGGGGTTAGCCACCGATCCGCGCAGGGTAATTGTTTCTCGATAACCGGAAAGGATGGAATCGATACGCTCCAGATCGCCAAAAAAACGCCGTAAACCAGCGAATTTCAGCAAGTCCTTAGAACTTGGTTCCGTTGTTGTTGTCGGCGGTAATTGCAGTTTCAATACCAGCCATGCAGATCGAGTCCGAGAAGATGAGTCCCAGCTCGCGGTTTTTGTCGAGCGAATCCGTGGAGAAGTTTTCTGAGCCCACGAAGAGCTTTGCCTGCACTGTGCCGTAGTCGGCAAGTACAGTTTTAGCGTGGATGTAATAGCCGGTTTTGGAACTGAAAATGGCAATCTGCGCACCGGCACTCTTGAGGGTGTTGAGGACCGAGGAGTACTTGCCACCAAGATTCTCTTGAACCAGGGTAACGGCGACGCCGCGATTGAGGGCCGCTTCGACAGCGGTATGGATGCCGGTGTCGGCAAATTCCTCTTGCGAGATAAGCAGTGATTTTGTGGCTTCGTTGATAAGGGCGATGAGAGCAGTGCGTGAGTTAGTGGGACTCCAGACAAGGTTCTGCCCCGTGGAAGGGAGGATGGAAGCGTTCGTGAAATCGGCGTTGAAGGTTGCCTCGATGGCGGCAATATCGGACGCATCGTTTGTCAAGACAGCGAAGTCGCGGGTGGTTGTATAGTCTTCTGGGGTAAGGTTGAGGGTCATGATGGCCGAGATGGCCTGATCGACGGTGATGGTCTTCTGATGCGTACAGGCGTAGGAGGGGTTGGCCCAGTGAACGGAAACGTTGCGAGTCTGAAGGTAGTTGAAGGCTGTGGTATTGTTGGCTCTTTCGTTATTCTGGTCGAGGATGACCCGGACGGTTACACCGTTTGCTGCGGCGGAAGAAAGCAGCGAGGTAACGGTGGCGTCTGAGAGTTCATACATAGCTATGTCAATCGACTTTTTGGCCGAGGAGAGCAGGTTGTAGAGGGGAGTTAGTCCCTGGCCTGGTTCGGTAACCAGAGTGTAAGTGGCATTGTCGGACATAGGCGCGGCCAGTTCCGATCGGATCGTTTCGCGTTCCATAGTTCTCCTCTCAAGAGGCAGATGGGGCTAATTCTATTGACCGCATCTGCCTGCGATCGTGGTAATTGTAGCCGCATTGTTACTGCATCGCGAAAAGAAAATATGTGAATTGTTGGCTTGCGGCAGGGGCGGCGAGGACGAAGTTTTGCCGCTGACTCATTGTTCCTCCCCCACACATTTTTGTGCATTTCGGCATAATCAATTGCGCAACGTCGAAACATTTGACTTGGTGCTCATGCAATAGCCTCAGGTTTTCGTGAGTTTCTGCTTGCAGTTGGGGAGCCTTGGATTATGATTCAGATGTATTAGGCAGGTTCTTCCATGGACCGTGAACATTTCTGAAGCAGGATGAGGAATGAGGCGAGTTATGGCAAAATTCCCAAGCAAACCAACCACGCGAGGTAAGGCGTTGCGCTTCGCAGAGCAAGAACGCGCGGTGCTGCCTGGCAGCGAAAAGACGGCTGCCGTCGGCGCAGTGCATGTGAAGTCCACGTCGGCAAGATCCAAGGTGACGGTCTCTGTCATTTTAAAGCGAAAGGAGCCGCTGAAGATCAATCGGCGCGGTGGACGAGCGAACGGTCCGGTTCGCGTGACGCGTACGGAGTTCAAGCGGCATCACGCGGCCGAATCCGATTCTCTGAGGCTAGTGAAGGCCTTTGCACGCGAATTCAACCTAAAGGTTGAGCCCGATCTGGTATCGGCAGTGCGGCGCACGGTGCAACTTACGGGCGCTGCGGCCGACATCCAGAAGGCGTTTGGCGTAACGCTGGCGCAGAAGATGATCGACGGCGTGGAGTATCGTGTGCGAGAGGGCGGAATACACCTTCCTGAAGCGCTAGTGGACGTGGTGGATGCGGTGCTGGGGCTGGACAACAGGCCGCAGGCCAAGCCGCACTTCCGGCTCCGAGGGCCACAAAAAAAGTCCGCTGCCAATTCTGTCAGCTACACTCCGGCGCAAGTGGCCGAAGCCTATCGGTTTCCCGCAAGCGCCAGTGGAGCAGGGGAAACAATCGGCATCATCGAGCTTGGGGGCGGCTACCGGCAAAAAGACCTGACCGCCTATTTCAAGACGCTGGGAATCCAGGCGCCGTCTATTACCAGTGTGAGTGTGGACAATGGGAAGAATGCCCCGTCGACAGCCTCGGGCGCCGATGGAGAGGTGATGTTGGATGTTGAGGTTGCCGCGGCCGTAGCGCCAGGAGCAAAGATCGCAGTCTACTTTACGCCGAATACGGACCAGGGTTTCATCGACGCGATTACGACGGCGGTGCATGACACGATCAACAAACCGAGCGTTATCTCGATCAGTTGGGGCGGACCAGAGTCGAATTGGACCGCACAGTCGATGACGGCGCTGGATGCGGCGTGCCAGTCTGCGGCGGCACTGGGAATCACGATTACGGTGGCGGTGGGCGACGATGGGTCAACAGACGGAGGAACGGGAAACAACGTGGACTTTCCGGCGTCTAGCCCTCATGTGCTAGCCTGCGGCGGGACAAAACTGGTGGCCGATGGAGCAACAATCTCCTCTGAGGTGGTTTGGAACGAGTTGGCAAACCAGGATGGCGCAACCGGCGGCGGGGTGAGCAATGTGTTTTCTCTGCCAAGTTGGCAGGCGAATGCAAAGGTCCCGGCGGCCAGCATCAGCACCGGTGGCCGCGGAGTTCCAGACGTCGCCGGCGATGCCGATCCAGTTACCGGCTACACGATCAGAGTGGACGGCGAGACCACCGTCATCGGTGGCACCAGCGCGGTTGCTCCACTATGGGCGGGGCTGGTAGCAGTAGCTAACCAGCAACTGGGCAAATCGGTGGGCTTCATTCAACCCGCTCTCTATGCGGCCAAGGCAGCGTCGGCGTTCAACGACATCACACAGGGTAACAACGGGGCTTTCTCGGCTGGACCCGGCTGGGACGCTTGCACCGGCTTGGGATCGCCGATTGCAGAGAAACTGATCCCGCTGCTGGCACTTGCCGGGGCAAACATAAATGCCTCCGGTAAGAAAGCAGTTAAGCGCGCAAAGAAGGTGGGTAAAGCATAACTGGTGGGCGAGGTGCTTCGGCACCTTAAACCCCTGGAGAGGATCCCTTCGCCACCCCAAATGATATTCGAGCTGAACCCGCCCCAGCGCAAAGGACTGGTAAGCGATCAGATCATCTGCACGCCCCAGCAAGCCTCAGAGAATGACAACCACCCCATGATGCGCCGCATCAAGTTCATAGACGACCAGCAGCAGTACCCCCTGGGTTTCTTGACCAATAGCATGAAGTTAGCCGCTACCCCCATTGCCGAGATCTACAAGATCAGGTGGCAGATCGATCTATTTTGATGTACTGAAACAGTTCTGCAGGGCTAAGATCTTCGCTGGCACACCGGCCAGCGCACTGAAGACGCAGAACGGAAGAGTCGTAAGGCGTTCATCTTAGACAGCAGACAGCTCAACGCGTAACTCGGCGCCACCCAACCCCATCCATCACGATTAGATCTCGCGATTCTGTGTCTTGTCAGATCAACATCCGCCAAGGCCCTTCCACCCATCTTATTGATCCGGCCCATATAGATAAGACATCCCGATGTTCGCCACACTCGACTCGCCTTTGTATTTTGAACTACGGCGAGATCGGTAAGTTTTGTACCTTCCGCACCCGGATGTGAACTATGCCGCATAGACGCAGTTCTTTCATGCCGGATCGATACAGCCGCAGAAATGGATAGTTTTCAAGCGAAAAGCCTGAACTATGCACAAACAGCACGTGCTGAATAGCATTGAGCGCAAGGGAGGGCCTTGCGGATGGATTGGTAGCTCTTGAAAGAATCGGTGAACAGAACTAATGAATTTTCCAATATCCTTTCCATATACAATGCTTATGGCTTCTTCACAATACTTTTGCTATGCTCCATTCAGATTGTGCACTGGATGGTGGACTATGAAGTCAGCACAGTTCAAAACGTTAATCAATACTACGTTCAGCAAGAAGCCCCTGCTGACTGTAGTCAAGTTTTCGCTAGGTCCTGGAGTCCTGTGTATTCTTACATGGATAGGGTGGAGCCTACACGCAAACCTTACGGCAATGAGCTTCGTATTTTTACTGCTAGTTTTGTACACAGCTTACAAGCAGGGATTGTGGGAGTCATCGACGATTTCTTTCCTAGCAGTTGCTGCTCTTGATTATTTTTTTACGCCGCCCATGTTCCACTTCGAAATGGACAATCCTCAGGATTGGTTCGCTCTTGCTGTATTTGAAATTACCGCAATTATGCTCAGTAGAATTTCAGCACATGAACTGCATACCGCTCAAGATGCGAAGCTACACCGTCAAGGATTGGTACAACTTTATGCGTTGAGTCAGAACCTAATCCTTATCGATATGCACCAAGCACTTGGACCGCAGCTTCTCGTGTTGATCAAAAGGATATTTTCTGTTCCTGCTGTAGCCATATTTGATGCGTACCGCGGTCATCAGAATCGATTAGGTGATTGGAGCGAAGAAGATTTCGACCTTGCCCGAGAATGCTACCTCAGCGGAAAGACAGATGATGAGAAAGGTAAAAGTGCTGTGAAGCGTCTTCTCGTTGCTGGAGACATCAACGTTGGCGCATTAGTTGTGCGTGGGAGCATGACGCCATTTGTAGCAGACGCTCTCGCTTCCGTTTCAGCAACTGCGCTCCATCGCTATCAATCCTTTGAGAAAGAAGAACGGGCTGAAAACGAAAGTCGTTCGGAACGGTTACGCGCAGCTGTGCTGGATGCACTGGCGCATGAATTGAAGACACCGCTTACCGCGATTCAAATGGCTAGTTCCGGTCTATTAGAACTCGGTCAATTGAATCCGCGTCAAAATGAACTCGTCACTCTTATCGATGGGGAAATCTCCAGGCTCAATCATTTGTGCACAAAACTTTTGCTCACGGCCAAACTTGATGCAGGACAAGTGGGATTAAAGTGGGAAAACACAAATATGGCGCAAGTCGTCGAAGCTGTTCTGCATGACCCGTCTCGCTGTTTGGAAGCAGACAGAGTCTCTGTCAATATTGAAGATCCGGCACTCACCGTAAAAGCAGACCGCGGACTGCTTTCAATGATTATCACTCAATATCTGGACAATGCACGAAAATACGCGCGCCCGGATACTCCCATTCTGATTCATGCGCGAAAGAGCAATACCGAGGTATTGCTCTCCGTGCATAATTATGGTTCAACAATTCGCATTGAAGATCGTGAGCGCATTTTCGACCGCTTTTACAGGTCCGCTCAATCAGCCAACGCCGTTGAGGGCACAGGCATAGGACTTTCCGCCGTTCGCAAGGCTGCCGAGGCACATCATGGGCACGTCTGGGTCGTTAGTGAAGAGAAGTCAGGGACAACATTTTATCTTTCTTTACCAGTTAACAGCAGGGACGAATTAATTGCATGAGTGAGGCAGAAAATCTCGCACACGGCACGATTCTTATCGTGGATGATGACAGTTCGATCCGTCGCGCATTGCGTACGACCTTAAGCGGAATGGGGTTTACTGTCGTTGATGCTGCGCGTGGAGAGGAGGCTCTTTCTCTTGTCCGCGTCACATGGTTTGATGCCGTTCTTCTGGATATAGATATGCCTGGCATGGGCGGTATCGAGACCTGCCGCTCCATTCGCCATGCCGTTCCACGACTACCGATTCTGATGCTCACTGTAATCGACAGCGAAGATGACAAGGTTATCGCTCTTGATGCAGGTGCGGATGACTACATTACCAAGCCATTCCAACTTCGTGAGCTGACTGCACGATTGCGATCCGCGGTACGCCGAAGGTGCTCTCAGGATGGCAATCATGATACACCCTTAAGGTTCAGCACTCTCGAACTGGATCCAGTGAAGTACAAAGTAACGAAAAATGGGCGCATGATTCATCTCACGCCCAAAGAATTCGAGATGCTGCATTACCTGATGTCCCACGCAGGAGAACTGATCCCGCATGCCCGACTTCTGAAAGCTGTATGGGGACCTCAGTATGGCAACGAACTAGAATATCTGAGAACCTTCGTGCGACAGATCCGAGCGAAGATTGAAGATGATCCTCGGGTTCCACAATATCTGCTTACAGAGGCTTATTTAGGGTACCGCTTTAATGCTCCCCAGAAATAAGTAGCACATACAGCACCGAATTGTGGATTATTCATTGCTTTGCAGAAATAGCACAATCCGCCGTTGCGCCGCTTCCAAATCGCATGTGGCCATTGCACTTTGCAGACGTCGTTTGCCGGGATACGAAAACTGTTCGGAGACCGTAATGCCGCGATAGCTCGACACATCGGCAACCACGCATAGACACTCCAGCAGTGGCGTGCCAATCCAACGAATTTTCACTGGGATATCCCTCACTTCTCTGAACAAAAGGCAATGCAGGGCACACAAATGCACTACTCTTGATGTGCGTCAGAGAGAGGAACCTAGATTCGGAAGGTGCAAAGGTGGGACAGACGCTTCATTACCTTGGTTTGATCGTGCAATCGAAATTGTCTATTGTTAACTCGCGATACATCCTTGGCTCTCTTGGACAACAATGGATATCAGGTATCTACATTTGAGGCAGTTGGACGCGAAATACATCATTTTTTGTAAGAGCCAAGTCATGATCTTCCGAATGAACGCTGTCAAAGGAATGCACCAGAAGTTGTATCAGAGTAACATCCGCCGTGAGCATTACAAGCAGCTTCTTCCTTTGTTGAAGGGCGTGCTGGTCGACTGGCGCAGAGCAGAAAGGGTGAATATCTGCCCGCTCTTGCGCTGTTCTCAATCGAGTGGACTCCCCTCGCGTTGCTTCTCTTTTTCCAGTTCCTTCATTCGTTCTGAGGTTGCCATTTCGATCACGATGAAGTGAGCATACAGCATCGTCATGTTCTCTGACGCATCCACCACATATCCGGGTCTGACCCAGCTAACGGTGGGGAGTGAATACCGTGCCCCGTAGCCGTTCTGTAATTCGACCGTATCGGTCTTGGTGGGCCTGCCAAATTTCTTCAGTAGGTCAGGATAGACTGTATTCCAATTTTCGCTATATAGATCCACCTCCATCATGCTGAGCTTTCCGGCGGAGAACTCCACATAACCGGTGAATGGCAAAATGCTTTCGCTGCCCATCAATTCATGTGCAAGATCGTTTGAGATGCGGGTTCTCTTTCCCGCCATGGCACTCGAAATCTGCTGGCAGGTTTCCCCATCCGCTCTGAACCTGCTGTTCTGATAAGCATTTGGGTTCGCACAGGAGTCAACCGCCATTTCCAAAGCTCGGGAGGCGTGAAAAAAAGAGCTAACCGATTCCCCGATTGCGTGTCCCTTGACGGTTGGCGTCTGCCCACTGGCCAGAATAGCAACCAGAAGCGGTATGCAAAAAACGATGCGTATCTTCATCCATGGCGACCTCAGGCGCCTGATTTTCTCATCAGACTAATTACCGGCTAAGAGCACAACTTTCGCCGTCGGCCACCTCCGCGATGGCAATGTTGAAATACTGGTTGCAAGCTTGATGTCAGCTTCCACTAATTGCTTCCATCGGAATCCTTTCTGAACGAGACAATCATACAGGGTGTATCTGGATCGACCATTCCGCTCAACTGTCCATTGCGAAGGCTCAAGACGCTTGTGTGCGAGGCAGACAAGTATTCCGGCGCACCTGCAAACCCGCAAGCAGCCTTGAGCGCAAGCCGGTTTCTACTTCCCATAAATGTTCCGCGCAGTGAGCAACTCTGTGCCGCACCGCCTGACAAGACCACCAGGTTGCCGGTAACAATGAGCGAACCTGCATCTTTACCCGCACCTTCAGAAAGCCGGATGTTAGCGCGAGAAACTTTGCTATCTTCGCAACTCGTGTAACTGCCAGACCAGCGTCCCGCGAGCACGCCTTCCGGCTTTTTTGCGGGAACCGGTTTGATTTCCTGGATAGGCGCTGACTTAGTGCGAAAGTCCGGGATAGGAACCGTGATGCCGACGGCATGTGCATCGGCCGGCTTGGAGTGCGGCATCTGTAACTGGCCGTCAGGGTTCTGATTTGCAGGGGTCGACTTAACCGCGAGAGAACTGTTTTCGTCCGCACTTCCTCCATTAGACCCGCCTCCAATGGACCGTTCGCTCTCCAGTACCGCGGGCGTTTTACCTTGATGCAGATAAAGCGCGATGCCACCGACCGAGAGCAGCAGTACCAGCAGTGCCACCGCAGCGGCCACCGGTCTGTGAATCGGGTGTGGAGTGGAACTCGGTATATGAGTGGTCTCGGCCTGACCACTCTCGAACATCGTTTGAGCACCCCCCTGATCCGTTTCTTCTGTTGAGATTGGGGTCGCAGAGCTCGTAGCATCCAGACGCCCCGAATCGCTGCGCGAAGGCATCCTGTGGATGGAATAAGACTCTTCACCTACAGCAGTATCTCGTTCGATCACCGTGGGCGCGGGTTGGGGTAACGGAGATGAGGCCACGCGCTCGTTAGAATCTAGAGTAGAAACCTGCGCCTTTTCGAGCGCGTCGGCAAATTCTTCAGCACTTTGAAAGCGGTCCCGTGGATTCTTCGCTATCGCTCGAAGCACGGCCTCCACCACCGCTGGTGCAATGTGCGGATAATAGACTGTTGGTGGTTGCGGCGCTTGCTCCAGATGGGCGCGCTGAATGGAAAACTCCGTTGCGCCCCGGAAGGGGACTTCTCCCGCCAGCAGTTCATAGAGTGTAATGCCCATCGCATAGATATCGGCGCGTGCATCCACGCGGCTCATGCCGAACCTTCCCGGATCAACCTGTTCGGGAGCCATGTAGTAGGGCGTTCCCAGCACCGACGTGGTCCGCGTCAGCCCCGGCGCCTGCTCGATCTTGGCGATGCCGAAGTCCATCACCTTCACCACGCCGGATTTGCATAACATCAGATTGGCGGGCTTCAGATCGCGATGAATGATGCCCCTGCGATGCGCTTCACCCACTCCGGCCAGCGCCTGAGTCACCATGGGCACACATATATGTTGCGGAATCGGCCCGCGCTGCCCAATCATCCGACTCAGCGTCTGCCCATCCAGCAATTCCATCACCATCGCTGGTCTGCCCTCCCAACTAAAACTGGTGTAGAGCATGGTGATGTTGGGGTGGTTGAAGCTGGCCAGCACCCGCAGTTCATCGCGAAACCGCTTGACCAGAATTTCGTTATCGGTGAACTCCCCCTTCAATAGCTTCAGCGCCACCGGTCGTTCCAGTTCCAGATCGAGCGCCTGATAGACTACGCCCATCCCGCCTTCACCAAGAAGTTTCTGTATCCGGTATTGTTCGTGGAGTACGCTGCCGATCATTGTTCCACCTGTCGGATGCCAAGCATCTGCACCGTAATGTTGTCCGGTCCACCTCGAACCTTGGCCAGTGCCACCAGTTCCTTGCAGGCCTCCGTCAAAGACTGATTTGCGGCAGCCAGGGCGAACTCCCGACTTTCCACTAATCCGTGAAGACCGTCCGTACAAAGCAAAATGATGTCGCCCTGTTTCAGTTCGCGCGGCTGAACCGGAAAATCGCCGACGAGCGAATCGGATTCCACTCCGAGGGCCTGTGTAATTACATTGCGGCGTTCATGATGTTCGGCCTGCTCGGGGGTCAGCAACCCCTGGCGCACCATGTCCGCCACCAGGCTGTGATCCTCGGTCAGTTGCTCCGCCACCCCATCGCGCAACAGATAAATGCGACTGTCGCCAACGTGGCCATAGTACAGTTGTCCATCGCGAATAATCGTTGCGCAGCACGTGGTTCCCATTCCTTGCAAATCCGGATCAGCGGCTGCTCGCTGCAGAATCGACCAATGAGCACGCTGAAAACCATCGATCAACACCATGCGCGGATTGGCTTCGCTGGAGTCCGCAAAGGCATCGCGAACAGCCTCGGCGGCAATGCGACTGGCTACTTCGCCGCCGCACCGACCGCCCATGCCGTCGCTGACCACAATCAGCCGGCCGCGCTGCGCAAACATCGCATCGTCTTCCGGCTCCATGTAGACAAAATAGTCTTCGTTTTGCAATCGCGAACATCCCACGTCGCTCGCATTGGCCAGTTCTACATCGTCCCGTATCCGCATAGCCCTCGACGCCCTTTACAGGCACTTGAATTTAAGGGTTGTCTCGCCCAGCCGAACGGTGTCGCCGTCATGCAACTCGATCCGGGATATGCCCTCTGTTCCGCTATTCACAAACGTGCCATTGGTCGAATCCAGATCCGTCAGCAGAAACTTCCCATCTTTGTAATTGATGCTGGCGTGTACCTGAGAAACCGTTGTGTCGCGCAGCGATACCTCGGCATCGCGCGCCGTCCCCAGCGCATTCTTGCCTTCGCGAAGGCGAAAATCATCGCCCTTTTGAGCGCCTTCAAGAACCACCAGCCACCCCACCACCGGGGCTCGTCTCAGAGCCGTCAGCAGTACTGTTTTGCCACCGTCGAATTGCGGCTTATCCTCCAGCCGCGTCTCGCTCATCTCCATTCGCGTCTTGCCCACTGTCGCGGATCCGCCGCGGAACCCGGTCTTCACACAGTAGGGGCAATCCGTCCAGGAGTCCTCCATCTGATGTCCGTTCTTGCAAAACTTTGGCATGATCTCTCTCCGTTTTCTTTCTGCGTTGTGGTCAGATGTCGCGCGACGGAATGCGCATTCCACGCCGCGCGGGACGCCGCTTCTACGAACCGAAGTAGGTGATCTCGGTCGCATCCTTCCGTCCAATGAAGATGTGATCGCCGCTCTTGAGCAGCATCTTGGAGATTCGAGGTGAGTCTGTGGAGTTGACGTAAGTTCCGTTCGCGGAACTGCGGTCAATCACGGCCACTCCGTTGTCCAGGGGCACGATCCATGCATGCTCCTTCGATACCGTATCGTCCTGAAGCACCACGGAGCAGAGCGAAGGGTCGCGCCCCACCAGCAGTCCCTTCTTGGGAATAGCAAATTGGTTGCCGCTCAGCGGGCCGTTGTTGATGTAGAGCGAGCCAAAGCTTTCCGGCTGCGCCAACGCCGGCTTGGCCGGTGCGGCTACGGGCGCGGCGGCAGGCACTGCGACCGGTGCCAGCGCCACCGACGGCTTCAACTGCACAGTATGTGGGTTGACGCGCACTGCGGGCTTGCGGCTCCGCGCCAGTACAACAACAAGCACCACACCTGCCAGCAGAACGCCGATCCCGACTAGCACGCCCGCGCCCAGCCGGTCGATCCAATACGCAACCGGATTCATGGTGCGAATGTTCTCCGCCGCTTGCAGTTGCAACTTGGTCGCGTCCGGTTGGTTAGGCATCATCTCCAACACGCTGCCCATCAACTGGTGCGCTTTGTACCAGTGGCGGCCAGCGTAGGCGTCAAGGGCGTTGTGCCACATCTGGTCAAAAGCGCCACGCTGGGGTTCGGCGCCGGCCTGGCGCACAAATTCCATCGCCGTGTTGACCGGGACAAAAAAGTTCAATCCCGACACCGATCCCTCGGACTTATTCAGCGTGTAGGTGGCCACTCCCACCACCAGCCCATTACTGTCGAATGCCGGACCGCCGCTGTTGCCATGGTTGATCGTGGCCTCCGACTGCAACACCGGAGTTCCCTTGTAGTCAGTCTTGTTTACCGCGGAAATCCGGCCGCTGGTCACGGTGGGAATCAACACCGAACGCTCGCTGAACAGCCCGGAGAATGTCGCATTCGTCGCCTCGCCGGGGTACCCAATCACCGTCAGTGGGTCACCAACGTTTGCCTCGTCGGAGTTGCCCAGTGCAACAGTGGGAAGATTCTTACCGTCAATCTTGATGATCGCGACATCCTTGCCATTCTGGTCGATCGGATCGCTATAAGCCTTGATCTCCCCTTGGTAGGAGGCGCCGTTGCTCAGATGCACGGTGAGACTCATGCCCTCGATCTGCATGTTACCGGCCTCGAAATAGGCGGCCAATTGCTCGACGATCTTCTGCTTTTCAGCGTCCGTGAGTGGACGTTTGAACTGGTCTTCCTCGGCCTTCAGCACAGCCCTGGTTACCAGCGGCGCCGCGATAGCGATCCGATGCTGGACCGCCTTCGGATCCTTTTCGTTAGCCAGTTGCGCTACGTGGCCATTGGTGATCAAGTAACCGTCTGGCCGATAGAGGAAACCAGTTCCGAAAAATCCAGGTGTGACACTCCACGGCCCAAGCGTTGCCTTGAATTGCACATAAATCAGCACCACGCCCGGCTGTAACTCCAGATCTCTTCGGCTTTCGGGAGTCAACAGCGCCGATGTAGCAAAACATGGCGAAATAGAGATGAGAAACGAGGCGATCATTGCCATCGTCACAAGCCACGCAAATGGCTTCAGCCGGCGTAGACCGGGGTCCACAGCCGGCAAAGCCATTTGCGCACGACGCCTGAGCCGGGCGCATTTCAAAGCGCCGTGCGCTCCAGTCAAGAGCTTTTTCCTGATTAATTGCATAGGACTCCCCACTTTCATTGGTTGCTTTCGAGTTGCTGAACTGCGGAAACTTTGCCGTCGACAAAGGAGACTTTGAAAGAGTGTGGATAGAAATAAATGATCTTGGATCCAAGATCGGCGACTCTCTCTGGTTCTCCCAAAATTGCCTTCACCTGCGCGATGGTTTGCCCTTGCACCACCGTTTCAGTCCCATCCACCCCCGCACCCTTTTCCGCGGGCAATGGCTGCACTTCACTTACAGATGGTGTAGGTGCATGCTCTTCTGGACCCCGCACTTGCGCATGATGCGGACTTACCGCAGTGGAATCCGGCTGAGAGTCGGTTACATTGGGCATATTGGCCATGGGCTGCGGCGAAGCTGGAGTCGCCCCTGTCGCGCTAATTGCCGCCGAACTCGTGCCTACGGCAGAGACTCGTGTAGTGCTTGAAGAAATATTGCTTGGCGCATTGCCTTTGGAGAGCACCTGTCCGATCGCCTCTTCCACACGCGCGGCGTTATTTTCTTTCAAGAAACCGGAAGGAAACTGAAATAACAATCGCGCGTAATAGGCGTGTGAGGCGGAAATTGCGCCACGACTATTGCAGCCAATTACATAAAGCGATATGTTGTCTTTTTCTTCCGAAGCGGTAATTGCCGTAACGCAGACCCGGTCCGAGACCCGTAACATCCTCCTATGTCCAGCAGAAGTCAGATTGCACAGCGCATTTTTCTCTGCGTGTAATTGGCCTCCGCGAAACTCAGCCGGACAAATCTCTTCCATAGCTTGGTCACCTTGCGCAAAACTCATGATTCCTTCCCGGCGTACCGTCAGTCTGACTCCGGGTTCGATGGCCGTTGTGCCGTCCGCTGATAGCTTGGCCATCGAAAGCGTGTAGCGTCTGGTAAGTTCCGCGACCAGTCCATGCGCGTCGTTCTGTTGCGCGCCCGCCGCCTGAGCCAGCGTGAAAAGCAGTGTGCAAAGTCCCAGCGTAATTTGATCTTTCCACCGTAGTTGCATCTGTTCCGTCTCCGTGCAACAACAAAAAACCGTAGCGATCTCCCCGCAACCCACCCGGCACAGTTTTCCTGGATGGGCTGCGGCTCGCGGCCTGTCTTCGGCCATTGGATTACTGCTCCATCAAGAATTAGCCGAAGTCAAACTCATGCTTGTCTCTGACAAGCCATTCACTCCACATCCGACACCTTGCCTGCTTTGAACGTGACTTTCATGTCCTTGTACTTGTAAATCTTCCTGGCGCCCAAATCGATCACCGTCACCGGCTGGCCGAGAGCCGTTGTAACATCTGCAATGGACTGCCCAACAGCAATGTTGATAGTGGCAGTCGGCTGAACGGCAGCAGGCGCACTCAGCGCGCCGATTGGTGAAGTGTGCACTGCGTCGGAGTCAACCTGATCGGCGAGCGTCAGTTGCTGATTGACCTCCGCAGCCCCATTGGCCTCGGGCGGCGGAGCAGCCTGCGCAAAGGCAGCCTGAACCGGAGCAGCCAAGGCCGAGGGCGGCGCGGCCGGAAGGCCACCCTTGCCCTGGTTGGCCTGCAACTCCTGCATCCCCTGATCGACGGTTGCACGCATGCCGTTCTGCATTTCCTGCAGGTCAGCGACCGCAATCGTAACTGTCGAGGTTGCCGGGCACTCCTTGCCGCCCTTGCTCACCATCACGTTGACGTTCGCGTCCGAGCCGTCGCCAGCCGGAGCTCTATTCAGCTTCAGAACGTCCCCATCGCTCAGAGCGCATTCGTTGCCGCTCGCATCCACCACATCCAGAGACGAGTTGGCGACAAACACGTGCGGTCGGCCATCGCTGAACATGCGGTTGATTCCGCTCGATGCCGGGTCCGGTTCCTGGCCTTGGGTGTTCTGCTGCGCCTCGGCGTTCTCCAATGCAATCTGGGCCCGCACTTCATCCGCGATCTGCTGCTTGATTTCCGGTGTCATCAGTGGTTGACCACCCGCACCAGCGGGAGCCGGAACTTGTAACTGCGCTTCCTGTTGCGCTGCATATGCCGAGGCCAGATTTTGGGAGATCACATAGTCGGTGAGCCAATCGGCCGGGGCAGCATACACCGGATACGGCGCGAAGTAGCCCCCGTAATAGCCATACCATGGGTTGCCTGCCCAACCCCATGAATAGCGGACCGGCGCATACCAGGGGTTATAAGCCCATCCATAAAATCCGGGGGCAAAAAAGACTCCCGGAGCATACACACTCAAATAGGCTCCGTGAAAGTAGTAGCCGCGATAGAAACGGTTGTACTCGTGTCCGTGCCAATAGTAGGAACGGCGACCGTAATCATGTCCGTGGAATGCATAGCCGCGCTCAATATAACCGGGGCGGCCGCGCTCGGCCATGATCCGGGAGTGGTCGCCGCGCTCCACTGAAACACGGCGGCTGCCGTTGAGCCCGTGGTGCACATCCATACCGCGTCGGTCGTCATGAACGTCGCGCACTCTGCCATCGGCTCGCTGCGTAACGGCTCCGTTCCGGGTGGCAACAGTATGCGCACCAATGGGAGCCCGGCCGCCCGTCACAGTCCGACCTGGAGCGTTCGGGCTGTTCGTTCCATGCAAGCCTCCGTCAGCAGCCCTTCCCGGCGCTCCTGTTGTGGCTGTGCCGCGCCCCGACGGGCTGCCTGTCGTCGGGCCGGCATGTCCGCTTGGATTGGCTGTCGTCGGGCCGGCATGTCCGCTTGGATTGGCTGTCGTCGGGCCGACATGCCCGCCCGGATTGCCTGTCATCGGACCCGTATGTCCGCCGGGGTTACCTGTGCTAGGCCCTGAGTGTCCAGAGGCTGCGCCCCCCGGGCGCCCGCTCGAAGACCCGTTCGCCCCCCCACTCGCTGGCCTGGAGGATGCGGCTGGTCTGGCAGCCGAAGCAGGCTTGGAAGAAGAAGATGAGGATTTGCTACCTGCGGCAGCAGGAGTAGAAGTGGCAAGGCCAAAGGCAAACAATGCGACAAGGGCCAGGATAAGGCTGGAATGGGAGCGGAACGTTTGGGCTTTCATAAAATCTCCATCTTTCGCCGCGCAGCAGAGCCACCAGAGCGCCTCTCGCGGATTAAGTTCTTAAAGCATGATGTCTTCAGCGTCGGGTTCAATGAGTTCGTGCGCCAATTCGCTCTGCTTTATCCCGCCGAGCTTTCCCGTCGAACCTGATCCCAGGCACAAGCGTACTTGCGCGCTTCAGGAGGTATCAGCGGAATGCGAACACTGACTTACTGCACGTCCGATACTTTTCCCGCAACAAACGTCACCTTCATATCCGGGAACACAAGAACTTCCTTGTTGCTAAGCTTGATGTCCTTTAGAGGCTGGCCCCAAGTGGCAATCACCACGGTCTTGCTCTGGCCGACGGAGATTGTCTTGGGAGGCGCGGGCGGCTGATCCGCCGGCGGCGGAGGAGGCAGCACCAGCGGCAATGGCGCGGGTGGCCCTTGCGGCGGTTGTGGAGCACTTGCAGCCGCATTCTCCGTCGGCATTACGGTGATGACCTCTTCAACCGCTCTCACCAAGTCGGATGTTGCGGGGATGGACTTCTTCGGAAATGGAAACTTCAGCAGACCGTAATAGCGGAAATCGCCAAATGGGTCGCTGTAGACCGTGAACACAACGCCATCCGTCTGAACGTTGATTCCAGATACCCAGAACTTTTCTCCGGCAACAAATTTACGATGCGGAATGTTATCAAGGTCCGTGCTGTCTCCGCCGTGTACCATGAGGCTGCCAAGCCCCCGGAAGTAATCCTTCGCCGCATTCTGCTGAATCCTTCCGTCCTTATAAACGTTCAGCGGAGGAGTCTGAGTCGGCGTACTGTACATCACCAAGCCATCCTTGTGCAACACCAGCACGGAGCCGGGCGTCACAATGTCGCTCCTGTCCGCAAGTACCTTCGTGACTGCAAATTCGGCGTTCAATTTGGTTTGGATATCTCCGATGCTTCCAGTCTGCTGCGCTGGCAAGCCCGTTGCAGTTGTGCCCGCCGCAATCGCGGCAAATAGGCAATACCCAATGGCGACTTTCATCAATCTCTCCTTGAAATTACAAGAATGCGAACTGCGAAATTGTTTTGGTTGGAACCGCGCAGACACCATGACGTGCGCCGGTTGCTCCCCAGGTAGTTCAGGCTCGCCCTTTTACACCGCTTACGTCAGCACAGATTTGTACTTGAAAGGAACAGTTGGTCGTCCTTATCGACTCCATGCAAAGTGACTTGAGGATTGATCGCAAACAGGACAGGCCAAGACGAGTTATCAGTCGATCCATTGAACCAGCGTTACTCATGGATGAAACATCCTCCTTGTCGAAACGTTCTTTAGCAGATCACTAGCCCGGGCACCGCGTCCCGATAAGTTGGCCCCTGGCTAGGTTGACTTCTGGCTTCGTTCACTTTTCAGTGAACAGTGTTGATAGTGCCCCTTGGCATGTCGGCCCGTCCTAACGCTCCCCTCACGGATTCTCAAGATCGATAAGTGGAGCGAATTCAATCGATCAGAAGAGCCACAGACTTAACGCACATATCTCCAGCATCGGTCCAAGTGATGCTCCTCACTATCGCCGCGTTTTTGGTGTGTTACAAAACGAAACATTCTGCGCACCGCTACGAGCCGCGCGTTAGTAGCGTCCAACCTTCCGGTCACCTGACTGTTCGACCGCATACGCAACCAGGAGATCTCGCAGACTCTGGATCGTCTCCGCAACTTCATCCCTGACTTGTACAGCTTCTTCAAGAGGTGTCACCCCACCGTCCAGAGGAACTGCGTCGACAGTCTGGCTGCGCCACGGCAAAACTCTGTTCTTGGCCAAATCGGCGTCAGGAACAAAATGTCCGGCAATGGCTCCTCGTCTGCGCTGCCTCCATTGAGGAGTGAACTGCAATATCTTCGCCTTTTCCATAACGCCCTCGCGATCCCGCTCCATCGGCGGCCTTTGATTTGAAGTGACCGGCTGCTCTGGAGCGCGATGCCGATCATCCTCGAAAGCCGTTGCAGACCCCATGAATGTGTGCGGCCTGCGAGCTGTTTTGATCTTGCTGCCCGCGGCGAGAATCTGTCTTCATAACCACCTCAAGAATTCTCATGATCCCGTGGAGGATGTCGAAGGCGATCCTTCGCGGTCGTCCAGATCTCAAAAACTCGTCTTTCAACGGGGCTTTTTTCGCGATTTTCTCCCAGTCGTGACTCCTCGACACATCAACTTGCCGCCGATAGATGGACACGCTCCCGCACCCGAGCCCGCGAACTCCTCACTGCAAGGCAAGTAGGGAGCGCATTTCAGCGATATTTCACCGAAAAAGAGATGCGCAATCGATAAAATTGAATTCTCACGGTGGATTCAACATTTCTAAAGGACTGCCGATAGGAAAATTTAGAGATAGGGGAATATGGCGACTGATCCGGTTGGCAAGTTATTCTCAGGCCGTCTTTGGCGCTTTTCCAATTGCGAATTCGACGACCTGCGTATGGAACTGCGCGTGGGTGCAACCGAAGTGAAGCTTGAACCTAAGCCTCTTGAGATGCTCCATGTGCTCTTGTCGAGAGCCGGGGAAGTCATCACCAAGCATGAATTGCTGGACGCGGTCTGGTCCGAAGAGGCCGTGGTCGAAGGCGTTCTGACTACCAATATTAATAAGCTCCGCGAAGGCATTGGCGATTTCGAAAAAAAGACGATTGTCACGATTCGAGGCATTGGATACAAACTTGCCGGATCGGTTCAATGGGAAAGCGCCACCTCCAAAGTCGAGCCCGTTCCCGCTCTTGCACAGGGATCGGCGATTCCGGGCCGCGATCAATGGCGGCTCTCCCGGCGATTGGATAGCGGCCAGCAGTTGGGCGGCGTCTGGCTCGCCACGCATTCGAAGACGCTGGAAGAGCGGGTATTCAAGTTCGCCATGGACGGCGAACGCCTGCGCAGCTTGAAGCGCGAAGCGATGCTCTCGCGCGTGCTCCACAAACAGCTTGCCAGTCGTCCCGAGTTCATTCGGGTTTTGGAATGGAATTTTGAGAACCGTCCGTTTTTTCTGGAAAGCGAATTCGGCGGCCCCAACCTCACCGAATGGGCCGAGCAGCAAGGCGGGCTTCAAAACGTCCCGCTTGAAAAGCGTTTGCAGATCGTTGCCGCAACCGCGCGGGCGGTCGCAACCGCGCATGATCTCGGCGTCCTTCATAAGGATCTCAAGCCGAACAACATCCTCGTCAGCAGCGCACCGGACTCCTCATGGCAGGTTCGTCTGGTTGATTTCGGAAGCGGAGCCCTGCTCGATCCGTCGCACCTGAGAGACTTGGGCATTACCGATGCAGGAGTATCCCATGAGACCAAAATTGAGATCTCTGGCACCCTGATGTATTGCGCGCCAGAGCTATTAGAGGGCAATCCCTGCACGGCATCCTCAGACGTTTTTGCGCTCGGCATTCTGCTTTATCAGGCAATTCAAGGCAGTTTTCGTAGCTCTCTCTCCCCCGGCTGGGAATCGTCCGTGGACGATCCGCTGCTACGCGAGGACATTGCCCTGGCTGCCTGCGGCGATCCCTCGCGGCGGTTGGCAACTGCGGCCGAACTTGCCCAGCGACTCGAAAGTTTGGATGATCGCAAGCGGGAGCGCCAAGCAACCCTGCTGGTCGAGCAACGTGCACAGTTAGCGGAACGGAATCTGCAGAACGCACGCGCACGGCGGCCGTGGGCCGCGGCCGCGCTCGTGATCCTCGCTGTTGGTCTTATTAGCAGCCTCGCACTCTATGCCAGGGCTCTCCACGAGCGTGACCGGGCCAACCGACAGACTGCAATTGCGGAAGCCATCGACCAGTTTCTGGCGCGAGATCTTCTCGGCCGCGCCGATCCCATCATTGCTGGCAAACCCGACGAAACGCTCTTGGGCGCAGTGAAACAGGCAATGCCAGACGTCGACCGGCAATTCCGCAACCAACCCCTGATCGCGGCACAGTTGCACTCCACCATAGCTCATTCGCTGAGCCTGAGAGATGACGCCTCCGGTGCTATTCGCGAATTCACGGCAGCCGCGGACTGCTATGTACGGGCAGAAGGCGAGCTTTCTGAGAATGCGATGGTTGAGCGGCTCAAGGCTGCGCTCGCCCAAAGCCGAACCTACTCCACGGCGGATTTGGAACAGGCGAAGCAAACTGTTGCCGCCCAGCAGCTCCTCGCCGCACGAATCCGCAAGCCCAAACCCGAAGTAGCGTTGTACACCGCGATGACCCGCGGATACATAGCCTTCGCCTCGAACGACATAAAAGGCGCGGCAGAGCAGATCCAGCGGGCCGTGGACCTGGGCGCGCTGGCTCCTTCGTTCGACGAAGCATCGCGCACCAATCTGAAGCACATGCTTGCCGTGACTTACATGCGCCTCGGCCAAGGACCAAAAGCCGAACAGCTCTCTCGGGAAGTGATCGCGACCTACTCCAACCTTTACGGCATGCAGAGCCCCAAACTGCTCCAGGCTGACCTCACCCTGGCCCAGGTTCTCATGGTCGAGAACCGCCATCGGGAGGTGATCGAACTCACCACCGCGGTCTATCCGGAATTTCTCAAGGTTTACGGCGACTCAAACCAATATTCCCTGCAAGTGCTGGCAACCCGCGCTACCAGCGAAGCGGCACTTGAGCAATGGAACGCCGCGATTCAGGACGAAATTACGGTTCACGACATTTCCATGAAGGCCCAAGGGCCTCTCGGTCTGTTTTCTACCGTTCCGTTTTCCGACCTCGGATTGTTTGAGTGCCAAGCCGGCAAATACAGCCAGGGAGTTCCCACCACCAAGTGGGCCTACGAGCAAACTCAGAAGGCATTCAAGAACCGCAGCGGGCTTTTGGATTCAACCGCATTTGCGTTGGCCTTTTGCGACATTGGGGGAGGCAATTTGAACGAGGCCACGGCCCTGCTCGGCAAAATCGACGCCAATTCGATTGCGCAATTGAATGGCGATCCGGCATTCGGCGCGAATGTTGCTCTAGCCAAAGCTCAGGTCGCCTTTAAACAGGGCAATCGCAGCGAAGCATCCAGCCAGCTCGCATTGGCACAGCAGATGTTTCGCCAGCAAACTCCATCCTCATATCAGAAGCGCTGGCTCGACAGCGTTCAAGCCGCGGTGCAAAATCGCATACGTGAGTGAAGAGCACGAAAGCCCTTCTAGTTGAGCCACTTGCAAAATTCAAGAGTGGAGCAAAAAGAGGTCAGGGAACATTTGGCTTTGTGTCAGGGCATGACTTTAATCGTGCCGTAAGTGCTTTGAAATGAGATGGGCTTCAGCCCCTGCGACGATTGATTTTTTAATTTATCGTTCTGCGGAGGCAATTTTACCAGGGTCTCTATTGACTCGACGCCATCGCCCCCAAGACACCCACAGCTTGAGGCGATGGCTCAAATAAATACATTTTGGTCCTTATTCAGGGGCTGAAGTCCCCTGCTCCCCCAAAATCTTTGATCAACAACGGCTGTACTCGAAGCTGTTTCTCCCATTCCCACGGTAATCAGAGGCTCAAAACAGGTTAATGAAGATTCCCCAAGCGCCGATAACCCCATCGAGAGTTTTGATATTTTCAGGAGGATGGATGAAAAAGAACTGGTTTCAGCTTTGTGCCCACGAATTGCGTAAGGACTCGGTAAAGCTGATGCAGGCATCGGCGCTGGCGCTGGTGGTACTGTTGGCCTTGCCGGCCCACGCAGGTGATCGTTCAATCAAAACGAGGGTAGCGCCCAACTATCCAGAAATCGCCAAACGCATGAAGATCTCTGGTGTGGTCAAGGTCGAGGTAACCGTGGATGCGGAAGGCAAGGTCACAGCGGTGAAGACGGTTGCTGGCAACCGCATGCTCTCGACGGCGGCCGAAGATGCAGTGCGCAGATGGAAGTTTTCCCCCGCCGCAAGCACGACTACCGAAAATGTAGACATCAACTTCTCTCTCCAGTGAGAGAGCGTACAAAAGGCAGAACAGGGCGGGAGAGTTCCCTGCCCTGTTGCATTTCGTTAACTGACGCTGCGGCTACTTTCCGGCACCGTGGCATTTTTTGTATTTTTTGCCTGAGCCGCAAGGGCAAGGATCATTGCGGCCGACTTTTTCGCCGGTGCGACGTTGGTTGAGTTGACTGGCATCTCCGCCACCCGCCAGCGAAGCAGCATCAAGATCGCGCTGTTTTTTGCGGTGAAATTCCTTTTCGATGGCGTCAATGGTGGTGGAGGCCTGGCGGGTGACGATCTCGCGCGGTTCGGCGTCCTGCGTGAGCGGTCGCGCTGAGCTGGCGACCGGAGGCGCGGCGGGAACTACGCGATTGATCTTGGGCGCGGCATCAACCGGCTGTCCATCGGGGCCTAGAATCTGCATCCGGAAGAGGAAGCGAACCGTGTCTTCCTGGAACTTGAGCATCATGGCCTCGAACATGTCATAAGACTCGCGCTTGTAAGCCACCAGCGGATCCTGCTGCGCATAGCCGCGCAAGCCGATGCCCTCTTTCAGGTGGTCCATGGCGAGCAGGTGGTCTTTCCACAGGCCGTCGATGACGCTGAGCATGACCATGCGTTCGTGGTAGCGCATGGTTTCAGAGCTGAGAATGCGCTCCTTGGTTTCGTAGTGCTCCTTCAGCTTTTCAAAGATGGCGTCGCCCAGTTCATGGCGAGCCAATTCCAGTGGCTTGATTCCGGCGGCTTCGAGCCGTAGCCCAAAGTGGCCTTCGAGCTTATCGTCGAGCCCCTTGAGATTCCACTGGTCGGGATGGACCTTTTCGCTGGCAAACTCGTCGAGCAGGTTGCTAAGGATGCCGCCGACGTAATCGTCCAAGATCAGCTCGCGCTGATCGACGCCCTCAAGCAATTGGCGGCGTAGCCCGTAGACCGCCTCGCGCTGCTTGTTCATCACGTCGTCGTACTCGATCAGGTGCTTGCGGGCTTCGAAATTCTGCGACTCGACGGCCTTCTGCGCTCCCTCGATTCGCTTCGAGATCATGCGCGACTCAATCGGCACGCCCTCTTCCATCCCCAGCCGCTCCAGCAGCGTTGAAACCCACTGCTTGGCGAAGATGCGCATCAAGTCATCTTCCAGCGACAAAAAGAAGCGGCTCTCGCCCGGATCGCCCTGGCGACCCGCGCGGCCGCGCAACTGGTTGTCGATGCGCCGCGACTCGTGCCGCTCGGTGCCAAGAATGAACAAGCCCCCGGCCGCAATCACATCGTCGTGCTCCTGTTGCGCCGCGATGGCGTGCGCCTCATTCGCCGTCTTCCAATCGGGATCTGAAACCTCGAACTCCTGCCCCTGATAGTAGAAACGCCTGAAGCCGGCCGGCGCCGTCGGATTGATCGCGCCCTCGTTGGCGCTGATCGCGCGCGCCTTGCTCTTCTTCACCAGCTCCTGCCGCGTCATAAAGTCCGCATTGCCGCCCAGCAGAATATCGGTGCCGCGGCCGGCCATGTTGGTGGCGATCGTCACCATCCCCAGTCGCCCGGCCTGCGCCACAATCTCCGCCTCGCGCTCGTGGAACTTCGCGTTCAGCACCACGTGCTTGACGCCCTTGTGTTGCAAAATCGCCGAAAGCCGCTCCGACTTTTCAATCGATGTGGTGCCCACCAGCACCGGCTGTTTTTTCTCGTGCAGCTCGGCGATGTTATCGGCCACCGCCTTGTACTTTTCCTTCTCCGTACGGAAAACCACGTCGGCGTTTTCCTTGCGCAGCATCGGCATGTTGGTCGGAATCACCACGATCTCGAGTTTGTAAATCTTCTCGAACTCAGCCGCCTCGGTTTCGGCGGTGCCCGTCATGCCGCTCAATTTTTTATAAAGCCGAAAATAATTCTGGAAGGTGATCGTCGCCAGCGTCTGGTCTTCTTTGCGAATGCTGACGCCCTCTTTCGCTTCGATCGACTGATGCAGCCCGTCTGACCAGCGCCGCCCCGGCATCAAACGCCCCGTGAAGGTATCGACGATAATCACTTCGCCGTCCTTCACCACATAGTCCACGTCGCGTTTGTAGAGCGCATGCGCCTTGATCGCCGTCTCCACAAAATGCTTCAAGTCCCAGTTCTCCGCGTCGGCAATGTTGCCAATTCCCAGCAGCTTCTCGATCGTCAACCACCCGTCGTCGGTCACGCCGATCGTGTGCTGCTTTTCGTCGACAAAGTAGTCGCCGGTCATGTGCCGCTCGCCTTCCATCAACTGAATGCCCAGCTCTTCCTGGCGGCGCTTATCGGTCCACTCAACCTCTTCGCCCTTCTTCAGTTGCGGAATAATGCGGTTGGCCCGCGCGTACTCGTCGGTCGTTTGCTCGGTGGGCCCGGAGATAATCAGCGGCGTCCGCGCCTCGTCGATCAAAATCGAATCCACTTCGTCGACGATCGCGTAATAGTGCCCGCGCTGCACACAGTCCTTAATGTCGAACTTCATGTTGTCGCGCAGGTAGTCGAAGCCAAACTCGTTGTTGGTGCCATAGGTGATGTCGGCCCCATAGGCCTCACGGCGCTCGTTATCGTCCAAATCGTGCACGATCACGCCCACCGTCAGCCCTAAAAATTCGTAGATCTTGCCCATCCACTCGGCATCGCGCTTGGCCAAATAGTCGTTGACCGTCACCACATGCACGCCGTGGCCGGCCAGCGCATTCAGGTAGCAGGCCAGCGTCGCCACCAGCGTTTTGCCTTCGCCGGTCTTCATCTCGGCGATCTTGCCCTGGTGCAGCACCATGCCGCCGATCAACTGCACGTCGAAGTGACGCATTCCCACCGCGCGCCAGCCGCCCTCGCGCACCACGGCAAAAGCCTCGGGCAAAAGCTCGTCCAGCGCCTCGCGCTCGGCCGCCTTCGTCTCCTCGGCCCCGGTAATGCCTTCGAGCTGCTTGGCGATCCGCGCCTTAAACTCCACGGTCTTGCCCCGCAACTCCTCGTCCGACAGCTTCTTGATCTCCGGCTCAAAAGCGTTGATCTGGGCCACGATCGGGATCAGCTTCTTGATCAACCGCTCATTAGCGGTACCGAAAATACTCGTTAGGATTTTGTCAAAAGACACAGCGTTCTCCGTCTATCAGTGTAAATGGAGAGGGTATAAGAAGAATGAAGCCAAATCTTCCTCCCCATTGCCAAATTGCGGAATGCGAGAAATTTCAGTCTAATAGCCCTGCGCCTCTGGCCGATAATTGTTCCATGAACTCGTCGTGGATTATTGTGCCTTTTTTGCAAAGTACGCTCTGCCTTTCCGTAGCACTGGCGGCCCCGCCCAGCACCACACCCTATCCGCCCCTGACGGGAGAGTATTCAACAGCCAAAGCCATGACGGCGCTTTACGGTTCCTTTAATGAACACAACCAGACCTCCATCTGGCCCCAGAAAAAGCTGGGCGCTTTGACGATTGCCGCCGAAGAACCCGTCCGCGTGCAAATCTTGCACGATGAAAGCTACAGCGAAGACGGCGTGCACAAGCACTTTCTCCTCACCTGGACCGGCCACCTCAGCGCCAAGGGAGAAGACTGCATGCAGGGCTGCCACCCCTGCGGTGTGGAAATCGGAGTCGCGGTCTTCGCCCAATCAAACAATATTTGGCAAGTGGAATTCGCTGATCTGAAATTCGGTGAGTTGGGCGCCTGGGGCCAACCCCCCGATAAAATTCAGCTTCTGGCGCTTGGTCCGCATACCCACGGCTTCGTCGTACACCAGGGCGACATGCACCAGGGCATCGTTTCCAGCTACTTCGCGGTTTATGCCCTTGGCCAAAATCGCATCCGCTCCGTCTTCTCCATCGAGCGCGAAGGCGAGGAAACGCCGTGGCAAACCAAATGCGAAGCCTTTGCCAAACCCAAATACGGAGCCAAGGCTACACAAAAAATCTGCGAATGGGCCGACGAGCGCCTCGACCCGCTTCCATCCGCAAGCCTCGCCGCCGGTGAGTTTTTCGATCTGAACCTGGTCCACACTTTTCCCGGTGAGCTGTCTTGCGCAAAGCCTGCCAGCAACAAACACGTCCAGGTCGTCGACCTCTATCGTTACAACGCCAAGCTACATCGCTTCCTATTCCAAAAACGCACCGTCGCCGATGCGCCACCGATGCCGCCAAATAAGGCAAGCGACTGCCCGGCGCGCCAAAAATAATTCATCCGCTCTCGGTACGATCCGTCGCTCAATCTGCGCTTGCCAACACTCGCAACCGCCGCCTTCTAAGCATCGAGCTGAAAGCTGAGAGTTAAAAGGATAACGTACGATATTTTTCGCACATTTGATTTCGGTTTTATTCTTTGGAGGTTGGTACAAGCAGGAGGAGCGAGACCTCTGAGGCAGGAACGATGGAGCCAACCATGGAAACGGGATTGGAGCCG
>Ga0224529_1000472_pt1 | contig 29708 bp, 23 predicted proteins | sample CBST50metaG_FD_179893 | JGI IMG/M metagenome (GOLD analysis project Ga0224529, IMG submission 179893) | Peat soil microbial communities from Stordalen Mire, Sweden - C.B.S.T50 | ecosystem: Environmental > Terrestrial > Soil > Wetlands > Peat | place: Sweden: Norrbotten County, Stordalen Mire...
GTCCTTCGCCCTGCATCTCGACTTTGTACCGCAAACCGCGCGCGGCCGCGTCGCCGATCCGGATGCCGTCCACCAGAAGGAAGCCGCCCGCTCCACCCAGGTCGAAGAAATTGTGGCCCTCATCCGCAGCCATCTCGACCGCATGGAAGCAGCCCGGTTGGCCCGCGCCAACGGGGGAGACGCCAAGTACCGCGTCGCCGTTCTGGGCCGCGCCCGCGCGGCTCTCGCTCCCATCGCCCAGGCCCTCCGCGATGCCGGAATTCCCTTCCGCGCCCTCGATCTCGAAAAGCTGCAAGACCGCCCCGAAGTCCTCGACGCCCTGGCCCTGGCCCGCGCCCTGCTCAATCCGCAGGACCGCGTCGCCTGGCTCGGCGTTTTGCGCGCTCCCTGGTGCGGCCTTGCTCTCAGTGACCTGCACCTTCTCGCTGGCGCAGACGACCCAGCCCTGCGCGACCGCCCCATCCCCGATCTGTTGGCTGAGCGTCTGTCCCAACTCAGCGCGGAAGGCGCAAGTGCCGCCGCACGCGTTCTCGATGCACTGGGCGACGTGCCTGCGCTCCGCGCCTCCCAGCCCACGGCATCAGTTGGAACCTGGCTCCAGCAGGTCTGGCTCCGCCTCGGCGGCGCGGCTTGCGTGGATGCCACCGCCCGCGCCAATCTCGACCTGCTGTGGAGTTGCCTGGACCATCTGCCCGCCGGCGAGCAGGACCTGCTGGGCCCCGGCCTCACAGCCGCGCTCGACAAGCTGGCCGCGCAGCCCGCCCCCGCCGCCTCTGCCGACTGCGGCGTGCAGTTGATGACCATCCACAAGTCCAAGGGTCTCGAATTTGAAGTGGTGATCGTACCCGAGTTGCAGGCCCGCGGCGCTAACGGCAGCCGCAAAATGCTCTCCTGGCTGGAGCGCGGCCTTGCCCACCCCGATGAGTCGGGTGAAATCACCGAGTTTCTTATCGCGCCTCTGCCCACCAAGGGCGCTGACCGCGGCCGCGCCAAGCAGTGGGTTGACGGCGTCTATCGCCAGCGCGAGTTGCAGGAAGACCGCCGCATTCTCTACGTCGCCGCCACCCGCGCCCGCGAGGAGTTGCATCTCTTCGCGCGCCCCGCCTGCAAAGCCGACAGCAGCGACGAACTCACTCTCGCTGAGCCTACCGGCAGCCTGCTGGCCACCGCCTGGCCCGCGCTGGAAGAGGAAGTCCGCGCCCGCTTCGAGCAGTGGAAGACCGGCCGCGCCACCCAGGCCGAAGAAGAAGCCGTGGTTGACTCCATCGCCGCCTCGGGCCAGAGCAATCTGCTGGTCATGCCCTCTCCGGCCAAGCCCACCCACCTCCGCCGCCTCCCGCCGGGCTATCAAGCAGAGACCGCGCAGATTCTCGGAGGCAACGAATCTCAACCCGCCATTTCCTCACAAGCGAAGATCCTGGGCGCCCCGGGTCTCGCTTTTGAGACCTGGGAAAGCACACTCTACTCCCGCCACGAAGGCGGTCTGCTCTCCCGCGTCCTGGGCACCGCCGTCCACGCGCTTCTCGAAGAACTCTCCCGCCTCCGCGCCTCTCTCGATTGGGACGCGGCCCGCGCATCTCTCCAGCAGTTTGAGCCTCGCATCGCCGCTCAAATCCGCGCCGCCGGCGTCGACCCCACCCAGGCCGCAGCCATTGCCGCCAAAGCCATGAGCCAGGCCCTCAGCGCCTCCCGCGACCCCAACGGCCAATGGATTCTCTCGCCCCACGTGCAAGCCCAAAGCGAGGTCAGTTGGGCCGGAGTCGTTTCCGGCGGCCTGCGCACGGTCCAGGTGGACCGCGTCTTCCGCGCCGGCCTCGATCCTCTGTCGGAAGGCAACGAGGCCTGGTGGATCGTCGACTACAAAACCGCCCACGCCGACAACCTCGACCCCGCCGCGGTCCTGCCCGAGTTCCGGAAAATCTTCGCCCCGCAGCTGGAGGCTTACGCCACAATTCTGCGAAATTTGCACGGAAAAGACGCTATGATTGTCGCCAGCCTCTTCTATCCGCGCATGTTGCTGTTGGATTGGTGGCAGATCTAGAGCGGGTCCGTTCGATTCACACGCCCTCCTGCCCAAAGAGCAAGCAAATCTCCTTCAATTTCGGCGCATCGCGCCATCATCCGGGCCACACCGCGGCGGAGAGGTGCCTGATGACCAATCAATGGAGGATACGATGAACGATTTCAAACGCCTGGGTATCGTTGTCGGCTTGGTGTGCGCGGGAATCGTCGGCGCCTGTCTTTTGGGCAACCGGGTGATCTCCGCAAGTCAGGACGCGACGCAGGTCAAGAACAGTTACGCCCCCGTGGATGACCGCGAGAGCTTCGCCGTGGTGCACGACCGCATGGTCGCTGCCAAAACCGAGATCATGAAGCGCCAGATGGAGCTGCTCGAGGCGCGCTACGATCTGAGCGACCGTCCGGCAGCCGGTGTTGTCATGGATCGCTCCAAGCCGGTGCAGGAAGGCGTTCGCGTCAAGTTGCCGGTTGGCCTCACCTGGGACGATCTGGCCAAGATGACCCCGGAGCAGATTCGCGCGAAGAGCGTCTTCCCTGGCGGCTTTCTCCCCTTGCCCCATGCCAATCATCCCGAGGGCGGCATGGTCTTCTCCGCGCAGGAAATCAACGAAATGCTCAAGCAGGAGAACCGCGACCTGACGCGCTTCGACCTCGACTTCGACATTCCCGAGCGCTTTCTGCCGGAGTTTCCGCCAGCCATGTATCTGACCACGCGGCCCGACTTGGGCGACGTGTCCAAAGGGCAATTGGTCACCCTCAACAACTATTACGAGCTGTTCAGCGGCATCCTCAATCCCAAGCAGATTGAGGGCTTGCGCCTGCTGCTCACCCCGTTCCCGCAGCAGCAGTTCAACCAGACCACCGACCGGCGCTCTGAGAAGCCCAGCCGCGGCGTTGCCTGCCTCGACTGTCATGCCAACGGCGGCACCAACGCCGCCTTCCATCTGGTCGGCGACATCCGCCCGCAGGAGTACCGCCACCGCATTGAAACTCCGGCCCTCCGCGGCGTCAATATTCAGCGGCTCTTCGGATCCCAGCGCGCCTTGAAGACGGTGGAGGACTTCACCGAATTCGAGCAGCGCGCCGCCTACTTCGACGGCGACCCGGTCATCGCGACCAAGAAGGGAGCCAACATCCTCGAGCGCGGCAGCCAGGTCCACGCCATGTCCGAGTTCGAAGAGATTCTCGACTTTCCTCCAGCGCCCAAGCTGGCCTGGGACGACCGCCTCGACCCGGCCAAAGCCACTCCCGCCGAGTTGCACGGGCAGGAGGTTTTCTTCGGCAAGGGCAAGTGCGGAAGCTGCCACTCCGGCCCAGGATTTACCGACAACACCATGCACGATCTCCATGCCGAGCGCTTCTACCAGCCGCACATGGTCAACGGCATGATGATGGCCCACGACGGCGCCATCAAAACCCTCGCGCTCCGGGGCGTCAAGGACACCCCGCCCTACATGCACGACGGACGGCTGCTCACCCTCGATGACACAGTGGAGTATTTCAACCTTGTTTTGGGGACCAAGCTCACCAATCAGGAGAAGGCGGATTTGGTGGCCTTCCTGCGCACCCTGTAATGCGGATGTTCTTTCGCAACGAATGACAATCCCAGGTATTTCACCCTCGGCGCGCCTTTGTTTTTGCGCTTGGGGTGGAATACCACGGCACTTCCTCGCCAAGCCGGATCAGCGGCCCAAACGCGCCTTCCGCGCATAGCCATCGGCGCATGCCGATCACTCGCGGTTTTTGAGTTACAGACTCACTGACTCACTCCCAGCCCGATCGACCGCATCAGGTCCAGCGCATTGCTGGTCTGCACAATGCCCGGCTTGAGTTTGTAGTCGAAGATCAGCTTCCCATCCTCGAACCGGTCCTCGAAGTGGCAGTTCGTGGCCCGCTCGCCCATCGTTTCAGGAATCCCGGTCAAGGCCAGATCGTGGGTGCTCACAATGCCGATCGCACTCCGTTCCATCAGGCTGCGCACCACAAACTCCGTGCCCGCCAGCCGGTCGTGAGAGTTGGTGCCGGAAAGCAGTTCGTCCAGCAGAAACAGCACCGGCACCGGCCCTTCGGTTAGGTCGGAGATCAGCTTGACGCGGTGGATCTCCGCATAGAACCGCGAAACGCCTCCCGACAGCGAATCCAGAATGCAGATCGATGCCGCCACCGCCAGCGGAGAAAGGCGCAACCGCGCAGCCCGCACCGGCGCGCCGCACTGGGCCAACACGGCATTCACCCCAATGCTGCGGATGAACGTGCTTTTGCCCGCCATATTTGGGCCGCTCAAAATCATCAGTTGCAGCCCGCCGCCCAGCTTCACATCGTTCCGCACGGCCTTGCTCACCGGCAGCAGCGGATGCGCCAGCCCTTCGGCGTCAAACACCGGAACCGGCCCAACGAACTCAGGCCCGGCGAACTGCGGAAACACGTCCCCGCCGTGTTCGTACGCGTAGCCCGACAACGCAGTCAGCGCTTCAACCTCGCCCACCGTCGCCAGCCAGCAGCGAATCCGCGGCCCGTACTCCCGCTGCCAGCTTTCCGCGGCAAACACCAGTTGTGCGCTCCAGAAAATGAAGATGTCCAGCAGCCGCAGCACCGGGTTGCGACGTTGGCCGAGATACCCGATGAGGCGGGCCAGTTTGCGAATCGCCACCACCGGCTCCACGCCGTCCCGTTTCAGCGAGGCTTGCATCTCCTTGAGCTTTGCGGACGAAAACTGCTCCTTCTCCAACAGCGCCAGAATCCCAGCCAGCAACGCCAAATCTTCCGTGGCCTTTTCCACCGCGTCCGCCGCTTCGTCCAGGCGCGTATACAGCCGATGGGCCCAGGCCAGATTCAACAGTGTCATGGCCCCGGCCGCCAGCCCCAGTCCCCAGACACCCCAACCCACCAGGCTCCCGATCCACAGCACCGCCAAAATCGTCGTGGTCACGCGCGTTGCCCGCGCCACAAAAACCGGCCGTTGCTCACCCCATTTGGCCAGCGCCTCCGGATGCACGCCCATCCGCACCGTCTCGCCCAGCAGAAACAGCTTCTCCCGAAAGCTCACGCGCTCTTTCAGATCGCGGATCGCCTCCTGCCGCCGCAGCACTTCCTCCACCGGCGCGGCCGTCAGCAGCCAGGCGGCCAGCGTCTCTTCGCCAGCCCTTGTGCGCGCCGTGCAGAGCAATTCAAACAAGGAGGCCTTGCCGAACAAATCCAGGTCGCGTGCATACGGATGCAGCGGATCGAGGAAGCGCTCTCCGGTCTCTCCGGTCCCCGCCCAGCGGTCATCCAGCCGGGCCAGTCCGCGCTCATAGAATTCGATGGACCGCGCGCGTTGCCGCAGCGACCGGAGCCATCTCTCGTGCAGCACCGCCAACACCACAAACACCGCCACCGGCGCCAGCAGATACTCAATCTGGGACAAGTGGCGCAGCAGCCACAGTGCACAGATCAACGTGACTGCGAAAATCGCCAGCTTGGCGAAGCCCAGCAGCTTTTCGCGCCGCCGCTCCGCGGCCTGCTCCCGCTGGAGTTCCTGCAATCGGTGGAAATACACATCGGCGGGGCTATCCCCGCCAATCTTCTGCGAACCTGCTCCCATGCCACACTCCGCTGTCTACCCTCAAGAGTATCGCGCGCGCGGCAACGACATGGATTTGTGTGAGGGTTAGAGTCTTTCTCCGGAAGGGATAGAAGGAGAAGCATTTTCTCAGGGGGCTTTGCCTAAAAAGTCCTATTGATTCGGCAAGAATTCGACCTTTTTGGCAGAATCTGAATTTCCCTGGATTCTCTGATTTCAGCCATCACAGGTGTGTTGACTAAATGATTACTGACGAATTGGCGACAACACGACCGAGGTCAATCAGGCATGCTTCTGGCTGCACCTTGGGTGTAAACTCACGGCAATAATCCGCCGTCGTGACGAATCACAAATGCGGCTTCGCGGGGCTGCGAGGGTTAGAGATGTCTCTTGTGGTTAGGCGAAGAAGTGCTTTGTGTTTGCTCTGCACAGTCTTGTTGATGACATCGTGCAAGACTCCGAGCAGGATTGCCGTTCTTCAATCTCCTCCAGCGGGTTGGGTGGATTGGGCCACACCTGATCGCGTGGACAGCCTAGCCAGAAATTGCGCGGCAAACTCAAGAACATCGAACACAGTTGAGTTCGCAGATAACGCGATCCGGATTAATTCAACACGCGACCAGATGCGCCCGTTTGCGGGATTCCTGGAAGAACCTCTGCCTTTTCCATTCCAACCTGTTGGTTCGGGCGGAGCGCGTCACGTTCTTCACTTGCAGTCTGGTTGGTTGGTTGGCTTCAACAATGGGGAGTTCGGAGGTTCCCTGTGGCTCGTCGATTCCAATGGCGATCACCCCGTTCGGCTCCTCCGCGAGAACGTAACGAGAATTGCGCCGATGTCTGGCCATGTTTACGTATTCACAAATGACTTGGGATACGGATTTAGAGGAGGAGCAATCTACGAGGTCTCAGAAAGCGGGAAAATTGAAAGCAAGTCCGATTTTACGGATGCTCCCCTCGCATTTGTACAGGACACGAGCAACAGTTTTCTCGTGGCGGGGCGAGACAACGTTTATCGTGAGAGCTTGGATCTGATCTCAGACTTGCAGCTCAGTAAGACAGATTTATCCCTCTTCTCCCCGAATTCCCTGGCAATAGGCACGGACGAATCTATCTACGTCGGGCTCAACTTTTTTGTACTTAGGCTCCTTCCGACCGGGATAGCCTATCGGGAGCAGTGGCTCGTTCCTTCGAAGTGCAAGCAGTTCCATGTTGATCTAGAAAAGAGGGACTGCGTCTGCGATGGGTATTGATGCTCCAAACCTCCTTGCAAGCATCAAACGGCCCAATTGAACCATGGCGCCTGGATTACCGCCAACTAGTAAGTTACCATTTCATCAACATTTATTCACCATCAATCCAGCGGCGGGAGGATCTGGCCGAAGGCATTCTTGGGCAGGGTTCTGACTTTTTAGGCAGACTCTCGACTTCCTGGGCAGGAAGGCCAATTTTGGCACTTTTTGGGCAAATCCCCCTCTGGTGCTAAATACGACAGTTGTATTTGCACCGGATGGCCCAGCTCCGGGCCTAGAGGCACTGATTTGTGCACCCATTTTCAGGGGGATGAATCCCCCTGCTCCCTCCGCAAAGGCTCTCTGCAACTGTAGTACTCATGTGGGGCGGCACGATTCCTGCAATAGTGGGACAAACAAAAATGCGCCAATCGCAGGACACTCTGCCCCGCGCTCAGCGCATGATCGAACAACTCCAGATCAAACCAGGTCGCTGACCGCATCATTTCGTGTCTTGAGTTTCTGCTTTCCCAGGTCCCAAAATCGGGACATGGGGCACCCAGCCTAGTACAACTACAAACGGTCAGAGACCTGGTCTTACCGTTCCGCGTCCGGGTCGCGGCCGCCGGTCACGACGCTCTTGTGGTGGCGCACATCCGAGCCCTGCACCCAGAAAATCACGTCCTCGGCAATATTGGTTGCGTGGTCGGCCACCCGCTCCAGGCTGCGGCTGATCATCAGCGCATTCAGGGCCTGCGGCGCAATGTGGCTTTCCTCTTCCATCACCTTGGTCAATGCCTTGTAGGCCGCCTTGTTCATGGCGTCCACCGCGTCGTCCATGCTCAGCACGGTGCGCGCCATTTCGGCGTCGCCTTCGATAAACGCCTGCAGGCACTTCCGCACCATCTCCGAGGCCAGCGCCGCCATGCGTGGAATGTCCACCGGCAGATCGGCCACCGCCATCTGCTCCATGTGGCGCACCCGCTCGGCAATGCTCTTGGCCGCGTCGCCCACCCGCTCCAAATCGGCGTTGATCTTGATCACGCTCAGAATGAAGCGCAGGTCGATGGCCATCGGCTGCTCCATCGCCAACAGATCCAGCGCCGCCTGATCGATGTCGCGCTCCAGCCGGTTGATGGCCAGCTCGCTCCGGCTCACCAGGTCGCAAATCGACAGGTCGCGCACGCGATAGGCCTCGATGGCGCGCTGAATCGCCTGCTCGGCCAGCCCGGCCATCACCAGCAGCTGTTCCTTCAGTTCGTCCAGACTTTGTTGAAACCGTATGCGCGTCATCCAAACCTGCCCGTGATGTAATCCTCAGTGCGTTTGTCGGCGGGATTGGTAAAGATCTTGTGCGTGGAGTCGAACTCCACCATCCGGCCGTTCAAAAAGAAGCCCGTCTTCTCTGCCACGCGGGCCGCCTGCTGCATGTTGTGGGTCACGATCACGATCGTATACTGCGACTTCAACTGGAAGATCAAATCCTCGATCTTCGAGGTCGAAACCGGGTCAAGCGCCGAGGCCGGCTCGTCCATCAACAGCACTTCCGGGTCCACCGCCAGCGCCCGCGCAATGCACAACCGCTGTTGCTGGCCGCCGGAGAGGCTGGCGCCCGACTTCTTCTTCAGATCGTCCTTCACCTCGTCCCACAGGGCCGAGTTTTTCAGCGACCGCTCCACAATTTCGTCCAGCACATGCCGGTTGCTGTAGCCGTTCAGCTTGAGCCCCGCGGCCACATTGTCGTAGATCGACATGGTGGGAAACGGATTGGGCCGTTGGAACACCATGCCCACCCGCCGGCGAATCTCTACCGGCTTGGCGTCCTTGTAAATGTCCAGGTCGCCGATCCGCACCGTGCCGGTCACCCGCGCAATGGGATTGGTTTCGTGCATGCGATTGAGGCAGCGTACAAATGTGCTCTTGCCGCAGCCCGAAGGCCCGATCAGCGCCGTCGCATGGTTGGCCGGTATGTTCAGATTGATGTCCTGCAGAGTGTGGTTGGTTCCGTACCACGCATTCAGGCTCGTGACTTCAATGCCGACGCCCACTTAGCTTGCTCCCTTCAAAACGCCGCGGCTGGTCACATACCGCACCAGGGAAACCGCCAGCACAATCAACACAATCAACACCAGCGCTCCTGCCCACGCCAGACGGTGCCATTCGTCGTACGGCGAAATCGCATACACGTAAATCTGCAGCGGCAGCGCGGCAATCGGCTCGTCCAATCGCGAACTCCAGCCCACATTGCCGAAAGCCGTAAAGATCAGCGGAGCGGTCTCGCCCGCCACGCGCGCAAAGGCCAGCATACAGCCGGTGATGATGCCCGGCGAAGCCGTCTTCACGGTAATCGCCAGCACCGACCGCCAGTTCGGTACGCCCAAGGCCAGCGCCGCCTCGCGCACCGCGTTCGGCACCATCAACAACATTTCTTCGGTCGTCCGGCATACCGTGGGAATCATCATGATGCCCAGGGCAACACCGCCAGAAAAGGCCGAAAAGTGACCCTGCGGAACCGCGATCAGCGAATACACCGCAATGCCCATCACGATGGAGGGAACGCCGTTCAGCACGTCGGCCGTAAACCGCACCGCGTTGGCCAGCTTCGTTCCGCGCCCAAACTCGGCCAGATAAATTCCACCGCTGATGCCGACCGGAACTCCGATCAAGCTGCCCACGCCCAGCAGGATTCCCGATCCCACAATGGCGTTGGCCATGCCGCCGCCCGGCTCGCCCACCGGCTTGGGAATATCGGTAAAAAACGACAGACTCAGCGAACTGGCGCCCTTGTAGATCAGGTAGATGAAGATGGCCACCAGAGGCGCCACCACCAGGATTGTGGAAAGCACCGCCAGCCCGGTGGCCGCGCCATCGGTCAGCGTCCGGAATCGTGCCCGCAGATTGTGTTCTTCCCGCACCCTTTGCTCTCCTAAATCAGCTTCCAGCGGCTAGCCTCTAGCTGAAAGCCTCATTTCAACCTGTTCCGCATTTCCGATTCCATGTCTTGAGCTTTTAACCTCGAGCTGGAAGCTAGAAGCTGTCTTTACTGCACTCTCGCCGGCGCTCCGCGGGTCACCGCCCACACCAGCAGCCGGGCAAACGCGTTCACGATAATCGTCACAATAAACAGCGCCAGGCCAATCTCCATCAGCGCGCTCAAGTGCAAGTCGCCCGAGGCTTCGGCAAATTCATTGGCAATCACCGAGGCCATCGAGCTTCCATTCGCCAGCAGCGACCGGTGAATCTCCGGGCTGTTGCCGATCACCATGGTCACCGCCATGGTCTCGCCCAGCGCGCGGCCCAGGCCCAAAATGATGGCGCCCACAATGCCGATGCGCGCATTGCGCAGCACGCCCATGCGGATCATCTCCCAGCGCGTCGCGCCCAGCGCCAGCACCGCCTCGCGCTGCGAGTACGGCACCGCCGTCATCACCTCTCGCGTCAACGAGGAGATGATGGGCAAAATCATGATCGCCAGAATCACGCCCGCAGCCACAAAGCCCAGCCCTGTCGGGTTGTCGTCACCAAAGAATCCCGTCCAGCCGAAGCCTTTAATCAGCCACGGATTCAGGTGTTCCCTCAGCAGCGGCACCAGCACAAACACCGCCCACAAGCCATAAATCACGCTGGGAATGGCCGCCAGCAGTTCGGTAATGAAGGCCAGCGGACCGCGCAACGCCTGCGGACACATCTCGGTCAAAAACACGGCCACGCCAATGGCCAGCGGAACCGCCAGCGCCAGCGCCAGAAAGGACGAAACCAGCGTCCCGTACAGGAACGGCAGGGCGCTGAAGTGCCCGTTCACCGGATCCCAGTACATGGGCAGGTTGCTATAGGTATCGATGTACGCCTTGTAGAAGAAGTCCAGCCCAAACTGGCCCCAGGCCATCCGCGACCGAACCACGAGTTCTGTGGCAATCAACACCACGATCCCGAAGATGGTCAGAGCGCACAGCACCATCAACCAGTGGAAGCCGAGGTCGGCCAGCGCCGAGTTGCCGCGCGACAGAAGAAACTTCCGAATCCCCGCGGCCTCCGGCGAAACGGCCGGGACCACTGGCGCCGGCGCGTCAGGGGACCGCAGTTCCGGTTGGAACTGCACTTGGGAGATACGGATCTCTGGCACGTTTTCGCTCACCTTAAACAGGCTACCGGGCAAAGATGAACAGGAGGTTACAAGCCCGCGAAATCAAGCGCATACAACCCGAAATTTCCACAGGCCACCTACTTGGATGCACCACTTCCCACCTCGCAAGCCTCCGCCCAGGACATTTTCCTCCCGTCCGGGTGCCACCTTGCCCGATCAACCCCGGGCCAGTGCAGTCCGGGTGCCCCACCCTCGCCACGTTCTTGCTTTTGCGGCTGGAGTGGGTATTCAATCCCCCACCACCCTCCACGACCCAAAAGAAATTGTTTCCCCCTTGGTTTTCAATTTCCACTAGACTGGTCAACTGATATCCGGAAGGCCTGATGCCATGCGCCCTGTTTTGCTTGCCCTTGCCGTTGCCCTGTCCGCCCTCTCGCTCCAAGCTCAAACCTCCGAGCCGCTCCACCGCGACTGGAAGGCCTCGTGGATCACCCATCCCACCGCCCCGTTGCGCGAGCCGCTGGTGCTCCACTTCCGCCGCGCTCTGACGCTACCCGCCGTTCCGGCCAGCTACCCGGTCCGCGTCAGCGCCGATAACCGCTTTATTTTGTTCGTCAACGGCCATCGCGTGGGCGACGGCCCGGCCCGCGGCGACCTGGCCCATTGGCGCTATGAGCGCTTCGATCTGGCCCCCTACCTCCAGCCGGGCAAAAACCTCATCGCCGCCACCGTGTGGAACTTCGGCGTCTACGCCCCCGTCGCCCAGATAAGCGACCGCACCGCCTTCCTGCTGGAATCCGAGTCAACCGGCGACGCCTCCATCAGCACCCCCAAGGATTGGCTGGTTGAGCAAGACTCTGGCCAGCGCCCCCTGGACCGCACCTCTGTCACCCTGAAAACCTACATGGCTGCCGGTCCCGGCGAGCAGATCAACGCCGCCCTCTATGACTGGACCTGGGACGATCCCGCCGCAGCCGGCCCCAACTGGGTCCCGGCCGCCTCGCCCATGCGCGACAGTATCTATCCCGGCACCAACAAGGCTCACTCCGCCGACTCGACCGGCGACAATTTCTGGGGTCTGGTGCCCGACATCCTTCCGCCCATGGAGTTTGCGCCCACCGATCCGGGCAAAGTCGTCCGGCTCGACATGATCGCCGCTGAACAGCCTGGCCTCGGCGCCTTTCCTGGCGCAGCTGCGACCGTTCCTCAAGGCACGCACGTCCATCTGCTGCTCGACCGCAAAACCCTCACCACCGCTTACCCCCGCCTCACCGTTTCCGGCGGCAAAGGCGCGCAAATCCGCTTCACCTACGCCGAGGCCCTCTTCGATAAGGACCAGCACAAAGCCGACCGCGACGCCGTCGCCGACCGCACGGCCCTGGGCCTCGTGGACAGTTTTCTGCCCGACGGCAGCGCGCATCGCTCCTTTGAGCCGCTCTGGTGGCGCACCTGGCGCTATCTCGACCTCGACATCGAGACCGCCGCCGAACCGCTTCAGTTGGAGTCCCTGACCGCCAACTTCACCGCCTACCCGTTTGAAGAGCACGCCACCTTCAAGTCCAGCGACCCCGATCTCGATAAAATTTGGGAGGTCAGTTGGCGCACCGCCCGCCTCGACGCCCACGAGACCTACATGGACACGCCCTACTACGAGCAGCTCCAGTACGTGGGCGACACCCGGCTCCAGGCCCTCATCTCCTACGCCGTAGCCGGCGACGACCGCCTCGCTCTTCAGGCGCTTCACGCTTTCGACGACTCGCGCACCCCGGACGGCATCACCCGCAGCCGCTATCCCAGCTCTCTGCCCCAGTCCATCCCCACTTTTTCCCTTCTTTATGTGGGCATGCTCCACGACTACTGGATGTACCGGCCCGATCCCGAGCCAGCGCGCGCCCTGCTGCCCGGAACCCGCACCGTCCTCGACTGGTTCAGCCGCCAGGAGAACGCGGATGGGCTGCTGCATGCAATGCCGTGGTGGAGCTTCATTGACTGGGTCTCCAAGGGTGAAATTCCCACCTACAGCGCCAGGGGCGAGTCCTGCGCCACCACGCTTGAGTACCTGGGCGCACTCATCGACGCCGCCGACCTGGAAAAGGGCCTCGGCGATCCTCTCTTGTCCGCGCGTTATCAGACGCGCGCAGAACACGTCCGCTCCGGCCTCTTCAGCCAGTGCTGGTCCGCCTCGCGCGGTCTCGTCGCCGACACTCCCGACCAAAAGATCTTCAGCCAACAGGCCAACGTCCTGGCTGTCCTGTACGATGTGGTTCCAAAAGACCGCCAGCAGGAAGTGCTGCGCCAGATGCTGGCCATCGAACCGGGAACCACGCCCGACGGCGTTCTCAGTGCCTCGTATTACTTCCGCTTCTACCTGGCGCGCGCCCTGGAGCACGCCGGCATCTCCGCCGAGTACCTGCGCTCCCTCGACCCCTGGCGCAAGTTGCTGCCGCTGCACTTCAGCACCTGGCCTGAGACCCCGGGCGAAACCCGCTCCGACTCTCACGCCTGGACTTCGCACCCCATCTACGACCTGCTCACCCTGGTCGCCGGCATCGAGCCCGCCAGCCCCGGCTTCGCCACCGTCCGCATCGCGCCCAACCTCGGCGCACTGCCCTCGCTCACGGCCACTTATCCGCATCCGCAAGGCGAAATCAAAGTGGAATACCAGCGCCACGGCTCCGGCCTGACCGCCACCATCACCCTGCCCGCCAAGCTCACCGGAACCTTCGTCTTCAACGGCAAAACCTGGCCCCTCAACCCCGGCCTGAACAAAATCCAGACCCAGTAACGCTCCGGCCCACAAACCCGTAGAATTCGTGCTCCCGCCCTTGCCGCTCTTTGTGTTCGCGGCAAAGGCGGGAGAGCGCGATGCCCATACAACAGGAACAAACTCCCTGAACAATCGCGGTTGTGTCATTCCTGCCATTGCTCTTCTCTCCTGCAACTTATCGCGCGGGTTATCGCCGACCAAGCGGCAGTGCCCTCCTTCATGACCAAAACTGCACAACTTCTCCACCTGCTCGGGAAGATACTCGTTGCAAGAACCATCCTTCCATGGGGCGAACGCAATGCCACCTTCACGCAGCATGCTTGATCCAGAATGGGCCAGTAAACAGCCCATCAACGTATCCCAATGACCAATCTCCCATTAAGGATTTGTCTGCTCCTATTACTGGCCGCAGCAAGTCTGCCGGCCGCCGGCCAAAGCGCCGCGGAACCGAGCGTTCCCAGCACGCTGCCCCCTCCCACAAAGGGCATTCCCAGCGCATTGCCCCTGCAAAAAGTGGACGGCAAATCGTGGGCCGACATTACACGGGAGACCGACGACCTTAAACAAGAGCTTGACGTGGATGCCATGGAGCTTTCCAAGGTTCCGGCAGACCCAATTCTGCGGCCCGATCCGCTTGCTCCTGTCGTTGGCCCCATTGACAAGCTCACCGAAAGGCTGACTCACGCCGAGCGCCTCAAATTCGGCGCAACCTACACCTTCCTGAACCAATATGCGACCGCCACGCCAGACGGTGTACGACACAATCAACTCAGCGGGCGGCTTGACTTCACCGGAGCCTGGACGGCCTTCAATCGCGGAGGCTATGCAGGGTCCATCGGCATGCTCGTGCGCTCGGGAAGCAATATCGGCATCAGCCAGCAATTCAATCTGAGCGACAGCCTCGGCTCAGGACTTTATCTCAACTGCCTGCAAGGCGGCGGCCCGCAAACGCCGATCACGTTGAACATCCTCTATTGGCGTCAGGACTTCTTCAAAAAGAGATTCTCCCTGTATGTGGGAAAGATCCATCCCAACGAATACATCAGTCTGAGCATGTTCAACAATGACGAGCGCACCCAGTTTCTGAATGGGGAAAACGATGGGGATCTCGCCTTTGCCTCCGAAGGCGCCTACGCCGGCGGAGCGGCTGTTGACATCCAGGCCACCCGGCACGTTTACGTTCACGCTTTGGCCGTCGATACGGAAGGCACGGCGGGACATGGCATCGGAACCCTGGTCGATCGAAAGTATATGGAAGCGGCCGAACTGGGTTGGTTTTCCGGCTCGCCCGGCACCCACTATCGGGACTACCGCCTCGGCTTTTGGCGCGACGACACCAAGACCCTTGGCAGCGGCTACGGCGGCGGCGTGGCCTTTGAGCATGAGTTTTTCAACGGCTGGGCGCCCTTTGGACGATATGGCTTCGCCAGCGATCGAGGCACCGCGATCAAGCAAACCGACACCATCGGGTTGGCGCAGGGCCACCCTTTCAAGCGCCGCGGAGATATGTTCAGCGTGGCCTTCAACTACACCAAGCCGACCAGCGCCGGAAAGCATCGGGAGAGTGTCGCTGAGATGTTTTACCGGCTTCGCGTGACGCAAAGCATGGACCTTGGCCCGGACCTGGAAGTTTCAATCCATCCCACCCACGCGAGCAAAGCGTACACGACAGCCGTCCTCGGTCTGAGAATGCGAATTATCTTTTGATAAGTTTCTCTGTAAGTCGAAGGATCTCTATTTTGAGATCAGGGATTCAGCGAAACAGGGCGCGCACTTCTCAGGCGCCTTTGCGATGGCGCTCCACGTATTCCCGCAATGCAGAGTTCATGCGGGTTTGGTATCCCTGTCCCTGCTGTTGGAACCAGTCGACAATGTCGGCATCCACGCGCAGCGATAGAGGGCGCTTGATGGGCCGGTAGAACGGCCCTCGCACCGCATGGCTCCAATCCACGATGGGGGGCATTTCGGTGGTGTCGATCTCGCTCTCCGGCATCGCGGCCAGAGCATCCATCTCGGCCTGCAACTCCGGCGACAGCGGTTCTGGATTACCTCTCTTCATACTTCTCCCTCTCATGGCTTTCCGCCCGCCTTGCGCTGATGATTCTCCCGGCTCCGGATTCGTCCTCCGGCCAGGTGTGGACTACGTAGAGAACCACCACTCCGTCCGCACTGGGCGAACCCAGTGTCCGCCACCTGTCCTCATCGGGGTACGGATCGGGAACCGACAGGCACAGTGGATCGCCAAGGACGCGTTCGGCGAGTTCAAAGCTGACCTTGTGCTTCTCAAGGTTCTTCTTCGCCTTCTCGGGGTCCCATGTCCAGCGCAAACCCGCTTCCCGTATATACAAAATCGTATCTACGCATTGAGCCTATGTCAATCGAATAACGATCAGACCTACCGGCTGCCGGCGATCATCTGCGCCGCGTGCTGCAAGCTGGTCTCGGTCACCTTCGCGCCCGACAGCATGCGCGCCACCTCGTGCGTGCTCGCTCGGTCGTCCAGCACACGAATCTGCGTCTTGGTCCGCCCGTCGGCCTCGCGTTTTTCCACCACCAGATGCTGATCGGCAAAGGCGGCAATCTGCGGCAAATGGGTCACGCACAGCACCTGCTGGCCGCGGCTCAGCGACTTCAACTTCTGCCCCACGGCTTCCGCCGCTCGGCCGCCAATGCCGATGTCGATCTCGTCGAAGACCAGTGTGCGCGGCGTGGGATTCTTCTTCTTCGGCTTCACCGCACCCTCTTCCACGCTCACCTTCAAGGCCAGCATCACGCGGCTCATCTCGCCGCCGGAAGCAATCTCGTGCAGCGACTTCAGCGGCTCTCCGGCGTTGGTGGCGATGCGGTACTCCACCTCGTCCCAGCCGTGCGCGGTCCATGCCGACTGGTCCTCACTGGCCGTCACGGCCACCTCGAACTTCACCTTCATGGCCAGCGAATTGATCTGCGCTTCGGCCAGCTTGGCCAGCTTGCCGGCGGCTGCCTTCCGTTCCGCGCTCAGCGACCCGGCAGCGGTTCGATACGCCACAACCGCCTCGCGCAGCGCGGTCCGCAGTTCCTTCAAAGTCCCTTCGCGATCCTCCACTTCGGCCAGCTTGCGGGCCGCCTCCGCGCCGAAAGCGATGATCTCCTCGATGCTCTGCCCGTATTTCCGCTTCAGGCGGTCCAGCAGGGCCAGCCGGTCTTCAATCTCCGCCAGTCGCTCCGGCGAGGCGTTGATTCCCTCGGCATAGTCGCGCAGACTGGTGCTCACGTCGCCCAGCGTGGCCCGCGCCGCTCCCAGTTGCTGCACGGCCTCGGTGAACCGCCCGTCGTAGCGGGCCAGTTCCTCCACGTTGCGCAGCGCCGCCCGCAACGCGCCCTCGGCGGAGGCATTGCCTTCATACAACTGGTCGAACGCCCCCATGGCCGCGGCGTACAACTTTTCCGAGTTGCCCAGAACCCGCTTTTCCGTCTCCAGCGCTTCGTCCTCGCCCGTCTGCAAGTGGGCGCTTTCAATCTCCTTGCGCTGGTAGCTCCACATGTCCACCATGCGCAGCCGGTCCTGCTCGCCCTGCAGAAGATCGTCCAGCTTCTGCTGCGCAGTGCGCCAGCGTACGTGCGCCTCAGCCACGGCATCGGTTGAAATGCCCCCGAACCGGTCCAGCAGAATGCGCTGCTGCGCCTGATCAAAACTGCTCAGGCTCTCGCTCTGCGCATGCACCAGCGCCAGTTCCGGCGCCAGTTGCTTCAGCACGGCCACCGTGGCCTGCTGGTTGTTCACAAACACCCGTCCCTTGCCGGTCGACAGAATCTCCCGCCGCAAAATAATTTCGTTGCTCTCCGCGTCGATCCCGTTCTCTTCCAGAACGGACTCGGCCCCGGCGGTCGACTCAAACACGCACGACACCACGGCCTTTTCCGCCCCGTGGCGTACCACTTCCTGGGAGGCTTTTCCTCCCATCAGCAGCGCCAATGCGTCCACCAGAATGGACTTACCCGCGCCGGTTTCGCCGGTCAGCAGGTTCAGCCCCGGCCCGAAAACGGCGATGGCGTGATCGATCACAGCGTAATTTTCAGCGCGCAACTCGACGAGCATTCTTCGCTAACCTCTTGGAATCCGACCACGATCCGGGACACGGCCGGTTCCCGTTCATTTACCTGTGAATCCGAGCGCAGCATAGCATGAACAGCGCGTTCCCGGCCCTGCAAATGGTCACCACTGGCCCCTCGGCGCACCACATCGATAACTTGGAGCGCGTCCTGCGGTCTGATACCGTTGAGAGTGAGGTGAAACCGATTTTTACTGCTGCCTTCCTTTTGATATTGCAGGCTGACAGTGGCGCGGCCCCCGCGGCGCCGTCAGGAGTCCAGGGTTCCAGTGCGCTGGTTGAGATGGTCACCAACAGCGGCCCTGTGGCGATGGGTGTGTTGCTGCTCCTGTTGTTTGCCAGCTTCTACTCCTGGACCGTCATCTTCGGCAAGATGTCCGCCTTCAGCAAGGCCACCAAGGAAAGCCGCCGCTTCATCCGCGCCTTCCGCAAGGCCACCCGTCTGCAGGAGATCGCCGCCCTCACCAGTGAATATAAGCTGAGCCCCCTGGCCCAGGTGTTTGAGGACGTGTACGAAACCTACAAACGCCAGACCGGCGGCTCCGGCCCGCCGCGCAACCTGGTGCCGCTGGAGCGCTCGGCGCAGACCGCGGCCAGTGAAGCCGTCACCAACCTCGAACGCCGCCTCACCTGGCTGGCCACCATCGCCGCCGTTAGTCCCTTTGTCGGTCTGTTCGGCACGGTCATCGGCGTGGTCGACGCATTCCACGGATTAGGCATGGCCGGTTCAGCCACCCTCCGCGCCGTCGCCCCGGGCATCTCCGAGGCCCTCATCACCACCGCCGCCGGCCTGTTTGTGGCCGTGCCCGCAGTCATTGCCTACAACCAGTTCACGGCCCGGATCAGGGTCTTCGCCGCGGCCATCGACGACTTCAGCCGCGAGTTGCTGAACTCGCTCGAAGAAATTCCCGTGCGTGCTCCCGCGCCTGCGCGCAATCCCGGACCCGAAGCACCCCGGGAGGTTGAACGTGGCCTATACAAGTAGCACCGGCCAAACGAAGACCGCCCTCGCGGAGATCAACATCACGCCCATGGTCGACGTGGTGTTGGTCCTGCTGGTCATCTTCATGATCACCGCGCCCGTGCTGCAGTCCGGCATCGACGTGGCGGTGCCTAAAACCCGCACTGTCAAGGAGATCACCGAGCAGCGCCTGGTCCTGACCATCAATCGCGACCAGGAGGTTTTCCTCGGCGATCAGCCGGTCAACGTCCACGAACTGGCCCAGAAGCTCCACGAGCAGGGTTCCGACCCGACGCACCAGATGATCTACCTGCGCGCCGACGAGCGGGTTCCCTTCGGCGCCTTCGCCAGCGTCATGGACGCCGTCAAGCAGGCCGGCATCACCAACATCTCCATCGTCACCCAGCCTCTGGAAGCAAAAGCCTCCACCGAGGTCGGCAACTAGTTTTTTGCGGTCCGGGATCCATTCCCGAACCCACCAAGAGAGAGAGTTTCACCAAGCGATGATGAGTCTGCTGGAGGACGGAGAGCACCTGGAGCGCGAACTCGTGCAGGAGCCGATCGTGGCCCCCGCCATGGGTTCCGTGGTGCTCCATGTTTCCATCGCCGCCAGCCTCGTCCTGTATGGCCTCATCGGCGGCTTGTTCCACCACAACCCCTGGGGCAATCCCGGAGCGGGCGGTGCCATCCAGGTGAGCCTGGTCTCGAACGCCTTGCCCCTGCCCTCCGATCAGCAGAATGAGAATGTGCTGGCCACGGAAACGCCCAGCAAGGCCGCCGCTGAGCCCGCGCCCACCAAGGCCAAGCAGGCCGAGGACATGACCGCTATTCCCATCTCCGGCAAGCAAGCCAAGGATCAGAAGCAGCAGCAAGCCAAGCCCCAGAAGAACCAGCCCCCGGCCAAAGCCGACAACCGCGCCCGCTTCGGCGAGCAGTCCGGTTCCTTCATGCCCCGCGCCACTCTGGCCCAGGGCAGCGCCTCCAATGGGCCGGTCAGCGTTAGCAATGGCGACTTCGGTTCCCGCTTCGGCTGGTATGTCGACGGCATCAAGCGCAAGGTCAGCCAGAACTGGATTCGCGGCCAGGTCGATCCCCGCACCCCCAAGGGCGCCTCCGTGCAGATCTACTTCCGCATCAACCGCCAAGGCGATACCGACAAGTCCAAATTCAAGGTCAACACCGCCAGCGGCAGCCCCACGCTCGACCGTTCCTGCCTGCTGGCCACCCAGCGCGTTGACACTTTCGGCCCCTTGCCGTCGGACTCCCACGACCAATGGCTCGACGTAACCTATGATTGTACGTACTGAGTCACGGCGCGTTGCTGCTGCCACACGCCTTTCTCAACCATTTCGAGGAAGGACCGCTTCAAGCATGAAGACTCATTCCCGGCTTTATCCCTTTGCTCTACTTTTGCTCTGCCTTGTCGTGCCACAACTGCCCGCCCAGGACTGGGTCCACACCGGCACCAATCTCGGCAGCGACCGCATCCGCCTGGCCGCCGCCGACTTCAAGCCGGTAGGCGGAGATCCCGCCACCCCCACCCTCAAGGCCGCCTTCGATTCCACCCTCTACGCCGATCTGGCCAACGCCGGCATCTTCGACCTCGTGTCCAAGAGCATGGCGCCCCAGGCCGCTCCAGGCGCACCCAATGAGATCAATCTCGGCCAGTGGTCCGCCGCCCCGTCCAATGCCGCCATGGTGGCCTTCGGCGCGCTCTCAGCCAACAACGGCCACCTCATCGTCTACGGCTGGCTCTTTGACACCCGCAACACCGTCAATCCCCAGGTTCTCAACAAGCAGTACAACGAAGTCGCCAGCCAGGATTCGGCCCGCACCGTGGCCCACCGCTTCGCCGACGAAATCATCATGCGCCTCGGCGGCGGCATCAACGGCATCGCCGAAACCAAAATTTATTTCGTCAGCTCCCGCACCGGCACCAAGGAAATCTGGGCCATGGACTACGACGGGCAGAATCAGCACCAGGTCACCCACCTGGGCAGCATCTCTCTCTCCCCGCGCGTCTCGCCCGACAACTCCCGCATCGCCTTCGCCTCGCTGGACCGCGGCGGCTGGTCGGTCCGCATGTATTCGCTGGAACTGGGCCGCACGGTCGGCTTTCCTGCCGGCACTGCGGGCGGCAGCAATCAGTCCCCCGCTTGGTCTGCGGACGGCGCCAAAATCGCCTTCTCCTCCTCGCGCTCCGGCGACTCCGAGATTTGGGTCACCGACGCCAGCGGCGCCAACCTGCGCAAGCTCACCTCCTTCAAGGGACCCGATGTGGCCCCCACCTGGAACCCGCGCACCGGCGCCCAGATTGCCTGGGTCAGCGGCCGCACCGGCCTGCCCCAGATCTACACCATGGATCTGGACGGCGCCAACGTACAGCGCATGACCGACGGCGGCTACGCCATCTCCCCCTCCTGGGCACCCAACGGCCAGTTCCTCACCTTTAGCTGGAATCGCAAGTATGGGCCTGGCGCACCCGGCGGCCAGGATATTTATGTCATGGACATCGCCAGCAAGCGCTGGCTCCAGCTCACCCACGAGGCCGGCTCGAACGACTTCCCCTCCTGGGCGCCCGATGGCCGTCACATCGTTTTTGAACGCGCCATGGGCAGCCATGCGCAAATCTGGTCCATGCTGGCCGACGGCACTGAGCAGCGTCAGCTCACCCATTCCGGCAACAATTTCATGCCCAATTGGAGCTGGAAATAGCCCGGGATCGGGCCGAATTTGCTCATGGTGTGATACGCGGCCCAATGCACCCCGGCCATTTTGAACTATGATTCTATCGTTGCTGAAATTCTCTACGGCTCTGCTCTGGAGAATGGAGGCGAAACGGCACGCTGGCACCCTATTCTTCCACCGGTCGCATGGGGCACTGGCATCAACGATAACGTTTTCTGAGGGGATTCAGGCTGGTACGAGCGTATTTCCGTCCGTGTTTGTTGGGTTTTCGCTGCTCCTGGGGTAGTTTTGCAAGGCCAATGGCAACGGACGGGTGCGGGGATAACAAAGCCAGTTCGCTCTGAGAACACTCTTGAATTTGCGGAAGGAGTAGTCCATTGATCGAATCTAAACGCATTCTGGTTCCTGTTGTCCTGCTTGTCGCCTTAGTTGCAGTTGCAGGTTGTAAGAAAAAGCAGCCTCTGCCGCCGCCCGCTGTCGCGCCACCCGTGGTCGCTGTTGCGCCTACCGCGCAAATCACCGCCACACCCACCGTGGTCTCCGCCGGAGACCAGGTCCAGCTTAGCTGGCGCACGACAGACGCCACCACCGTCTCCATCGACGGCATCGGCGATGTGCCCTCTTCGGGCGTAAAGACCGTCACGCCCACCGTCTCCACCAGCTATCACTTGGTGGCCCGCGGTGAAGGCGGCTCGGCCGACGCCACCGCCCGCGTCACCGTTAACGCCCCCCCCGCCGTGGTTGTGCCCGTTAACACCATGAGCGCCGAAGAAGAGTTCAAGTCCAACGTGCAGGACATCTTCTACGACTACGACACCTACGACATCCGCAACGATGCCCAGGCCACCCTCTCGCACGATGCCACCTACCTGGTGAGCCATCCCAACGTGAACGTGGTCATCGGCGGTTATTGCGACGAGCGCGGCTCCAACGAGTACAACCTGGCCCTCGGCCAGAATCGCGCCGATGCCGCCAAGAAGGCCTTGGTCTCCGCCGGTGTCGCCGCCAGCCGCATTCGCGTCATCAGCTACGGCAAGGAGAAGCCCTTCTGCTCCGAGTCCACTGAAGAGTGCTGGCAGCAGAACCGCCGCGCCGGTTTCGCCATGGACCGCTAGAATCAAACTAGCTTTAAATCGTCCCAGGTCTCCATTCGAGGCCTGGGACACCTTGCTTTTCAGGTCGTTCCGACCTCTGCCAGATACCTGAATCGCGTTTCACTGAATGCTGAAAGCTCATGGCGGACAGCTATTTTTTACTGATCTCCGATCTCCGATCCCTGATCCCTGCTCTTAAAAGGTGAACAATGCAGACATCACGCACATATCGCAATCGCCTCCTCTCCGCGGCCGTGCTGGGCATGCTTCTGGCCTCGTGTGCCGTGCCGGCGCATGCGGCCTCCAAGGAGATCATCGAGCTGCAAACCCAGGTACAGCAACTGATGGACATGGTGCAGCGGATCCAATCCACGCTGGACACGCGCCTGGGCGTGATCACCCATCTGGCCGAGCAGACCGCCGACGACGCCAACCGCGTCACCGCCACCGTCAACGCCCTGCAGCAGAAGATCAATGCGCAGAATGAGGCGGGCGGCGGCAAAATCGATGCCGTCTCCGGTCAGGTCCAGTCCCTCAACGATTCCGTCGATGAGTTGAAGTCCCGCATCGCCAAGCTCGATAAATCCATTCAGGAACTCCAGTCGCAGGCCCAGCCCTCGCAGGCTCCGGCCGGCGGAGCAGCGCCCATGTCCTCGGGTGCTCCCGCCGCTGGCGCGCCGTCTGGCGGCCAGGTCCCGCCCCTTCAGGAGACCTTCCAGGGTGGCGTCCGCGACTACAACGCCGCCCACTACGAAGTTGCCGCCGGCGAATTCCAGGATGTGCTCCACTACTATCCGCTCGACGACCTGGCCGGCACGGCCCAGTTCTACCTCGGCGAAATCGCCTACCGCCAGCAGAATTACGCGGAAGCGGTCAAGGCCTACAACGCCGTTCTCGAAGGATTCAGCGGCAACGCCAAGGCTCCTGCCGCTCAGCTCCGCAAGGGCCTCTCTCTGTTGCAGATGAACAAGAAGGAAGCCGGCGTGCACGAACTGCGCCTGCTCGTGCAGCGCCACCCGCAGACCCCCGAAGCCGCCCAGGCCCGCACCAAGCTCAACACCCTCGGCGTTCGTCCCACTGGGCGCTAAACGGCATTCCCTGCATCCGAAACAAGAAAAGCCCCGCATCGCGCGGGGCTTTTCTGTTTCCTTTATTCTCCAGCCTCTTCTACCGCAGGCTGGCCATCAACCCGTCCAGCACCGACTTCGGCGGCTTGGTCACACTCTCCGGCAGGGACCCCAGCGCTTCGTCCACCAGGTTCAGCTGGTCGATGAACGTCTCCTTCTCGGTGTTGATGTAGAACACGCCGGTCAGGATCTCGTCCTTCTCTTCGGCCTCCATCAGCGTACGCACCGCGTTGGCCTTGTCCGTCGGATCGTAGTCCTCCAGCAGCTTGCGCAGCCGCAGGTTCGACCCGTCGTGCATCTCCACCTCGTAAATCTCGCCGGAGTCGTAGTCCACGTCGATGTCGTCAAAGCTGGCCACAAAACCCAGCTCATTGATCGGCTCGTCATTCTCCTGCATGAACTTGTAGCTCTTGGTGGAGCCTTCGTGGTCATTGAAGGTCACGCAGGGGCTGATCACGTCCAGCATCACCGTACCCTTGTGGGCAATGGCCGCCTTCAGCATCGAGAGCAGCTGCTTCTTGTCGCCCGAGAACGACCGGCCCACAAACGTCGCGCCCAGCTGGATGGCCAGCGCGCAGGTGTCGATGCCCGGCAGGTCGTTGATCACCCCGGTCTTCAGTCTGGAGCCCAGGTCGGCCGTGGCCGAGAACTGCCCCTTGGTCAGCCCGTACACGCCGTTGTCTTCGATGATGTAGATCATCGGCAGGTTCCGGCGCATCAGGTGCGCAAACTGCCCCATGCCGATCGAGGCCGTATCGCCGTCGCCGGATACGCCCAGCGTGGTCAGCAGGTGATTGCCCAGGATGGCGCCGGTGGCCGTGGCCGGCATGCGCCCATGCACGCCGTTGAAGCTGTGCGCGCGGCCCATGAAGTAAGCCGGGCTCTTCGACGAGCAGCCGATGCCGCTCATCTTCATCACCCGCTCCGGCTCCACGCCCATCTCGAACATGGCGTCGATAATCCGCTCGGAGATCGCGTTGTGGCCGCACCCGGCGCACAACGTCGACTTGGCCCCGCGGTATTCAAGAATCGGAAGGCCGATATGGTTCACTTTGGGATTGGGAGTCAACGTTGCCATTTACAGGCTCTCCTTCGTCGCAAACTGCTCGGTAATCGTGCGCGCGTCCACAGGCAATCCGTTGTAGTGCAGAATGCTGCGCAGCTTCGTCACCTGCTCGGCCGGCAAATCCAGCTTCAGCAGGCTCGCCATCTGCCCGTCGCGGTTCTGTTCCACCACGTACACCCGCTCGTGCGTGGCCACAAAGTCGGCGATCTCCTGCGCAAACGGAAACGCCCGGATGCGTAGATAATCCACGTCCTGCCCGTACTCCTTCTTGATCTGGTCCAGGCTTTCGCGCAGCGCAAAGTCCGTGGTGCCGTAAGCGATGAACCCGATCTTCGAAGTACCGTCCTTCACCACCACCGGCCCGGGGACCAGCTTGCGCGCGCCTTCGAACTTGCGCACCAGCCGCTCCATGCCTGCCTGATATTCGTCCGGCTTCTCGGTATAGATGGCGGCATCGTTGTGTCCCGAGCCGCGGGTGAAATACGAAGCCTTGGGGTGGGGCGTGCCCGGCAGCGTCCGCCAGCCGATCCCGTCGCCGTCCACATCGCGATAGCGGGCAAAGCTGCCCAGCCGCTCCAGGTCCTCGGCGGTCAGCACCTTGCCGCGATCCAGCGGCTTTTCCGGATACTCGAACGGCTCCGACATCCAGTTGTTCATGCCCAGGTCAAGATCGCTCAGCACAAACACGGGAGTCTGCAAGCGCTCGGCCAGATCGAAGGCCGCATAGCCCAGTTCGTAGCACTCCTTCACCGAGCCCGGCAGCAGAACCACATGCTTGGTGTCGCCGTGTCCCAGAAAAGCCACAAACAGCAGATCCGACTGCTGGGTGCGCGTCGGCATACCCGTCGCGGGCCCTGTCCGCTGCACATCGAAGATCACACCGGGAATCTCGGCATAGTAGCCCAAGCCGGTAAACTCAGCCATCAGCGAAATGCCCGGCCCCGAGGTCGCGGTCATCGACCGTGCGCCCGCCCAGCCCGCGCCCAGCACCATGCCGATGGCGGCCAGTTCGTCCTCGGCCTGCACTACGGCAAACGAAGCCTTGCCCTCCGGCGTGACACGGAATTTTTTGAGCAGGTCGGTCGTCGCTTCGATCACTGAAGTCGAAGGCGTAATCGGATACCACGCAACCACCGTCACCCCGGCAAACACCGCGCCCATGGCAGCCGCCGCATTGCCGTCGATGATGATCTTGCCCGCCGTCTGATTCATCGGCTCAATGAAGTAAGGGTCTTCCTTGGTCAAGTGCTCCGCGGCATAATCGAACCCCGCCTTCACCGCGCCAAAGTTCAGATCGAAGACCTTCTGCTTTTTGGCGAACTGCTTGCGCAGCCCGCTCTCCACCACCCCCAGGTCGACCGACAGCAGTTGCGCCACCGCACCCACGTAGACCATGTTCTTGACCAGCTTGCGCAGCTTGGCCTCGGGACAGATGGTTGCCGTAATCTTGTCGAACGGCACCGGGTAAAACACAACATCGCTGCGAACCTGGTCCAGCTTCAGGTTCTCTTCGTAGATGGCCACGCCGCCCACGGGCAACTCCATCACGTCTTCGCGCGCCGTATCGGGATTGAGCGAGACCAGCACTTCCGGGTCCCGCTTGCGGGCCACGTAGCCGTCTTTGCTGGCGCGGATCAGAAACCAGGTGGGGAGCCCGGCGATGTTGGAGGGGAAGAGGTTCTTTCCGCTGACGGGAACGCCCATTCCGAAAATGCTTTTCAGCAAAACGCTGTTGGCGGATTGTGAGCCGGAGCCGTTCACCGTCGCAACTTTGATGCTGAAGTCGTTTGAGATGCGCTTTTGCGTGCTCTGAGTGCCCTGATCTAGGCCGAGGGCAAGGTCTCCAGTCGCCATTTGGCGGGCTTCCCTTCCGATGAATTCTTCAAAAAGCGACGGTCTTGCGTCTCGCTCGGTGTGATTATAGTCACTTCAAAGCGCCCTCGTCCCTGTTCCCACTCAACCTCTTTACATCTTTCGTTACACCCCGCCTGAACGGACCGCAAACGATAGGTCTAGTTCCCCCGCAGCACGAGCCGCTCGGAATCCTGCCGCCAACGCGCCAGCAGCGTAGTCGCAATCACGATCAAGGCCAACGTCAACCCGGTCCACTGCCCATAAATGCCCCATCCCAGCACAAAACATAGGGTTAGCCCCAGCGGCAGGCCCAGCACCCAGTACCCCACCAGGTTGGCCAGCATCGGGACCCGCGTCTCGCCCAGCCCGCGCAGCGCCCCGGTTGAAACCGTCTGAATGCCGTCGAAGATCTGGAACGCCGCCACCAGTCCCAGCAGCCCCGGCCCCACCGCCAAAACCTCTGGATTGCTGGTATAGAGCAGGATCAGCGGCCGCGGAGCCACCACGAACACCACCGCCGCCAGCAGCATGAACCCGGTGCCCAGCGCCAGCGCCAACCAACCGGCCCGCCGCGCCCGTTCCACGTCGCCTGCACCCACCGCGTGCCCCACGCTCACCGCCGCCGCGGCTGAGACCCCCAGCGGCACCATGTAGGTCATGCTGGCGTAGTTCAGCACAATCTGCTGGGTGGCCAGCACCGCCGGCGTCAGCCAACCGGCCGAAAGCGTCACCAGGTTCCAAGCGCCCACTTCCGCCACCATTTGCCCGGCCGCCGGCGCGCCCAGCCGCAGCAGCTCCCGCAACCTTTCCAGGCTTGGCCCGGCCCAGTGGTGAAACAGCGGATGCCCGCGCTTCCGCTCATACCGCCAGGCGAAGCCCAAGAGAGCCACACCCATAAAAATCCGCGACACCACCGTGGCAATCGCCGAGCCGTTCGTGCCCAGCGCCGGAAATCCCAACTTGCCATAGATCAGAACCCAGTTGCCACCCCAGTTCAGCAGGTTGGCAATCACCAGGGTCACGGTCACCACCCGCACCTGACCCACACCCTGCAAATAGCGCCGCGTGCCGCCATAGAGCAGCAGCGGCAGCGTGCCCAAGTTCAGAATCCGCAAGTAGCTCGCGGCTGGCCCGGCCACCGCGGGATTGATGCCGATGCGCGCAAAACCGAAGCTGGCCGCTACCAGGAACAGCATGATCGGCACCGTCGAAATGCACGCCAGGTACACGCCCTGCGCCAGCCAGCGGTGGCAGTCGTCGTCGTCCCCGCGCCCATAGGCCTGCGAAACCAGCGTATCCAGTCCCAGCAGCAGCCCGATCCCGAACAGCGATGGCGGAAAGCAGATTGCGTTGCCCAGCGCTACCGCCCCGATGGCCACCGGCCCCAGACTGCCCACCATGATCGTATCCACGATGCCCAGGGTCACCCAGGCCAGTTCGCTCAGCACCACCGGAACCGCCAGCGCCACCATCGCGCCCAGCTCCGCCTTCCACTTGGACTGCATCTGGCTCATTCTTCTACTTTACCTTCAGTACGCCGCAGAACCGTGGCCCCACCGCAGGTGGAGAGTTCCCCTTGGCCCCACTTCTGGGGGCACCGAAAAAACATCCAGCCAAGAACGAGGTTGGCCCCACCGCAGGTGGTGGGTATCCTGCGCAGGCACCGGCTATTATCAACACTGTATGCGATTCGATATTGTCACCATCTTTCCGGGGCTTTTTGCCGGCATCTTCGAGAACGGCGTTGTGCAGCGGGCGCAAACCAAGGGGCTGATCGAGGTCAACCTCCACGATCTGCGCACCTTTACCCACGACCGGCACCGCACCGTGGACGACCGCCCCTTTGGCGGCGGCGAAGGCATGGTGCTCAAGCCGGAACCCTTGGCCGAGGCGCTTGCCTCGCTGGGCATACCGCCCAAGGCCGAGCGGACTGCCGCACCCCAGGAAGAGTCCCCTGAAACGCCACCAGCCCGCACGCGGGTGATTCTGATGTCGGCGCAGGGACCGACGTTTACCCAGGCCATGGCCCGGGAGCTATCCAAGCTGGACCGCGTGGTGCTGATCTGCGGACGGTACGAAGGCGTGGACGAGCGCATTAATCAGATTTACTGTGACATGGAACTGTCCATCGGCGACTACGTGCTGAGCGGCGGCGAACTGGCCGCGGCCATCGTGGTGGATGCCACCATGCGCCTGCTTCCCGGCGTACTCGGCAACGAGGCCTCCAGCGAGTTCGAAAGCTTTGGCGTGGCCGACGCCGACATCGACACCGATGTGGAAGGGGTTCCGCGCTCGCAGTACGGCGCCGGCGGCCTGCTGGATTACCCGCACTTTACGCGGCCGGCAGAGTTTGGCGGGGTCAGCGCGCCCGAGGTGCTGCTCAACGGCGACCACAAGCAAATTCGCCTCTGGCGGCGCGAGCAGCAGTTGCGCAAGACCCTGGCCAACCGCCCCGACCTGTTGAATCACGCAGCGCTCAGTAAGGAAGACCGCAAGCTACTGGACGCCATCCGGCGGGAAAGCGTCTAAAACGCTTTCACCGGCGCGGGCTGATCTGTCCCCACCTGCCCCGCGGCAATCGCAGCGACGTAGAAATCCTCCCCGTGGGTGGGACTACCAGCCAAACGCCGCAGCATGGCCAACTGGCCCACGTGGGTCAGCGCATCGGCCACCGGCCCTTGCAGCAGGCGCTCCACCGGCGCCTGCAGCGGCTCCGCCGACGCCAGGAATGCATCCATCTCCTGGAGCAGCGCGAAAAAGCGTAGCTGCTCTGCGGCCCAGGGCAGGGGTTTCGAATCCTGCCAACGCGGCTTGCCCACGGCCATGCTCAACGCCCAATCGAACAGATCGCCCATGTGGGCCAGAATCTGCGCTGGCTGGCGGCCGACTCCACCAAACTCTCCAAACCCCTCCGGCGCGCCCTCCAAGGCGCGGGTGGCTCGATAGGCCAAAGTGGCCAAACTATGGCGCAGCAGTTCGCGTTTCTCATCCATACCCGAAAACTATAACGCATCTCGACTGCCACGCAAATCGCCGGATGCCAGGGCAAACGCATCTTAATTTCCGAGCAGATGGAGCAGGTAGTCATTGTCCCAACCGGCTTTGAGTCTTTTTCCGTGGACACCGCGTTTTGAGGTTTTGTCTTGCTTGAGCAAGTTGAGGGCGA
>Ga0224529_1000479_pt1 | contig 29371 bp, 21 predicted proteins | sample CBST50metaG_FD_179893 | JGI IMG/M metagenome (GOLD analysis project Ga0224529, IMG submission 179893) | Peat soil microbial communities from Stordalen Mire, Sweden - C.B.S.T50 | ecosystem: Environmental > Terrestrial > Soil > Wetlands > Peat | place: Sweden: Norrbotten County, Stordalen Mire...
GCTTCCATCTTCGGCAACTCTCTGCTAACCTTCTTCATTGGCTGGTCTCCTTTGAGCATCCTTGAATGCGTTGCGAACAGCTTAGCTGTACGCGAGACCAGCCGTCTCATCCCATCTTGAGCGGGGTCGCTAACGCGGCCCCGACGTTATTGGGGCCGCCTTTCGGCGGCTACGTCCACATCTTCAGTTGGTCCAGCCGCTTGTCCTCAACCTCTTGGTTTCGGATGTATTCGCGGATCACTGCCTCGTCGCGCCCCACCGTCGATACGAAATAGCCGCGCGCCCAGAAATGCTGCCCAGCGAAGTTCTGCTTGCGCTCGCCGTAGGTCCGCGCCAGATGGATCGCGCTCTTGCCCTTGATAAAGCCCACCACTTCCGACACCGCATACTTGGGCGGAATCGAAAGCAGAATATGCACGTGGTCTGGCATCAAGTGACCTTCCAGAACGCGGCATTCCTTCTGCTCGGCCAAACGTTTGAACACCTCGCCCAAATGCTGCCGAAGACTTTCATACAGCACCTTGCGGCGGCACTTCGGGATAAATGCCACGTGGTATTTGCACTCCCATACCGAGTGGCTTAGACTCTCCAATTGGTCCATCCAGTTTCTCCTTTGCGTGTGCTTTGGTCGGCTCACGTTTGGAGTTTCTTGGATGGACTCCCGTAAATGTCAAACTGCTACTGCCACCCCGGCAGAGCCGGGGGATCTCCTCACCCTTTAGCCGGTTAGCTTCAGCAGCTTTTTAAAATAAAGGTTGAGCGTGAGATGGACGAGTACCGAACGAGCGGGCATGCGATCTGGAACATCAAATATCACCTGATATGGGTGACGAAATATCGGTACAAGATTCTGCGCGAGGAAGTGGCGGAGCGAGCGCGGGATGTAATTCGGCAGGTATGCCAGGCGCGGGAGGTGACGATCGTGCGCGGGTCGGTATCGCCGGATCACATTCATCTTCTGGTGTCGGTGCCACCGCTGCTGTCGCCGGCCAAGTTGGTGCAGTACGTGAAGGGCAAGTCAAGTCGTCAGTTGCAGGAAGACTTTCCTCATCTGCGCAAGAGATATTGGGGTCAGCACATGTGGGCGCGGGGCTACTTTTGCGCGACTGTGGGCGTAGTAGATGAGAAGACGATCATGGAGTACATCGAGAACCAGAAGTGGGATGACGATGCGGAGAGCTTCAAGATAACGGAGCCCACCAAGCCTTAAGCCGGCCTGAGCCGGGAGCCCTTCAGGCGGCTTCCAGTCGCAATACAACCTACCGGCTTCAGCCAGTAGTGGTTGAGATCTCTGGTCTTGCTGATCCCGCACTAAACGAATGCCATTTTCCGGGTTTTCATACGTCTAAGTTTGTATGGATACAACCGACGGCAGGAAGCTAAGCGAATCAGTATTGAACGACCCTCGCCGCCGTGCGGTCAAGATGCGTTTTGGAAAACGATCGCGAATATGGCTCAGGGGAGTTGCGCCGTCCATTTCCGGCATGCGCAGGTCGGATACAACGACATCGAAGCTGCCAGCATCACAGGTCCTCAAAGCGCCTTCGCCGCCGAGGGCAAACTGCATGTCCCTGCGCTCTCGATCCGCATGCAGCAGACGCCGGATTCCATCGAGAAGATCGCTTTCATCATCCACAAACAAGATGCATTTCACGCAGCCACCCCCTTGGTGCTGAGAGCATCACCAGCGTGAGGAAGGCGAATGATAAAGGTCGTACCCTTCCCCTCCTCCGTTTCAAAATGAATACTTCCGCCATGCTTATCGACGACTACCGAGCGCGCGATGGACAGGCCCTGCCCGGTCCCCTTGCCAATCTCTTTGGTAGTGAAGAAGGGATCGAAGACTCTGGTCCGCACGTTTTTGGGGATGCCCGAACCCGTGTCCTGGATGCGAATTTCTGCCCATCCTGCACAATTCTTGGTTTGCACGCGGATGGCTCCCTTTGCTGGGTTCCCCTTCCCAATTGCGTCGACAATGGCTTGCGCTGCATTGACGATCAGGTTCAGAATCACTTGGTTGAATTCACCGGGCAGACAAAGGACCGGAGGGAGCGACGGGTCAAAATCGGTCTCCAGATCGGCCACATACTTCCACTCGTTTCGTGCCACCGTAATCGTGCTCTCTATCGCATGGTTCAGATCCAGCATGACCTTTTCTTTCGTGCCCGGATGGGAGAACTCTTTCATCGCACTTACAAGCGTGGATACGCGGCTCACGCCTTCGAGCGTTTGGTAGATGGCTTTGGGGATTTCCTCCAGCAGGTAAGTAGCGTCGGCGCGTTTAACCGACTCTCTGACGTCCTCAATTATTTCGCTGGACAAGGGGTCTTCCTTGGCCGCCGACAACAGCCGCTCATAATTTGTAAGCAGTATCTTCAAGTCCTGGAATGCGTCCTTCAAAAAGCGCACGTTATCGCCGATGTATTGAGTTGGCGTATTGATTTCGTGAGCGATTCCCGCGGCAAGCTGTCCCACCGATTCCAGCTTTTGTGCCTGGAGAAGCTGTTCTCGCAATACATTCCGCTCGGTGATGTCTTCACTCATCCCTTCATACCGGACCACCACATCGTTCTTGCGAATGGCGCGCACGCTCATCGTGATCCATATCTTGCTGCCATCTTTGCGAAGGACCTCGCACTCAAAGTTCTTTACGCCTCCAAGTTTGTTCATGACGAGCATGAATTCCTCGCCTCGCTTGGGATTGGCAAAAAGCTGCAGGGAAATATCGGTAATGCAAGCAATCATGTCTTCTGGAGAATCGTAGCCGAATGAGATAGTCATGGACGGATTTACGGTCAGAAAGCGACCTTCAGGCGTGCTTTGAAAGATACCGAAGATGGCGTTGTTGAATATTCCGCGATAGTTACGTTCCGCCTCCAGAAGTGCGTTCTCCATCTTCTTGCGGGCGGTAATATCTCGTCCTATGCCTGCAATGCCTGTCACTTGACCGTCGTTGTTGCGTACAGGCACTTTGTTCGTCAGAATGTCGACATCGTTTCCCGCGCTGTCGATGCCTTTTTCTTCACGGTTATACAAAGGTTGCCCTGAATGCATTACGTTCTGTTCGTCTTCAAAGAAACCGTTAGCAAGTTCCCGGGGGAAAAAATCGAAATCGGTCTTTCCCAGAAGTTCTTCCGGCGTTCCAGCTCCGACGATACGCGCTAGGTGCGCATTGGCTACCAGAAACCTGCTCTCGAGGTCCTTCACATACACAAAGTCCGGGATATTGTCGATGAGAGCACGTAGCACAATGCGCTCGTTGTCCCGTACGGCATGAGCCTGTCGCAGTATTTCGTCTTCCCGCCTTTGAACGGTAACGCTAATCATCGAGCGAACACTGAAGAACAAAGCAACAATCAGCCCCACGAGCACGAGAGTCTCGAATATTTTCTGTATGACCAACAGTTCGTTGACCAAGTCCAGCTCGGCCCTAAAGTCGCTCGCCAAGTCGCTTCGCAACGCTTCCAATCCTGCCTCAACCACCTTATTCTCATGCGATAAATCCGCCAACTCTTTTCTTGTTGGCGGGATGCCGTTGGCTTTCGCTGCTAATGCGAAATCTGTCTTTGTCCGCAGATGCAGGTTAGTGAACCGATAGAGCAGAGAGACAATCTGCTGATGCCGACCAGAGTTGAACGCCATAAACGAAGCGGCACTGCCGAGCGAAGAGGCTACCGTAGCGGCTTCTCGATCAGCACCCGCAAGTGCTGTATTTTCCTGTAACACGACGGCGTCGCTATATTCGCGATCCATTTTCTCGAACCCAAAACCAGCGTGCTGACTGTTGAGCGCCGCTGGGAAGACGGATAACGACGCAATCCCAATATGCTTTCGCACCATGTATGCGGTCCATTGCATGATCGCAATGAGGGCTATCGCGCCGAGCACAGTGACAATGATGCTCCTCTTGATTGGCCCGGACAATGATATCCAATAGCGTGAGACGCTGCGTAGCATTGCCTGCTCTCCTTTCGGTTGGTGCTCATGGCAAATGGATCCCATGTTCAGGCGCATGGGGCCATTCGCTCCGGCTACTCAGTTCGCGGGATTGCCCCGCGATCCATTTCGTGCACCTGTAATGCCTATCGGCACAAAGATGATTCAATTGAGATCAACGGCCACGCTACCTCGTTAATATGGGTATCTTGCGTGAGGCAAGCTAGGGAAGCTCTGAAAAACGATCTAATCTTTATGATTGTTGATTAAAACTGCATCCGTGAGCTGCCTCCACATATAACTTTACTCAGAAGGCATAATGATCAAAGCAATTTTCAGAGGTTCATTAGTCTTCTAGAAACTGTAAACGGCTGCAAACATATCCGCCGGAGCTTATAACCCACTTTTCTTCAGCTTATATGCGCAGGCTAAAGCCTGTACTCTTCGCCAAAAAACAAGTTATTCGACAAGTTATTAACAACGTCTCTTGCGGCCAAAGTGGGAAAGCTCCGTCCTATTCGACAGAAACGGATCAATAATAATGTTGTTTGATGCGAGATCGGTGCTATTATTCGTGCGGTTAGACAAACGACCATCAGGCAGATATGAAACGCTGATCGGTTCTCGATGAAACAAAATTTCCGCACCGGGGAGAGTTATAACCCCCAAAGAAAGGATTGTCCGGTTCGCGCATAAGTCACACCTCACTCACTCGACTTGTACCGATGACCTTCTCATGCCCTTGGATGTAATGTCGGCGATCGACATCCATCCATTCGCGAACAGGGGCGTTGAGCTGGATACAGTAGGCAGCGGTAACGCAAATACAACGCTGTTTTGCCGTTTTCGTTGCTGATCCCGATCGAGATTTAAGCGGTGTCGATCGAGAACCAATCTATCGCTTTTGTCCATGGCATCCAGAAAGAGGTTCTGCAGTCAGGCAACGAGCGCGACGCGGAGTTCAGACAGTGTAACTGCGTCACATGATGGCTCTTCTGTCCACACAGCAAGCGAGGATGCAGCGCTGGCAATCGAGGCGGACGGGCATCGGATCTCCAACCAGTCGTATATCGGTGAGGTTGCCATCGCCTTTGCGCTATGCACATCCGATCACGGTTGGGTTCCAGCCACAGAACAAGCCTTGGCGGCCAAGTAAAACCAGACTTCGCCCTCCTAAACTCCACCTGTTGTTTGCAACCACGAGTGAAAGGAAGAATGAAGGATATGCAGATCATAACCAAGACGGGTGTAAAGAACGAGCCGGTATCGAAGTCGGGTAAGGATTACAATTCTCTTCTGTTTGAAAAGCTATATTCGAAGATTGCGCTCGCTCTGGGGGTCACTCCTACTCCGGATTTAAAGAAGGATTCGGAATTGATGGAGATCTTTGTCAACCAGAATCCGCCTCGCCCGAGCCGTGTTCTGGCTCCGGGCTTGCAGCAGCAAACTGAGCCTCTGTTGGCCATCTATAATCCCGGCCAGTATCTGCCGGCGCAGATGGATCCGGTCAAGAATATAGATGACCGCTACACGCTTTCCACTCTTTTCAATGTTGTTCCACAATTCAATTTTGTCTTCAGTTCCGCAGCCGCGACGGTCTCCCAAACATACGAGTCGGTTCTCAATGGCAAAGAGACGCCGATCGTCAGCCTGACCAAGGAACAAAAAGAAAAGCTGCAGGAGAACGTGACCTTCTACGCCGAGCATGAGGAAGAGTACAGGGAGTACATGTATAAGTATCTGGATGCCATGGACGCCTACGATGCTGCCTACGCGACGCAGATCAACGGTGGCGCGCAGGTCCCCCGCTCCCTTAAATTGAAGCTCAAGGACGCCAACAATCAATGGATTGCGCACCACAAGGAAGGCGTCGAGTCGGCGGTTGCCGTCATCGCGCAATATGAGGCGTTCGAGCCCGCGGCATTCTGGAAGAAAATGGCCGACCAATACAAAGATGGCACCAAGCAGACCAGCGACGGGAGCGATTTTCAGGTGGTCAATCTCTCACCGCCCTACAAGTCCTGGTTTGAATCGGCGGGATGGACCAAATTTACCTTCGACCAGAAGGACATGGACAACCAGCAGAAATCGGATGTGATTGGCGTGGCGGGAGAGCTGTCGGGCAATTTTGGCATGTTCAAAATTTCCGGTGGCGGAGACTATCACAAGGATGAGCATTACACGGAGGTGAACGAAACCTCGCTGAATTTCACCTGTGAGTTGATGCGCGTCTCTCTGGATCGGAGTTGGATGAACCCACTGATATATTCCTGCAGAGCATGGCGGTGGACCCCTGCCATGACCGGTGTGGAGATTTCATCGGGGGCGGATCTTAAGGAGCACAAGGCCCCATCGGGCGTGATGACGGTGATCCCCACGACGGTGATTCTTTCGCGCAAGATGAAGGTCAAGGGATCGTTCACCGCGACGGTGGTAAAAGAGATGAACCAGGAGATCAACGCCAATGCTTCGGTGGGTTTTGGTCCCTTTGCCATCTCTGGAAAATTCAACATGGAGCATCACGAGGGTTCAGTGAAAGGCTCCATTGCCTCGAACGAGATTCTCGCCGACGATGTGCAGATCGTGGCTTTGATCTGCGAAATTCTGCCCAAATGTCCTAATCCGGATAACACCCTGCTCTGGCCGTCATCGTAAGGCGGTACTCGTTGTGGAGCCAGCCATGTCAGCTGGCTCCATAGCGCTTTGTCCTCAAGCACTCGATGTACGGTATCCACAATCCGTGGAGGGAGTCCCATGAGCGACCCGACCAATCAGTTATTTGTACAGATATACAGCAAGCTGGCTGCTGCGCTTTCCGTTCCCGGTGTGGTGGGCGAAGACAGCTCTTCGATCATGTCGTTGCAGATTCCCGGCGTGTACATCCGGCCCAATCTCAAGTTTGACGATCCGGCCACCCAGTTTTATGTATCGAACGCGCTGGATGCGGTGCTGGCCTGTAGTTGGACGGCCTCGAAGAAAGCCGGCACGGTCTCCGATATCTACAAGTCGATTCTCGATGGCAAACAGATGCCGTTGAGTCATCTCACGCCGGAAGAATGCAAGGAACTGGACGCGGCGTTCGCCTACCTCTACGACCCCGATGGCGATCCCTCGGAAGCATACTGCGCTTATCAGAACTGTCAGTTGAACTATATGACAGCCCTGGATGCCTATGAAGCTGCTGGCGCAACCCAGAAGAACGGCGGGCCGCCCGTTCCGCAAAACCTCAGCGATAATCTGAAGAAAGCCGAGCAGGCCTGGAATGAGCGGGGACACAAGGGCGACGTGGAGCGCGCCATCGCCACGGTGAATCAATACGAAGGCCTGGAACCGGCCGTCTTCTGGAAGGGGCTTGCCGATCGTTTCGCTCAATACACGCGCACCATTAACGATGGCAGCGAGTTTCAATACGTTACTTCGAATCCGCCCTATGAACAGTGGTTTGAAGAGTTCGGTTGGTCCAAATTCGACTTCGATATGACGGATTTCAAACGCCAAAGTCGTGCAGGGGGCGTTGGCGTTACCGGCTGCTGCTGCTGCTGTTGCTGCTGCGTGCAAAACGCTCCGGATGCCTCCGCGCATCTCGGCCCCTTCTCGCTGTTGGGCAATCCCTCCGCTTGCGAAATTCCCTTCTTGATGGATAAAGAAGACTTCAAGTTGAGTTGCAGCATGCGCAGAGTTGAAATTGTCCGACCGTGGATGAATACCAATGTGTTTTACAGCCGCGCCTGGCGCTGGTCTCCATTCAGTGTCTCCTATGGCGTCCTGCTTTCCACCGGCGGAGATCTGGCGGGAAGAGTGGTTCCCAGCGGCGTCATGCCGGTTCTGCCGATGACCGTTCTGTTGGTCAAGGATCTTGAGGTTTATTGGAAGAGCGAGACGGGGATGAAAGCCCTGGAAAAGCACGTGCAACAAGGACACGAGTGTTACCTGGGCCCCTTTCGGCTTTCACGCGCCACCCTGCAGGACGAGCACAGAATTTCTATGCCCGATCCTCAGTTGATAGGCTTCATCAGCAGCATTCTGCCCAAGTCTCCAAATCCCGATCCGGCACTGAATTGGCCCCATCTGACGAAGAATAGGAGCGAATGGCCTTAGATCGTTTTAGGAATTACTGTAGACTTTCAGCGCAGTGTCTGAACCATGCCTTGGCGTTGTCGGCTGTGATGAAGTTGATCGCTTCGACAATAGCTTTTTCCAGCGCTTCCCTGGTTCTTGCTTTTGCGTCCCGGAGAATCTTCTTGAGTTTCGGCCACGCTTTTTCGATGGGGTTCAGGTCGGGCGAGTAGGGCGGCAGATAGAGCACTTCCGCTCCCGCTTTTTCGATTGCTTGCTGCACTCCGGTGACCTTGTGTGAACTCAAATTGTCCATCACCACCACGTCGCCCGGCTGCAACGCCGCACATAACACCTGATCGACATGGCCCCGGAAGATATCGCCGTCCGTAGCTTCCTCAATGGTCATTGTTGCGATCATGCCGCGCCAATTGAAGACCTGCTCCCAGATTACAATCAAGGGCGAGGCCGACAACGGCCTCGCTGCGTTGAACCAGATCGTCGCATTACAGCCAGATTTTCTCTTCCTGTATATTCAAATGCCGGGAATGACTGGTTCTGAGGCGCTGCTTAGCTTCCCCTCAGATGTGTCTCTGCCTCATGTGGTCTTTGTTACGGGGGTCGATCAGTATGCGCTGGCGGCCTTTGAAGTCGATGCCATCGCTTATCTACTGAAACCGGTACAACGAGAGAGACTTGTTCACGTTGTCGAACGAATCTCTCGCCTACACGGAGAAGATCAGGGGGCGGACAAGCAGCGTGTAATCCGCGTAAGCTCCGCCTTATCGGCGCCCATGCGCCAAGTAGTGGTCCGGCGGCAGGGCAGCTTTCTTCTATTGCGTCCGTCAGAAGTAGCGTTCTTTCACATCGATGACGGCATCACGCGGGCATATACCGCAACCGAATCATATCCCGCCAATTTTCAGATAGCGGAGTTGGAAGCCGCCCTGCTGCCAGAAGAGTTTTTCCGCGCAACCCGGTCAACACTCATTAATCTGAATCGGATAAAGGAGGCCCTACCCTTCTTGAAGAGTACGTTTCTGGTCGTCATGGATGATGCCTCGCGAACTGAAATCCACATCGGCGAGCGATTAGCAAAGGCGTTACGACAACGTATCCCCGGTCTCTAAGGTGTCGCACATTTCTTCGTATATAAAATGAATTCCATGCGTGGTCTCATCGCTGCTTATTCAAGCTGGCATTTGAGGCAGTTCCAGTCAGCTCCGTCGAACACGAGGTGCAGATGAGCGAGCAGGCGGAGAAATCTTTCCGCCTTACGTGGAATTGTCGATAGCGTAAGGCAAAACGTTGCTTGCAAGCCTGCAGGCGCAAGTCAGGACCGCGTAGATTAACTAACATGTCGCCAGCATGAAGTCTTGCCAACTTTGCGACGATGCGTTGAGAACGAAGGGTCACTAGCAGTTAACCTTGCTCTCTGTATACGGCGGCGTCGGATGCGTATCCGCCATCTGAGACCATGCACTTGCTCCAGATCATCGGCACAAAGGCTTCCGGTCTGCCGATGACCAAACTCGACAGATTCTGTCAATAGGACCTGCCTACAACCTCGGATACTATCCATCGAATGATGGCTCGGTTTATTCAGCGCGGTGAGCAGGTCGAGAAACCTGCTCACCGCGCATTCCTTTTATGTGGAGGATCAGTTTAAGTCGCTTCCTAGTTAACGGTGCAGGCTGTTCCGTTGAGAGAAATGGCCGTGGGGATCGCGTTGGTGGTGCCGTTCCAGGTGCCATTGAAGCCAATGCCGGACAGAGTGCCGTTGGCGGCGATGGTGCCGTTGTAGGGCTCGTTGTTCACTGTCACGTTGGCACCGCTCTGGGCTTCAATACCGTTCCAGAGGGACGCGACCGTCTGCCCATTGGCGAAGGTCCAGGTCAGTGTCCAACTGGTAATGGCGGTTGGACCGTTGACAATGGTGATCGCCGCACCGAAGGCGGAAGTGTTTTGCGGCGAGATCACATAATCGACGGTGCAGGTGCTGGGATTCGAGGAAACTACGGTCAGCGCGATTGTGGTCTTTGCTGTCGTTGTCCCCGAGGTTCCGGTGATGGTCACCGTGGCTGTACCAATTGTGGCCGTGGCGCTGGCAGTAAACGTCAGCACGCTGGTCGAAGTGGTGGGGTTGGTGCCGTAAGCGACAGTCACTCCGCTCGGCAATCCTGTCGCAACCAGAGTTACGTTGCCGGTGAAGCCGCCGGTATCGGTTACAGTGATGGCGTCTGTAGCGGTCTTGCCTTGCGTGACGGACAGAGCAGAAGCTGAAGGCGCCAGCGTGAAGCCCACGCCGACGACAGTGAGGTTGATGGTAGTGGTTGCCGTCGTTGTCCCGGAGGTTCCGGTGATGGTTACTGTGGCTGTGCCCACGGTGGCTGTGCTGGTGGCTGTGAACGTCAGCACGCTGGTCGAGGAGGTGGGGTTGGTGCCGTAGGCCACAGTGACACCGGCAGGCAATCCCGTTGCGCTCAGAGTTACGCTACCGGTAAAACCACCTACGTTTGTCACCGTGATCGTGTCGGTGGCGGTGCTGCCTTGAGTTACAGGCAGTGAAGGTGCTGAGGGCGCAAGCGTGAATCCGATGGGAGAGCTTACATTCAATGTGAAGGAAGTGGTTGAAGTTGTGCTGCCAGAGGTTCCGGTGATGGTGATTGTGAACGCGCCGGTGGTGGCTGTGCTGGTGGCCGTCAGTGTGAGCACACTGCTTCCAGTTGTGGGATTGGTTCCCCAGACGCCAGTAACTCCGTTCGGCAGTCCCGACGCAGAAAGACTGACGCTGCCGGAGAAGCCGCTCAGGTCGGTGACCGTGATGGTGTCGGTAGCAGTCTTGCCCTGAGTCAGCACCACTGTCGCCGCCGAGGGCGCAAGCGTGAAACCGGTTGGTGGGATGGTGAGAGTGAGGGGTGCGGAATTGATGAGCGAACCGTCGGTTCCGGTAAGGGAGACGTTGTATGTACCAGTCGGCGTGCTGGCTTGCGAGTTGAAGTTCACAACGACTGTGCCGCTGGCGTTGAGCGACGAGGGAGAGAAGTTGGCCTGGACGCCCGATGGCAGACCGCTTGCGCTGAGGGATATGCTACCCGTCAGACCTCCAACGTAGGTGACTGTGAGCGTCACTGTGGGATTAGTGTTCGGAGGCAAGGAAAGCGTCGTGGGAGAAACCGTAATGGTAAACTCCGGCCTCGGGGTCACGGTGAGGGTCAAACTGGCCGTTTCGACAGTAGAGCCGCTGGTCCCAGTCACAGTTACAGTGGTTGCGCTAACAGTGGCTGTGGTAGTGGCTGTAAACGTCAGTGTGCTTCCTCCGCTTCCGGTTACCGAGGCGGGACTGAAGCTGGCAGTGACACCGGATGGCAGGCCGCTGTAGGTCAATGTCACAGCGCCGCTAAAGCCGTTGAAGGCTGCAACCGTAACGCTGCTTCCCACGCTCGTTCCCTGCATGACGGCCGTTCCGGTTGCGGAAACGGAGAAGCCGGGAGACGTAGTCGTTGGAAGTGCGGGATATGCGTTCTGTACGTCTTCGAGGAACTCGGTGATCCAGAAGGTGCCGGCCGGGGGCGAGTTTGGTATCGCGTTCGTCGCGAAGCCGTTTGCCAGTGCATTGTCATGAACCGGATCACAGTTTGGATCGCCCGTAGTTGAAGTTACGCCGCCATAGATACTGCCAGGATAGTTGCCGTCCGATTCTCCCGGAGGCTTGACCCAGACATAGGCCTGCAGATTGGCAAACCCTCCGGGGTTCACCGTTGGAAGCGCGCCGATTCCTTGATTGGGCTGATTGCACCATTGGCCCATATCATCGCGTTCGTCAATTTTGGTCGCGTTCACGAAAGTGTTGAGGTCGGTGCTGGTGCTTGCGCCGGTCGGCCGCAGCGATCCGCCCCAGCCATTGCGCGAGGTGTCGATCAGAAACCCGAGCGTGGAGGGAAACCCCTGGCCAGTCAGGCCCGTATAAAATTCCTGAGCGTAACTTAACTCATCGATTGAGGGGTCGTACGAGTAGAAGGTGGCTTGGTACACCTCTCCGCTACCTACCGCCTCCGTCGCGGTCATGTACGGCTCTTTGGTCGGGCCGTAGTTGGCGGTATTGGTGATAATTCCATCCACGCTCGCGAAGCCGGCCGTCGTTCCCTCTGCCACAGTGGCGTAGAAGGGGAACGCAAGTCCGGCGCCCGTAGTCCAGCCGAGCCATCCATGGTGGCCGATGTCGAGGTAGTTGTATGCATTCGGGAGCGAATGGAATTGGTTGAGCGCGTACTGAATTCCCTGTACATACACGCCGGACGTCGAGTAGGTCGGATAGCTCGCGCCGCCATTGGCCGCGATGCAGTTGGCCAGCGAATAGCTGTAGCCAGTGTTGGTGACGATGTTGGGCAGCGAGTCGTCCTCAATCACCAGCACGAAGCGGACATTCGGGTTGGTCTTGTATTGCGCCAAGATGTTGTAGATGGGGGTGATGTAATCGTTCTCGTACTCCTGAATGCCTGTGCCCATCAGCGCTGTGGTGTAACCTTTGGGGATGTCGCCGCCAGCAATGCTCAGTTCACCATTCGAGGCCAAGGCGGCGCAATCGCGGTCGGGCAGATCGTAAAGGACGAGCTGGACTACGACAGGCGTTGAGCCGCTCTGCTGGGCCAGCGCGGCATCGATATGTCCTTGGAGGCCAAGGCGTCCGTTATTTACCGATCCGCCTGCAATGGCTGCGATGCGGTCCAGCCAGACGAATGTTGGGGTTTTTCCGACTACAGTCATCTGATTCGCGAGTGCGGAGCCAGCCGTTTCGGTCGCGACCGCGGTGGCGACTTCAGTTGTGTAGTCCGGGCTGACGTATACTGTCGCGCCAGCGTAAGGATTGGAGACGTGAGTTACCTGAGCGAATACGCTCGGCGTAACAATAGTTAGTAGCGAGATCGCAAGTACCGCAAGGTACCCGCTCACCTGGCGGGCAAGAGCCCGCACACAGGGAGGATTGAACTGCTGAGACATGGTTTCTCCTTTGCGTCACTCAGCACACGTGCATCACTCAATGACCGAATGACTTGCGCGACATGATGCCAGTATCGGAGTTCTGCTCCGCAGAGCGGGAGCGATAATTAATTGACCCATTCCCTGAGTTCGTGCGATATGTCAAATGCGCAAGGTCGAAAACGGAGAGAGAGAAAGAAGAAACATGTTCCACTTGGAGGATGAATGGATGTGAAAATCCTGGAGCAGATTGCCGCATTCGCGTTCGAAATGCGACCTCACTAGAAAGATACTTGCTGCCAACAAGTCTAAGGAAAAGTAATCAAAACCGGCATCATAGCCGCTGGCAAAACAGGACACGCTCCTCTGGCACTAAACTTCACGCCAAAACTGCGAACACGCGACCCACGACCAAGATAAAACGTTTGATCAATAGAATGTCAAGTCACTGAAGGGTACTCTTAAGTAACTTAGTGATATTCAGTCCCAGATTGGGTGTTTTTGACTTCAACCGAGAAACGTCAATTTTGGTCTGAAAATCCAACACGCTTGGCCGGGAGGGCAGATGCAAGTTCCTATATGGGCGAAATTCTAGAGGCACCAATATACACGTCGCACCCAGATCTAGCCGACTGCAAAACGGGCAATGCTCGCATGTGGCATCTGCTGCCCATTTAGCACAACACAACAAAAGAGATTTGCAGTTTATAGCGGTTTCCTCGGCGATTTCCTAAAGTAAATTGATTGGGAGGATTAAACAATGGTAGTCAATGGACAATGGTCCCCGGATTGAGGCAGAGTCTGTAATGACCTTCGGGATCCCTCTTATTGGACCTTTGGAGGACTTCTGAGCAAGAACTTGAAAATGCCAAGCTGCAGAATCAAAAGACGAAATGTTCCTCATAGGGCATTTGTTCGCTTCCTGCTCATTTCGGCAACATCACGCAACTCATTGAAACTGCATGGTACGGACCGCTCCCTACACCACGCTCCACACGCATTTTCCACCTTATTGGACCTTTTGAGGACCTCTGAACTCCAGCCTCAGATAGCTGGACAGTGGTCGATTTCCAGTTACTGAGTCTTGATCTTTGCTCTTATGTTGGCAGTCTCTCTACCTTGTGCACATCTCGAGGCTAGACCCAGAAGACCCGCAGGCTACGAGCGCCTTGTAGCAGGTATCGCTGAGGCTTGAGAACTCGACCTCAACGCCGCCGATGATCAAGAACCCGGCGATGAGTCGTCCCTGCCATGGTTTCAGTCGCCATCCAGATCTATTCTCCGGTTGATCGTCAGTATCTGCCATCCTTGCCGCCCCTCATTTGCCACAAGCATACATGCGCTTGCCGGCAATCTAGAATTTTAGGACCAATGGACCTTTACTGTTGCACGACAAAGGTCGTCAGGAATTCCTGCTGCCCCTTTTCGGCGTGAGGAATGCGTTTGCTACAAAGTGAGGGTGCTATCGCACCTCAGGAGATTTCGGACCACTGCATCATCAGGAACTGCTCAATTCTTGATGTTCGCTTGTTTGAGCCACCGCTTGAGCGCGCGCATCAGGCAGACCCGCTCGCTGAGCGAAACATTCTCAGGCTGCGAGTTGATCGGCAATTCCACTTTTCTACACTTTATTCTGCTTCAGCAAAACTTAACCAAACCCCAGGCCACTGTTTCCACATGTTCGGTGAGACGTGAGGAAATACACCAAATCTGTTCTGCCGCTTTTTGCACTTCGCTTGTTGTCATTTGCCGTCGACGCGATAGGTCACGATGTCGATCTGCGAACTGGCCGAGGCGATGTTGTGCGAGCGCAGCAGAAGTTCAAAGGGCGGGATGTCGCCGTCGGGCGTTCGAATGCGATCGAGGAAAGGTAACAGCAGTGCATCGTTGAAGACAAAGTCGGAGGCGGTCTGCGTTCCAGACATCGATTGGCCTTCGAGAATCAGCACGTGGCCTGTTTTGTCGAGCGCGGGTTGAAAGGCGACGACGCCGTATACCGTATGGCGCGGATCGGCGACGGCACTGTCGTAACGCGCGTTTTCGTTGGTGCGCGGTGCGCGGTTGACGATCGAAAAAACGCCGTGCGCCAGATCGTTCTGAAAATAGAAATTCATCTTCTGTTCGTAGAGTTGCACCCACGGCGTCGATTCGTAGGTGCCGAGCAGAATGGCGTTGCCGTGCTTCAGTTCGTCGATCTGCAATTCGCGCGCATAGCGCATTTCGAGCAGATCGGTGCGGTCGCCGAGCATTGCATCCAGATGCCGGAAGATCTTCAGGTCGACCATCGAGGTATAGTGGCGGCTGCCCATGCTGGCCAGCGCCTGCTCGGAAAACTGCGCCGTGCGCCCGGTGTGTAGATACGCGCCCGAGGTGTAGCTGCCCAGATCGATGGGGCGCAGGGTGAGGTTTTGCAAAAGTACGGCACCGCTGTCGGCGGCCACCACGATGGTGCCTCGTTGTGGATCGATGAGCCTGCTCCAAAGAGGATGATGCGCGATGGCGCGTAACGGCGAACGCATCGCGCTTTGCCATCGCTGATATCCGGTCAAGAGGGAACAAAGAACGAGCGCGGCCAGCAGACACAGCGAGAGGCGGCGATACAAGCGTGCGCTGCGCTGGGCGCGGAGCAGTTGTCCAGCGGTGAGTTCCGCTGCCTGCGAGTCGACGGTGGGTAGGGAAGGTGTTGCCTCCGGCGCTACGTCGGCAGTCGATATTGCAGCCGGTAATGAATTATCCTGCTGCTGCGGCGGCGCGGGGGCCGAGAAAAAACACGGCGCATAGGAACCGCGCGGAATCACGATGCGCAGCGGTTCGAGCGCTCCCTGCTGTTCGAAATATTCCTCAAGCTTACGGCGCAGGCGGCTGGCGTGGCTGCGCACGATGCTGTCGTCGCCTGGGTCGTAGCCACTTCTGCGCTCAAACAACGCCACGCCGAGATGCTGCTCGTTCAACTCCGCCGCACGTCCCTCTTCGCTTCTGCGGTAGACATACTTCAAAAACTTTGCGAGCTGCGGCGACTTCTGAAAGGCCGTCGAGGCACAGATGCGCCGGACCAACGTGCGCCGTATCTCGGTGCCGTTGGCCGCATTGCTCTCAGGCTCCTCTTCGCGTTCGGAGGAACGATGTAGGAGTGAAACAGCCATGTCTCTATCTGATATGGAGAAGATGAACGCCATGTAAACAGGGACGATTTTCTGTTAAATAGCTCTTTGTAAAAATGGGATTAACTTATTATTCGCAAATAGTTTGCAGCGTTTAACAGTCAATTCGCGGTGAAATCTCTTCGTACTCATCGGCCCGGTCGCTAGTCTTGAATCGGCTCTTCCGATTGGCCACGAAATTGAATATTTTGGAGGTTTCCATGTTGACTGACCGCTCACAGCGGCTCTTTTCGCGAAGGCTCTGGTGTACCGGGCTTTTGTTCCTTCTCCTGGCGGCGTGCGCGCCGGGGCTTCACGCGCAGTTCGATTCGGCTTCGGTGCTGGGCAATATTCATGACCCGAGCGGCGCGGCGATTCGCAATGCGCATCTTACGCTGACGGACACCAAGAAGGCCATCAGCGTTGAAAAATTCTCTGACGCCGAGGGCCATTACGAGTTCCAGAATGTGCCCTCGGGCAATTATCGGCTCAGTGTGACGGCGGAGGGATTTCAGCCCAGCCAGACCGCGGTCTTCACCGTCGAGATCGGCGCACGCCAGCGTGTGGACATGAGTCTGCCGGTGGGCAACGCCGCGACCTCGATCACGGTCGACGGTGCAGCGACGCCGTTGGAAACCGAGACCAGCGACCGCGGTGAAACCGTGCAGGGCCAGCAGGCCGTCGCACTTCCGCTCAACGGCCGCTCCTATGCGGATCTGGCGATCCTCGTGCCGGGCGTCAAAAAGTCCACGCTCGAATCCACCTCGTTCCCCGCGCGCGATGGTTCTTACAACGTGAACGGACTCACCTCGCAGGCCAACAACTTTCAGCTCGACGGCATCGACAACAACGCTTATCAGGAGGCCAATCAGGGCTATTCGAACGAGGCCGTGATTCCTTCGCCCGATGCTGTGCAGGAGTTCAAGGTCGAGACGGACAACTACTCGGCCGAGTACGGACGCGCCGGTGGTGCCATCGTCAACGCGACCACGCGCGGAGGCGGATCGGAACTGCACGGCGGTGTCTACGATTACCTGCGCAACACGGTGTTGAACGCCTACGGTCCGTTCCTCGGACTCGGTGTGAAGCCAACGCTTGTGCAGAACCAGTTCGGCGGCATGCTCGGCGGACCGGCGTGGAAGGATCGCCTGTTCTACTTCGGCGACTACGAGGGACTGCGCATGGTGGCGCGTACGCTAACGCAGGCGGTGCTGCCCACTTCGGCCGAGCGCAACGGCATCTTCACCGTCGACGGCTCGTCGAACAACAGCACGGGCAACATTGTTACGCTAAAGAATCCCTTCACCGGAACGATCTACAGCGACGGCAAGATTCCCCTTGGCGATTCTTCGATCAATCCGCTGGCCACCAAGGTCTTCAGCCTGCTGCCTGCCACTAACATCTCCGGCGCGGCGCTGACCTCGAACAACTATCAGTACATGGCACCGAATACGACGACGGACGACAAGGGAGACGGCCGTCTCGACTTCATTCTCTCGCCGCGTCAGAACGGATTTTTCCGCTATAGTCAGCGCTCGGTCGACTACGCGGTCGCGCCCTCGTATCCGGGCCTTGCTGGCGGCAACAGCAACGGTGATCTCTATGCGCGGACGCGGCAGATCGTGGCTGGATGGAACTGGGTAATCTCGAGCAACTCGATTTTGCAACTCCGCTTTGGCCAGACCTGGACGAGCAGCGGCAAGAGGCCCGTCAACCTGGGCAGGGACAATATTCTGGCCGATCTGGGATTCGCCAATGTGCCAAACGATCCGAGTTACACGGGCGGCGTCAACACGCAGTCGGTCACCGGTTTCACGCAGTTCGGCGAGCAGGCCACCAATCCGCAGTTCACCAATCCGACGCTCGCCAACCCGAAGGTGAATTACTCGTGGATGCACGGCCATCACAGCATCAAGCTCGGCTATGAATATGGTTGGTTGAGCCAAGCCATCTCAGATTTTCATCCGAAGTTCGGCTCCGACACCTATGCCGGACAGTTCAGCAACGTCGCGGCCAGCAATACCAGCCTCAGCGCTTCTGTGGTGCGGCAGGCTGCCAACCTCGCGGATTTTCTATGGGGCGCTCGCAGCCACTATGAATTGAACAACGTTGCTGAGGTCAATTATCTGCGTCACTGGCACATGGGCTATGTGCAGGACGACTGGCGCTTGTCGTCTACACTGACTCTCAACCTCGGCCTGCGCTATGAATTTGTGACGCCGGACTACGAACAGAACAATCACAACCTGAACTTCGATCCCGTCGGCCAGCGGATTCTTCATGCGGGCAAGGGCACCGACGTGACGAATGCGAACTACACGCTGCACTACGTCGGCGATGGCTCGCTCGCCAAGCGCACGCTGGTCAACCCAGACTACAAGGACTTCGGCCCGCGCTTCGGCTTTGCATGGATGGCGCGTCCGCAGACGGTGGTGCGCGGTGGTTACGCAATCAGCTACGCGCATCTGTTCCGCTATGGCGGCGAGGGACTGCTGGCCTACAACGGACCGGACGTGGTTGACGCCACCATCGATCAGAAACCAAGCACGGCGCTATGCACATCACTGACCCAGGACCCTTCCACGTGCTTCCGTCGCACGCAGGACGGCTATGAAACCAACTTCGCCAGCGCCATCAACTTCTCCACGACCAAGGCGCAAACCCGTTACAGACCCGCGAATTTCCGCACGCCCTATGTACAGGCCTATCACCTCTCCGTGCAGCAGTTGCTGCCCCAGAGCATGACGCTTGAGGTGGCTTACGTGGGCAGCCACGGCGTCCAATTGCCCGCACTCTACGACTACAATCAGGCGCGGCTGTGCACGGCGGCCGAAGTCGCGGCGTCGAGTTGCCCGGCGCAGCTCGCGCGGCGGTCCATCTCTGGCTTCACGAATATCCTGACGGAATCGAACCTCGGTTATTTGCTCTATCACTCATTGCAGGTCAAACTGACGCGGCCCTTCGCGCACGGCCTGTTTTTGACCAATGCTTTCAGTTGGTCGAAGGGCATTAACAACGTGGGCGCCGATCTGGAGACCAATGGCGGCGACAGCGCGGTGGTCAACATCGCCAACGTCAAAGGCGACCGCGGCCTGGATAGCTATAACCAGCCCTTCAATGACACGCTGTCTCTCATCGCTGATCTTCCCTTCGGGCGCGGCCAGCTCTTTGGAAAAAACGCGCCGACATGGCAGCAGCAACTGCTGGGCGGCTGGCAGCTCACGGCAGTCAACGTCGTAACCAGCGGCCTGCCGATCAACGTGAACTACACGGCGAATTCCAGCTACGTTGTTTCGTCGACCAGCTCGGTCTATGCCCTGCGCCCGAATCTGAACACATCGGTGAAGGCCGCTTACGGCAAGCATCTGGTGAAGACCAACACCAGCGTGACGGGCTACCTGAATTACTCTTCGTTCTCGACGCCCGATGGCAACGTACTCTTCGGCAACTCACCGCGCAACGGCTTTCGCGGACCGGCCTATGGTCAGCTCGATCTCGGCCTGCACAAGAGCCTGCCGTTGCCGCTGCGTCACGGCAAGCTGGAGTTCCGCATTGAGGCCTTCAACGCGCTGAATGCCACCAACTATGCGGTGCCCGACACGGCCTACAGCGATGGAGCTTCCAGCTTCGGCGCTTTCTCGAATTCCTTGTCCAACGTCTATCCTTCGCGGCAGATTCAGTCTGCGCTGCGGCTGGAATTTTAAGCCTGTATGACTTGCACGAAGGCGTCTGTCCTGTGGAAGACGCCTATCTTTTCAGCTTTCATGGAGAACGAACGATGATGCACTCTCGCCGCATGTTTCTTGCCGCAACCGCCGCCTCCGTTGCCGCGCTTCCCTTGCAATCGCTGGCCGAAGAAAGGGATTTCCCTCAGGCCTCAGCGTCCAACGACGCCCTGCGTAATGCACATGAAAAGTTCTATCCCAACGGTCACGTCGCGCCCTATCCGGGCAACACCGTCATCTGTCACGTGCCCGCGCAGAGCCGCTTTCTTGAGGATATTTCTGCCATCGCCGAGGAACTGCACCACGTTTCCTTTCGCGACAAGCTCGGCATCCTGCCGTCCTCCAGCTATCACATGACTGTGTTTCCTGGCGCTAACGACCCCGGTAAAGAGCGTTCCAGTTGGCCGCGCGATCTGCCCAAGAGCGCCAGCATCGACGAATGTACCAAGCTGGTCCGCGCTCGCTTTGAGAGGGAACGGCTCTGCGCGAAGGCTCCTTTCCGCGTGCGACTCGATCCGCGGAAGACGCTGCAGTACGCATCCCGCGCGGCGACCCTGCGCATGGTGGGTGCCGACGCCGAGGCCGAGACCGCGCTGCGCAAAACCCGCGATCAGCTTTCGCGTATCTACAACCATCGCGATCCCGATCACGACCAGTATGGATTTCACATCACGCTGGCCTATACGTTGCGCGCGCTCACAGCGGAGGAAGAGAAGGAGTATCGCGAAATTCTGGCACGCAACCTACCGCGCATCCTTGCCCGCACGCCAGTGCTTGAACTGGGCCTGCCAGAGTTCTGCACATTTCCCGATATGTCGGTCTTTTATCTGGAGTGCTTTTTACAGACGGAGTGAGCCGCCCCGGTTTCTGACGGAGCGATGGAGGCTTGCCTTCAACCATTGCTCCACGGATGCCTTGAAAACTTATGTATTTAGCTATAGCAAAGCGACAGTCTAAGCAGCTTCTGAAAATCTCTTTGATCCCTCTGGTTTGTGAGTGAAGCTGTAGATGGCGACGTATCCCGGATGCAGTAGTTACCCCACGCAGCAGGTAAGGATAATGGCATTACAAACGGCATATTTCAAGTAGGTACGTTTCGTCAAGTTGTGCTCCTGGCTGGCTGCTCAGATGGGAATAGCGATTCAGGGGAGCTATAGCACCCTCTGTTGTAAGACCGAGCCAGAATAGTTCTCGTGCGCAGGTCAAAGCGACATACCCTTTGCTTCGCCTAGCGCTGCGATTTGGATCGGCATCTTTTGGAGTAGAGTCGCCAGTGTCAGGACGTCACCGTGAGGAAGAGCGAAGGATTCGATAGTGAACTCCCATCGCTCTCCAGTCACATCAGCAAGCGCAAAGGTGCATTCTCCCAGCGGACCGCGCGTGGTGTACTTGCAATACCTTCGCATGACCTTGAGTGCTTCGGCTTCATCGAAACTTGGGAACAATGTATCGAAAGGCGTGGAGGTAATGAAATGCCGTGTCTTGTCTTCAGAGTTCCTTCGGACAGGATGGCTCCCGATGATCGCGAACGCGGGGACATCGAGAACTTCGACTGTCCGATAGAGGGTCGATGTCCATGAGTTCTTGAAGTCGTCCGCCACTCTGTTCAGCGACTTCAGGGTGTGCTGCACGCCTTTGACGTGCTGGTTGAAATGGTCCTGCAGGAAGAGCAATCGGCCTGCTGCATAGTTGGCCTCTGCTTCCAGGTCGATGTGATAACCCTCAACGAGGGTGAGCTGATCGTCCCCAAACGTGAAGTCGCGATGCCAATCGAGAATGCTGTGGCCGATCTCATGGGCGAAGCTCCATCGCTTCTTCATCGCATGCAGGTCGTCATCGACGAGGATTCTCTTCTGCTCCGGAATCCAGAGCGCCTTGAGATTGGCGGTCTTGATGGCATCCCAGATTCGTGTCGGCCGTTCAAAAATCAGCTTCGCGCCGATCTTGACGTGACTGATGGTCTCGCGGACTACACCATCTTCACTGGTGCGGTAGTACTGCGGATCAAGCTGCTGAAGCTTGAAAACTGCATCTAGGTCAAGCGGTGGCTCAGGGTGTCCCAGCCCTCGAATGATCTTCTCGACTTGAATGTCAATTTCGTTCCGAGTTCCTGGTGTCAGGATGACCTTGCGCAACACTGCCTCCCAGAAGAACAACAGTTTACATATTTGCCAGAGCCCGAATGAATTCGTGAAGCGCCTCTTTTTGTTCTGGTTCCAAAGGCTTCGTACTGGAGCTTGCTGCAAAAGCTAAAGCCGCCTGGGCAGTGGTTCTGTCAGCGATCATGAGGCCGGCAGCTTGAGCGAGTTTGCGGGGCGGAACCTTGAATACATTCGCGACCTTCGAGACAATCCTGAGTTCTGGAAGCTGTTTCCCAACTTCAAGGAGGAGAAGATCGTAAGGGTTCATTCCTATTGTCTGTGCGAGCTGCTGCACGGACAAGCCTCGTTCTCTTCGTGCCATGTTGAGAAACTGCCCAAACACATTGCCGCTTTGCACGTGTTTGGGCTCAGCTTCCTCAAGAAGGATCTCCGATAGATCGGCTTGGCCGGCCTGACCTTCGATTGCTATCGTTGCGCCGTTCAGTTCTGGGCCGAACTGTTCCTCCAGCTCTGAGGTCCATCCACCGACCGAGAATCTGACATCTTCTTCTTCTTTGGCTACCCGTCGCAGCCAGTCTTGGCTAAACGTCATGTCCATCATCGCTTTGCCTCCGTGAGGAAGAGTTCCGCAAGCTCAGGGGTCGTTTCGAAGTAGAGTAAATCCTCTTTCGCCTTATCCCTTTGAAGCGGAAACATCCTGCACGTCTTTTGATAGAACTGTTCTGTCTTTGGATGAGGGAGAGAGTGCAGGCCTACGCGTCCTTCGAATCCAGCTTCTTTGCTGAGCTGCACCGCCGCCGCGTACAGAGTGACACCCACTACGCCGAAGCGTTGTTCTTGCCCGACCTCAGAGGCTATTTCCCGGATATTCCAGGGCGCTACCTCAAGGTAGTCGACATAGGCCAAGCCCTCCCCTTCCTGGGTGGGGATACGTGCAGCGTGTTTCGCAAGGTCAACCTTCATCAGTCCCTGAAGTCGGCTGCCGTATTCGATGCCGTAGAAGCTAACCCCGAACTGCTTGAGCTGGATCTCCTTGTTCTCCCAATTCCAGTGCCAGTGCCTTGGCTGCAGCTTGGGATCTACACCCCGTAGAATCATGCTCTTGGTCGCAGCCACAACCATCGGACGCCAGTCACGCTGCGTCTCGATAAAGTGATCCATCGTCACCTCATCGGTCAACTCAGCGTCGACGAAGGTGCCGGACGACATACCCATGATTTGAACAGGTCCTCTCAAAGCATCATCAACTCCGACTTGGAGTTCTTGTCCTTATCCTCGAAGTAAAGCTTCTCACCACTCTCAAGTCGACTCTCGACCGTTTGATACAAACGGATTGCCTGCCGTACAACCTGTGTCTTTGAGAGGTCCTTCCGTCCGGCGAGTTCCTCTAATGCCTCCATCTCCCTGTCGGTCAGGTTGAGAGTCATTGTGCGCCGCTCCATGACTGCCATATGTCACCCCTTGAGACAAATCTATTGTTTTTAGGCTAATTTGTCAACAAAAATTAGCTAACAATCATGCACTAAAGTGCAAGCAGAATCAATAATTTACCTGCCCCAGTGCGTTCATTGCGCAAAAATACGGGTGTTTTTTCCGCAAAAATAGTTTGTATTTTAGCTAGTTTATGGCTAATAATTAATCAACGCAGACGAACTGCGGGAAGGGAGCGCACATGAGCGCGAACGAAGAAGTCGAAGTGGAAATTGTTGAAGAGGTCTTCGTGGATGGTCAGCTCGCTGAGCTTGTCATTATCGAAGAATTTGCCAAGCGCGGGGAGAAGCCTCCTCACGCCAAGATTTACGTCATCCGGATCGATAAGGAGACGTACCGCATCCACACGCACAACCCGACCGGCGAAGAGCTCCTGCACCTGGCTGGAAAGACCTCCGCGGGATACAAGCTGTACCAGGTCTTTCGCGGCCGCCAGCCCGAGCCTGTGGCTCCCAACCAGCACGTTGACTTGCATGCACACGGCATCGAGCGGTTCACCACGGTTCAGAAGGATCCAACGGAGGGCGCCTCGGTCGCCGAGGCCCTCCGTCGAGACTTCAAGCTCGCGGTCGAGGATGTTGAATACCTCGAATCATTGAGGCTGCCCTGGGAGACCGTGAAGGAGCCGAACGGCACACTCCTGCTGATCATCGACGGCTGGAGCATTCCAACCGGCTACAACGTACCGTTCGCAAAACTCGCTCTCGTTATTCCTCCCGGCTAGTCATCACGCCGCACTCGCTTAAACAGCGTCTGTTCTTCATTCCATATCCACTGTGTTTCGTATGAGCAACCAGGCTAAAGAAGAGCGTGATGGCCAATTGCATTCATAGTTTCCTGATGATATTGGTGGGCTCCTCTTCTTGCCCCACCAATGCGCGAATCCCCATGTCGCGATCCGCAGCACGGATGCGGAATATAGAAGTGACATAAGGACAAATTCACCATGAGGGCTGAGTGCAGATTGCCCATTCAAGCGTTCTGCTATCGGCTCTACTTCCCCCAAAGGCAGGTGTGTTATGCAGAACAGGAACTCATTCGAAGCCCACATCTATGTCGTTGTGATTTCCGAGGAAGGCAGTTTCATTCGGGCAGCCAAGCGGCTCGGTATTGCCCGGCGCCTGCAGGCTGGTCCACTGCGACCAATCGGCGCGATACCGTGCGGCGAGGTTCTGCGGCATCTGCGCCATCTGGTGACCGTGCGCGGCGTTGACGTTGACCTCCGGTGCGCGCTTGTTGCCGGTCGCAGCAGGCGTGGCCTGCGCAGCGGAAGACTGCGGCAAGCTCGAAGAGCGAGCCGGAATCGAAGCATCAACAGCACCAGTGCGCGTGGAAACATCGGATGAGTCCGATGCAACTGCGGGCAGGCGCGCTGCGCCGTCGCTACCCCTGCGCCTGTTTGGGCACGACGCCCTCCGGCAGCTTGCGCTTATCCCGCACCTGCGCGGTGGACGAATGCGCCTCAGGCGATGTCGGTTGTGTGTCTATTTCATGTGTGGACGTCTCTTCCGGCATTGGCGCACCTACTGGCCTTTCCGCTCGAAGCTGAGCTTGTGCTTGCCGATCTCGAGGTAGCCGCGATCGACGACCGTGGGCAGGATGTAGGTGCCGTCCTTGAGCTGAAAGGTGATCAGATCCGGCTTGCCATCCTTCAACTCGTACACCGAGAACTTCTCGGAAGCCGACGACTTGATGTAGGTGAATTTGCCGTCGTGGTAGATGGCCGAGACATCGAATGGCGATTCGTTGTGGTAGCTGTAATCGAACTTAAGTGCCGCAGTCGGATACTCGGCGCGGAACTGTTCGACGGCTGTTGCGGCGCGCGCCTGCGCAATCTGCGCCTGGGCGCGCGCCGCATCCACTTCCGCTGCCGAAACGAGTTTGGTCGCGCCGTTGGCGGCAGCGAGCGACGAAGGGTCGGAGGGCTCAATGACGATCTTCAAATCTGGATCGCCGGTCTCCACATCGTCGAGCGTGAAGGTGTAGACGATGCCGTGATCGGTAATCAGGTTGAGATTCGAGTGAATGCCCTCTTTCGCCGGATGCAGAAAGCAGTAATTGCCGACCGTGTCGATGATCCAGAAATCCTTGTCTCCGGTGGCGACTTCCATGATCTTCTCGGTCGAGGGAAGCTCGATCAGCGTGGTGTAGCGCATCTTCGCGCGCACGGTCACGATGTCGTTTGCATGGTACTTCACGATGCGGGCGGATTGCTGACCGTGGGCCACGGTCGCGGCGAGGCCGAGCAAGAGCGGGACGATGGGTGAGGTGCGCATGGTTCTCCTTTAGTTGTTGAGTGGGTTGGGGTAGTCATGGGCAAGTTGGAGCAACCCTTGTTCTGCTCCAAAACGAGAAAAATATTCCTGTTTGCGAAGGTTGTCGCGCGCGTTGTTGGTCGCCATCCAGTAGCCAAGGGCGTCAACTTCTAGGACCAGCTTTTTGGTCCCGCGCGGTTGGATGACCAGCAGTTCGCGCTTCGGCACAAGCGACTCCAGCAGTTCAAGCTGCGTGTCGTTCAGCTGGAAGATTTCGGCATAGAGCTTGCGGTCGATGTTGGGGTTGGCCAGAAAAATCTTGGTCGGGCAGGACTCGTTGACGATGTGCAGCATGTCCGAGTCCGCGAGTTCCACGACCGACTGCGTCGCCAGGATCATGGCTGCGTTTTTCTTGCGCCAAGTTTTCTCCGCGCGGGTAATCCAATCGCGAATGGTTTTGTTCTTCAGAAAGATCCACGCTTCGTCGATGACAAACATCTTGAAGGTGGCAGTATTTGCGGGTTTTTCGATCTCTTGCGATGCACGCTGCAAGACGTAGAAAAGCAACGGTTCCAGAATGTCGGGATAGTCCGACCAGCCATCGAAGTTGAAGGTCTGGAAGCGCGCGAAGGTTAGCGTGTCCTCGACGTTGTCGAAGAGATGTCCGAATTGACCTGCTTGCGTCCAGCGATGCAACCGCTCGCCGAGCGGCCCGAGGATGGACGCGAAGTTCGTTAGCGTCCGTATCTGAGCGGGCAATTTGTAGGCGCGCTCGATCGCGGCAAATAGCGCCTTCTCATCCTCCGGCGTCAACTCGTAGCGGCCCCCAGCTTCGATCAGCACACGCAGGAAGAGATAGAGAAAGTTCTGATTCTCGTGCGTGGGGGCAAGCGAAAACGGATTGATGGTGAAGCTTGGATTCTTCATCCCGACGTTGAGATACGACCCACCGAAAGCGCGCGTCAGAGTTTCGTAGCTGCCGCCGAGATCGAAGATGAAGGTCAGCGGGTCGTACTTCTGCGCCGCCTGCAAGGTGCTGGCCAAGCAGAAGGACTTGCCCGATCCGGTTGCGCCGAGCAGCAGCGTATGCGCAACGTCGCCCGAGTGCAGATTGAGATAGTAGGGCGTGCCGTGCGTCGATTCGAGCGCGAGCAGGTACTCGCGCTCGAGATGCGGGTTCCACTCAGAGCCGCTATCGACGGTAAACAGGAAGGACAGATCAGCGCAGTTCGAGTTCAACGCCCACTGCTTACGGAGATTGAATTGGCGGTTGCCGGGAACCGTGGCAAAAAACGCGTTGAGTAGGTTGTAGCGTTCCTCGTAGAGCAGCCCGTCATGCTGTGTAAAGAGCTTCTGAAACTCGGCGACGGCGTTCTCCACCTTCATGCGGTCTTCGTCATAGACGACGACCGACAGCGTAAACTCGCCGAAGTGTTTGCCCTCCATGCCAATGGCGGTCAGTGCATTGCCAAGCTCCGCGACGGCAGCGGCTTTGGAGTCGTCGACAAGGTTATCCTGCTGGCCAGTGTTCTGCTGGTCCTGCAAATTGGAGACGAAGCTGGTCTTCGAGTTGTGGTAGTGACGACGCCGGGAAGCAATCTCCTTGCGCGCCTTTTCGTTCGTTACGGGATGCCATTCCGTAACGACGTGGAAGTTGGCCGGGATGTCGAGCAGGCCATTGAGGATCAGTGGCCGTGTCTCGCTGGGCAACTCCTTCAGCGTCAGGACACGCACATAATCGTCGTCTATGCGCAGATAGCCACGATGCGCTTCCAACTCCGAATCACATACTTGCCAGTCGAGATGGCGCGCGCCGTAGAACCGCGCGTGTTGAAACTTGGAGGGGCGGAAGTTTACGAGACGGCGCAGCACGCGCAATGTCTCCTCCGCCCCTGGCAGCTCGACTGTGGTGAGGTCGTTTAGCTGCCCACTCAAACTTTGTACCTTCTGTTGCAACCGCAGCCGGTCACGCTCGATCTGCTCGTGGATCAGTGTGCGTTCCTTGTTGCCGGAGAACAGCGCACGCAGGTTGCGTAGCGCCGCGCGCGGCTGCTTCGGCAGCCGAGATAGCGCGTGCAGCAGGCCAGTCTTGGCATAGCTGCCGTCGATCATCACCACCCAATAAATCTCAATCGAATACAGCCGGTCGGACTTCGATGCGAGGAACGCGTTGCGCTGCTCCGCAGCGGTGCGGACCAATGGGTTTTTGTACTCTGCATGAGGAATGGCCGGATGGTTGCGTTTGAAGAGAATTTGATACAGCCGGCACCGTTCGTCGAGCGACCGCAGCGCGGCTTCGAGGCGCTTTACCGCGTAATCACGCCCGGCGTGGTCCAGGCTCTCGTAATCCACGCCGCCGATTTTGAGAACCGAGCCAAGGTCACCTGATTTCGTCAGGAACGCGTGCTCGTCCCAGAATCCGTACAGGTTCATCTGGGCGGCGAACGAGCCTGCTTCTCGCCAGTCTTTCGTGATGTCGTCAACCTTGACCATCGCTCCTCGCAATGCGTATCTCTGTTACGTCTGGTTGCAGTGGGTCGTAGCGCCGGCGAAATTTGCCGGAGTTGAACAGCACGCGCAGAATCTCCACGTCGTGCTTGGTGGCAATGCGGGCGATAATCACACCCACAATGAACAGGCCGATTCCACCGAGTAATGAATGCAGCAGGGAGAAGATCGCTCCTCCCGAGATCAGAGCGACGAAAAACAATCGCCGCTCCGCTCCCAGGACAGTCAGCGGCCGGTTCATGGCCTTGAACACCAGACTCACTCTGCGCTCCGCTGGCTGAGACAATGGATCACCTCCTCTCTGTTGGGCCTTAGCTCGGAAAGAGCCAAGCCATGAAGTTCACGGCGCCGATGGCCATGCCGACGCCGAAGACGATGCCGGCGAGCATCTTCTTCGACTGGCCCTCGCCATAGGCGAACATCAGGCCGCCGACCACGATTGCGACCAGCGACAGCCCGGTCGCAATCGTGCCGGTAAAAGCAGTTTTGAGAACATTGACAGCGTTGTCCCACGGGTCGCTGCCGGATTGCGCGTAGACCGGCAGTGCCGTAAGGAAGAGAAGCGAAGGTAAAAGCCACCTCCGCCAGTGAGCGTCGAGCACCGCAGGGCGCGGACGTCTGGATTGCTTGAGTGTGTGCATGGGCTCCTTTCGTTTGCGAAACGGTCGAAGGGCACTCCCCGTTCGAACGTCATGAAGCGAAGGTAGGCGATAATTGGGGTCTCGATTATTGCCTTTTCATTCCGGTCATTTCATCTACGTCAATAATCGGGAGACACAGATTGTGGCGTGTGCGGCACAGGTAGGGACGGAAAGCATGTAAGCTTCTCGCGCCGTGGAAGCGCAGAGATGGGCATTCCCACCATGACCAGCAAAGAATTCGCGGGCATGTCGCGGGTCAAGGCCGCGATCATCACGGCTCAGAGCGACAGCTCGCCTTGAGGCGTGGCGGGCATCCGAACTATCTCCCATGCGCGATCGGCCATGGCGTGCCTGGGTTCTCCGAACACCTGCCGACATTCGGGTACTAATCTGCCGTCGACGACTGATTTGGTGGCGATTGTGCGCTCACCGACGTCTTTCAAAATACCGGGAAATCCGGCCCTCTATTCAGTTCGTAGTGCCTGAATTGGATCGATGCGCGACGCTCTCCACGCCGGAATCAGGCAGGCCAGCACT
>Ga0224529_1000480_pt1 | contig 29370 bp, 26 predicted proteins | sample CBST50metaG_FD_179893 | JGI IMG/M metagenome (GOLD analysis project Ga0224529, IMG submission 179893) | Peat soil microbial communities from Stordalen Mire, Sweden - C.B.S.T50 | ecosystem: Environmental > Terrestrial > Soil > Wetlands > Peat | place: Sweden: Norrbotten County, Stordalen Mire...
CCATCCGCCAAAACCTTACTCAGACGCACTCCTATAGACCGGCTTTTGAGTGCTGCAAAAATCGGGTAACTTATCTGGAATCTTCAGTTATAAACTTTTACCCCATGTCGGCTAGAAAAAGGCCGTTTTTGCGGTGAAACTGTGATGCCCAGTCTAACCCCTGCATTTTCAATAATTCCCTCGACCCGATTTCAAAGAAACACAAGACCCGAGTTTCTGTGATCCTGTAAGTCCTTCCTAACCCATTCACTTTAAATCGTTTCCGAGGCGCACTCCCAACGCATCCCACAAACCGTGAACCTGTGTCGCGTCCAGTCACAAACAAAAAACCGCCGGACAGCATTGCGCTGTCCGGCGGTTTGGCTGATAACTGACAACTGCTCTTACACGTTCTTCTTGCTCTCTTCCACGGTGATCGGATCCAGGAAGGGCATCGAGGCGCGGAGCTTCTTGCCGACGATCTCGACCGGGATCTTGGATTCGGCATCGCGGAACGCCGTGAACTCCTTGCGGCCGGAGTTCTGGTCGGCCAGGAAGCGCTTGGCAAACGCGCCGTTCTGGATTTCGGTCAGGATTTCCTTCATGGCCTTGCGGCTCTCGGCGTTGATCACGCGCGGGCCACTGACGTAGTCGCCCCACTCGGCGGTATCGGAGATCGAGTAGCGCATGTAGGACAGGCCGCCGCGATAGATCAGATCGACAATCAGCTTCAACTCGTGCAGGCACTCGAAGTAGGCGCTCTCGGGCTGGTAGCCGGCCTCTACGAGCGTGTCAAAGCCCGCCTTGATCAGCGCGCTGACGCCGCCGCACAGCACGGCCTGCTCGCCAAACAGATCGGTCTCGGTCTCGTCCTTGAAGGTGGTTTCCAGCACTCCGGCCCTGGTGCAGCCGATGCCCTTCAGATAGCTGAGGCAGAGAGCGTGTGCATTGCCCGTGGCGTCCTGTTCGACGGCGATCAGTCCGGGGACGCCGCCGCCCTCGGGGAAGATTTCGCGGACGCGATGGCCCGGAGCCTTCGGTGCGGCCATGCCGACATCGATGCCCTTGGCGGGAATGATGGTCTTGTAGTGGATATTGAAGCCGTGCGCAAACATCAGCAGCTTGCCGTCGGCCAGGTTCGGGCCAATCTCCTCGGCATACAGCTTGGCCGCGGTCTGATCCGGAACCAGGACCATCACCACATCGGCCCACTTGGTCACGTCCGCTACCGTGCCCACTTCCAGGCCGGCCTTCTGCGCCTTGACGATGGACTTGGAGGTGGGCGCGAGGCCAACCTTGACCTGGACCCCTGAATCCTTCAGGTTAAGAGCATGCGCATGCCCCTGGGAGCCGTAGCCGATGATGGCTACCTTCTTGCCTTGGATGAGGGAGAGGTCGGCATCTTTGTCGTAATAAGTCTTCGCCATGATTTTCTCTTTTTCCTTTGCGTGCGGGTTTAAGGTTCGGTGCGATGGGTTTTTGGGCAGCGTCCAGCGGGCGGGACTATTCCGGCTCGACGGCGGCGCCTTCTTCAAGATGTTCCAGGGGCAGATCGGCCAGTTCGGGCGCTTCGGTCTCGCCCACTTTCATGGCCTTCAATACCCGGCTGGTGTGGTGGCCGCGGCGCATGGTCATCTTGCCGCTGCGGCAAATCTCCAGAATCCTGCCCTCGTCTTCGCTGAGCATCTGGATGAGCCCTTCGATCTTGCTCTCCACGCCGGTGATTTCAATCATCAGCGATTCGTGCGCCAGATCGACGATGCGGGCGCGGAAGGTCTCGACCAACTGGAAAATGTAGGAGCGCTCGCTGGGCGTGGCGGCGATCTTGATCAGCGCCAGTTCGCGCGTCACCGAGGGCAACTGGCCAATGTCGTCCACATCGATGACATTTTCCAGTTTATACAGGCTGGCCCGGATGCGGTTCCCGGCTTCGGCGGAAGCCTCGGCCACCATGGTCATCCGCGACTGCCCGGCCCTCTCGCTGCGCCCTACGGTCAGCGAGATGATGTTGATGTTCAAGCGGCGGAAAAGCGAAGCCACGCGCGTCAGAACGCCGGGCCGGTCTTCAACGTATGCGACGAATGTGTGCAGCATGATGAGGCCTTTCAGGGAACAGTGGTCAGTTGCCAGTGATCAGTTGTCAGTAAACTACGGCCGCATTTTGATGCTTCGAGCAACTGACCACTGACAACTGATCACTGACCACTGCATTTCTTACTTATCGTCCGGCGTTTCCAGCAAAGGACTCTTGCCGGGGCGGCGGATCATCTCGTGCAGGGCCGAGCCGACCGGAATCATCGGATACACCGAGTCTTCCTGCTCGACCATAAAATTCAAAAGGTAAGCGCCGGGCGCGGTGCGCGCTTCCTTGACCGCGCCGGCCAGTTCGGCCCGCGTGCGTACGGTGCGTCCGGCAATGCCGTGGGCGTCGGCCAGCTTCACAAAGTCCGGGCTTACCAGCGGCGTGCATTCGTAGTTCTTGTCGTAGAAAAACTCCTGCCACTGCCGCACCATGCCCAGAAACCCGTTGTTGATGATGGCGATGTTGATCTTGATGCCTTCCTGGGCAATGGTCGAAAGCTCCGACGAGGTCATCTGGAAGCCGCCGTCGCCGACGATCACCCAGACTTCCTTGTCCGGGCAGGCCGTCTTGGCCCCGATGGCCGCAGGCAGTGCGAATCCCATCGTTCCCAGTCCGCCGGAGGTAATCAGCGTGCGCGGCTGCTCGTGGTGGAAATACTGCGCCTCCCACATCTGGTGCTGGCCCACGTCCGTCACCACAATGGCGTTGCCGCCGGTGATGCGCCACAGGTCGTGCATCACGTGCGCCGCGTACAGGTGCCCGTCGTCGGGCAGATTCTTGATGTCGCGCACTGCCGACGCGCCCTTGATGTTGTCGAGGGCCTTGAGCCAAGCGGAGCCGTCGCGGCCCGGAATGCGGGGCAGCAGCTTCTCCAGCACCTCGCCCAGATCGCCCACCAGGGCCACATCCACCTTGACGTTCTTGTTGATCTCCGCCGGGTCCACTTCGATGTGAATCTTCTTGGCCTTCTGCGCATAGGTCGCAATGGTGCCGGTCACGCGATCGTCGAAGCGCATCCCGCAGGCGATCAGCAGGTCGGCCTCTTGAATCGCATGGTTCACCCAGGCCTCGCCGTGCATGCCCATCATGCCCAGGTTCAGCTCGTGCGAGGCAGGGAAGGCGCCCAGGCCCAGCAGCGTCAGCGCAACGGGAATCTGCGCGCGCTCGGCCAGTGTGCGCACCTGTTCCATGGCGCCCGACTCAATCACGCCGTGCCCCGCCAGGATCACCGGGCGCTTGGCGTTGCGAATCAGTTCCGCAGCCTGCTCCAACTCCGCATCGCCTGCGTGCAGCATCGGATGGGGCCGGTAGGGGCGCGGCTTGGCGGCGGCAAAGTCGAAGATGGCTGTGGCCTGCTGCGCGTCCTTGGTAATATCCACCAGCACCGGGCCGGGCCGTCCGGACTTGGCGATCTGGAAAGCGTAGCGGATGGCCGGCGCAATGTCCTCGGTACAGTTGACCAGGAAGTTATGCTTGGTTACCGGCAGCGTGATGCCGGTGATGTCCACTTCCTGAAAGGCGTCGGTGCCCAGCACTTTGCTGGAGACTTGCCCGGTGATGCAAACCATGGCAATCGAGTCCAGCATGGCCGTGGCAATGCCGGTCACCAGGTTGGTGGCGCCGGGGCCGCTGGTGGCCACACAGACGCCTACCTTGCCCGAAGCCCGCGCATAGCCGTCGGCCATATGCGAGGCGCCCTGTTCGTGGCGCACCAGGGTGTGGTGAATGGGAAACTTGCGCAGCGCGTCATAAACCGGCAGAATGGCGCCGCCCGGATAGCCAAAGACGTCGGTCACGCCCTCGCCCACCAGCGTGGCCCACACAATCTCCGCCCCGGTCAGGCGCGTGGGAGTCGTGAGGTGGGCATTCGATGCTTGCGTATGTGCATTGCTTCCCATGAGAAAACTCCTTTACAGAGATCAGAGATCAAGGGTCAGAGATCGGTAGAGCGGGTGCCCCCGGTCTCGATTCTGAGACCGGGGAAAGAGCCAGCTTCTAGCTTTTAGCCTTCAGCCATCCAGCTTCGTCGTGCCTGGTTTCAAACGCGTCCAGCTCTGCCGCATGCCGCAGGGTCAGGCCGATATCGTCCAGCCCCTCGATCAGGCAGAACTTGCGGAACGGATCCACGTCGAACGTCGCCTTGAAGCCCTGGCTGTCGGTCACCGTCTGGTCTTCCAGCGAAACCGTCAGTTTGTAGCCGGGAATTGTCTTGGCGTTTTCCAGCAGTGTGGCCACCTGCTCTTCGCTCAGGCGCACCAGCACAATGCCGTTCTTGCCGGCGTTGGAAAAGAAGATGTCGGCAAAGGTAGGTGCAATCACCGCGCGGAAACCAAAATCGGAGAGCGCCCAGGCGGCGTGCTCGCGGCTCGATCCGCAGGCAAAGTTTTTGCCCGCAACCAGAATCTGCGCGCCCTTGTACTTTGCATCGTTCAGCACAAACGCCGGGTCCGGCTCGCCGGTGGCTGTGCGCCGCCAGTCAAAGAACAAAAAGTCGCCGTAGCCGGTGCGCTCAATGCGCTTCAAAAACTGCTTGGGAATGATCTGGTCGGTATCGACATTGGCGCGGTCCAGCGGCGCGGCCAGCGATGTGAGTGTCGTGAACTTTTCCATTAGGCCTTCACCTCCGGCGTAGCCAGCTCGTTTACTTTCCAGGTGCGAATGTCGACGAAGTGCCCGGCAATGGCGGCTGCCGCGGCCATCTCCGGCGAAACCAGATGGGTGCGTCCGCCGCGTCCCTGGCGGCCTTCAAAGTTGCGGTTGCTGGTAGAAGCGCAGCGCTCGCCCGGCGCAAGAATGTCGGGGTTCATGGCCAGGCACATGGAGCAGCCCGGCTCGCGCCAATCGAATCCCGCCTCGCGGAAGATGCGGTCCAGCCCCTCGGCTTCGGCTTGCGCCTTCACCAACTGCGAACCGGGAACCACCATCGCGCCCACCTTGGACGAAACCTTGTAGCCCTTGGCGATGCGGGCCGCGGCGCGCATGTCTTCAATGCGGCCGTTGGTGCAGGAGCCGATAAACACGCGGTCGATGGCCACTTCTTCCATCGGCGTTCCAGCCTTCAGGTCCATGTATTCCAGCGCGCGCTCAAAGCCGTGACGCTCGATTTCCGTGGTTGCGTCGGCGGGATCGGGTACCTTGGCGGTGATGGGAGCCACCATGCCAGGGCTGGTTCCCCAACTTACAAACGGCGCCAGCGCAGCCGCGTCAATCACCAACTCGCGGTCGAACTTCGCGCCCTCGTCGGTGACGAGCTTGCTCCATTCGCTGACGGCCTTGTCCCACTCCGCGCCCTTGGGCGAGTGCAGGCGGCCCTTGAGATACGCAAAAGTCTTTTCGTCGGGTGCGATCATGCCCGCGCGCGCGCCGGCCTCGATGCTCATGTTGCAGACCGTCATGCGGCCTTCGATCGAAAGAGCACGAATCGCCGAGCCGGCGTATTCAATCACGCAGCCGGTCGCGCCGTCGGTGCCGATTTTTCCGATGATGGCCAGGATAATGTCCTTGGCCGTCACGCCCGGCTGCAACGTGCCTTCGATCGCAATGCGGAATGTCATGGGCGTGGATTGCGGCAGCGTTTGCGTGGCCAGCACATGCTCCACTTCGCTGGTGCCGATGCCGAAAGCCAAGGCCCCAAACGCGCCGTGGGTCGAGGTGTGCGAGTCGCCGCAGACAATGGTCATGCCCGGCTTGGTGAATCCCAGCTCGGGGCCAACCACGTGCACCACGCCCTGGTTGGGCGAGTTCACGTCGAACAGTTCAATGCCAAAGTCCGCGCAGTTCTTGCGCAGCGCGGCAATCTGCTTGGCCGCGATCTGGTCCACAATGTTCAGCCGGCCCTCAAGGGTGGTGGGAATATTGTGATCCACCGTAGCCACCGAACGATCGGCCCGGCGCACCGTGCGTCCGGCCAACCGCAGGCCTTCAAATGCCTGCGGCGAGGTGACCTCGTGTAGCAGTTGCAGGTCGATGTAGAGCACGGTGGGTTCACCCTTGGGCTCCACCACCACATGCTGCTCCCATACCTTCTCGAATAGCGTCTTTGGTCCTGAACTCATGAAACACCCCGTGTTCAAAAGGTGAAGTGCCTGTTATCCCGCCCTGGCCGCAAAAAACAAATACGCGGCCAGGGCAGGGCGTCTAATTGTCCTTTACCGCAGAGAACTGATCTCTGATCTCTGACCCCTGATCTCTGCTCTTACGCCAGTAAGAGCTTTACCGTCTCGCGTACTTTTGTGCCCATCTCCGAGGTGGAAAGCACGGGCAGCCCTTCCGGGTTGTCGCGGGCCAAATCCGGCGTGCGGAAGCCCATCTCCAGCACCTTGCGCACGGACTTCTCCACCGCCACCGCCTCCGCCTCAAGCCCCGCCGAGTAGCGCAGCACCATCGCCGCGCTGAGGATGGCGCCCAGAGGATTGGCCAGGCCCTTGCCGGCAATGTCTGGCGCCGAGCCGTGGACCGGCTCAAACAGATGGACCTTGCCGCCGATGGTGGCCGAGGGCAGCATGCCCAGCGAGCCGGTGATGATGCCGCCTTCGTCGCTCAAAATGTCGCCGAACAAATTTTCCGTTACCACCACGTCAAAGGTGCGCGGCCGGTTCATCAGGTGCATGGCCATGGCGTCCACATACTGGTGTTCGAGCTCCACGTCGGGGAACTCGGCCGCCACTTCAATTACCGTGGCGCGCCACATTTGCGAAACTTCCAGCACGTTGGCCTTGTCCACGCTGGTCACCTTCTTGCGGCGCGTACGGGCCAGCTCGAAGGCGATGCGGGCAACCCGCTCCACTTCGCCCTTGGTGTAGCGCATGGTGTTCCAGGCTTCGCCCTTCTCCTTGTCCCACGCGCGCGGCTGGCCAAAGTAGAGGCCGCCCAGCAGTTCGCGTACAAACAGAATGTCCGTTCCGTCGATGACTTCGGGGCGCAGCGGGCTGTTGACGGTCAGTTCTTTGAAAGCAAAAGAAGGGCGCAGGTTGGCAAAGCCGCCCAGCGCGGCGCGAATTCCCAGCAGGCCGGCTTCGGGGCGCTTGTTCGGGGGCAGGGAATTGAACTCGTTGCCGCCCACCGCGCCCAGCAGCACGGCGTCCGAGGCCAGCGCGGCCTCGATGGTCTCCGCGGGCAGGGGCGTGCCGTCCTGCACAATGGCCACGCCGCCAATGCGGCGCTCAGAGAAATTGAACTGGTGGCCGCCCTGGGCTGCCACTTCCTTGAGAACCGCAACTGCTTCGTTCGTAACTTCCGGGCCGACACCGTCGCCCGCTACTACCAGGATATTCAGCTTCATTCGTGCTCTCTTCTTTGCGTCAGGGATCGGAGATCGAAGATCAGGGATCGGTTTTCAGTTGTCCGTCGTCAATGTGCGGCTTTGACCTTCAGTCGAAGAAAAAGTCTCTCAACCAATTTCAGAATAACCAGCAGCATGATCCAGATGAAAATAAAGTTCAGGCCAAAGGCCACCGCGAGATACGATTCCGGGCTGCCGGCGTGTCCGCCCATGCGAAATACCACCGCCGCGGTCAGCAAGCCCGGCGCATAAAACGGCGCCGCAAACCAGCTGAACCTGCTCCCGTCCATCTCGTACGCCAGCATCATCAGCAGTGGTGAAGCAATCCCCGTCCAGGCCAGCCGTGCAAACAAGCGCTTGTTCATGCGTTCCTTCTTCAGCGTTCCGAACCCTCTGCCTTTGCGGTAGAGCCTGCTGTAGCCCCAGTCTGTTTCTGTCTCTCGTGTACGGGCTCCAGCTCGTACCGTGCAACCCAAAAACGCAGCCGCAGGCGCGTCCTTAATCCAGCTCGGAAACCGGCGACCGCCGCGACTCGCGAATCGGATCGGGCACCAGGCCGATCAGGTCCTGATCGTAGATGTTCTTTTTGCGATCGGCCAGGGCCACAAAGCGATAGTAGGTCTGCTGCAGTTCTTCGCGGCTCAGCGTGAATCCAAGCTGTTCTAGCCGGTGCCGCAGCGCCGCGCGGCCCGAGTGTTTGCCCAGCACCAGGTGCGTCTTGGCCACGCCCACCAGTGCGGGCGTCATGATCTCGTAGCACAGCGGATTGGCCAGCATTCCGTGCTGGTGAATCCCCGACTCATGCGCAAACGCGTTGTCGCCCACCACCGCCTTGTTGGGCGAGGGGCGGAAGGTGATGATCTGCCCCAGCACCTGGCTGGTTGGATAGAGATTTTCCATCTTGATGCTGTTGCTCACGCCGTAGCGGTCGGCGCGCACATAGAGTGCCGCGGCAATCTCTTCCAGGGCGGCATTGCCGGCTCGTTCGCCGATGCCGTTGATGGTGCACTCCACTTGCCGGGCGCCGCCACTGATGGCGGCCAGCGTGTTGGCCACGGCCAACCCCAGGTCGTCATGACAGTGCGAAGAGAGGATGATGCCCTCGGCGTCGATGGCAGGAATGCGTTCCCGTACCTCACGGAACATCTGCCCGTACTCCTCCGGTGTGGTGTAGCCCACCGTGTCCGGCATATTGATCGTGGTCGCGCCGGCCTCGACAGCCACCCGCACCATCTCCACCAGAAAATCGCGATCGGCGCGCGTGGCGTCCTCGGGAGAGAACTCCACGTCGTCCACAAACGAGCGGGCCAGCCGCACCGACTCGGCGGTTTGATCTAGCGCCTGCTGCCGGCTCATCTTCAGCTTGTACTCCAGGTGCAGGTCGCTCGAAGCCAGGAACACGTGGATGCGGGCGCGGTCCGCAAACTGCACGGAGCGGGCGGCCATCTCGATGTCTTCGGCCTTGGCGCGCGCCAGCGAAGCAATGCGCGGTTTGCGCACGGCCTGCGTGATGGTGGCGATGGCCGCGAAGTCTCCCTCGGAAGCCATGGCGAATCCTGCCTCGATGATGTCCACGCCCAACTCCTCCAGAGCGTGGGCCATGGTCAGCTTTTCCTGCGTGGTCATGCTGCAGCCGGGAGACTGCTCGCCGTCGCGCAACGTGGTATCGAAAAAGACTACGTGATCAGAAGTCATGAACATGCCTGCCAGGGGAACCTACTGTGAATGCAATCAGTGTCGCGCATCGGGCCGATATAAGGCAAAGTTATTATTTTTGTGGACTCCATTAGAAATGCTTATAGTACAGTGGTCAGTGATCAGTCTTCAGTTGTCAGCCTCGGCTGACCTGCCGCGAACCAACTGACCACTGAAAGCTGACAACTGACATGGAACTGAGCCAACTCGAAACCTTTCTGGCGGTCGCCGAGGAGCGCAGCTTCTCCCGCGCTGCCGTGCGCCTCCACCGCACCCAGCCGGCCGTCAGCCAGGTCATCCGCAAGCTGGAGGAGTCGGTCGGCGAACAGCTTTTTGACCGTGCCGCCCGCGATGGCGCGCTCACCGCTGCCGGCGTCCTGCTGCGCGACTACGCCCTGCGCCTCCTGGCCCTGCGCCGCGAGGCCACCAGCGCCCTGGACGAGCTCAAGAGCCTGGAGCGCGGGCAATTGCAGTTGGCCGCCAACGAGTACACCTGCATGTACCTGTTGCCAGCCATCGACGCCTTCCGGCGCGAGTTTCCCCACATCAGCGTCACCGTGCACCGCATGTTGGCATCGCACATCCCCGACGAGCTGAACCTGCGCACCTTCGAAATCGGCGTCGTCTCCTACCGGCCCGATCCGGAGCAGTTCCGCAGCATCGCCGTCTATAGCGACAGCTTGGCGCTCATTGTCAGTCCCAGTCACCCCCTGGCCGGGGCCGATCGTGTCTCCATCAACGACCTGGGGGAGCAGGACTTCATCGCCCACAACGTGGCCTCGCCCTTGCGCCGCAAGGTCATTGAGGCCTTCCATCGCTACCGCACGCCCCTCAAAATGCCCATCGAGCTGCCCACCATCGAGGCCATCAAGCGCTTTGTGGCCATGGGCTACGGCGTAGCCCTGGTTCCCCATCTCACCGTGGCCCGCGAACTGGAGACCGGGGACCTGGTGCGGGTGCCGGTCGACGAGTTGGAAATGCGCCGGGTGCTGCGCCTGGTCCACCGCCGCCAGGCCGCCCTGTCCTACGCCGCCAAGGCGTTTTTGCGCACTGTCCGTACCCTGGCCCAGGAGAAAGGCCCGCCGTTCTACTACCAAGTGGAGCGGAACGGCTGAGCGCTCCGCTCCCGCAGCGTTTTCCAGGCCAAACTGCTGCAGAAGCCCGCCAAAATGCGCCCCTTTCGCGCCTTTACTGGGCCAATGAGACGGGGCTTGGGCGGCGATTTATGCTGGAAAACACGCAATTTCCACCGCCCAAAACGCCCCTTTCCCTCGCGCTGCGTCTATAGCCTTAGTTCGTTCCAGTCAACCGTTTCTGCCAAGGACCGTCCCGGCCAGTTACAATGCTGAGAGCGGGGCCCGTTTAGAATCGGAGCGCCGGAATTGACAAGCTCGTTGCCAGCCGGACGGTTGTGCAGTCGTGAGGTTCAAGGACCGAATGAAGAAGATCGCCTTAATTGCATTCCTGTTGGCCGTATGCGTGGCCGCAGGCCGCGCTCAGGAGAGCCGTCAGGACATCAGCATCAGCGGAACCGGGCTTATTGAGCCGTTCATCGCCTCGTCAACGGACGTCCAGGTTCACTCGAACACGGCCTTCGGCGCGTTGGTCAGCTACCGCTTCATGCTCACTCCGTCGAGCGCCCTTGAGGCCAACTACGGAATCACCTACCAGAACAAGATTCACTACTACACCAACCCGAACAACTACCAGGTGCTGACCCGTACCGAGGAAATCTCCGCCGCGTACGTTCGCACCTTCAATTTCCACAAGTTCAATCCTTTCATTGAGGCGGGTCCTGCCGCATTCATCTTCCTGCCCATTCGCAACTCGGGTACCACGTCTCTCGATGTGAAGCAGCAGACCAACATCGGCGCAATCTACGGCGCCGGCGTTGCCTACGAGATTAGCCCCAGCTTCGACATCCGCGCAGAATATCGCGGCAACATCACCAAGGTGCCGACCTTCGGCTACGCCCAGTTCAATACCAACAAGTGGTACAACATCTACAATCCGGCCATTGGCGTGGCCTATCACTTCTAGTACGACAGTTGCAGTGAGTATTTGCGGAGGGAGCAGGGGGATTTATCCCCCTGAAAATAGGCGCAAAGGCTAGCGCCTTTAGGCCCGGGGCAAGGGATCCAGCGCAAATACAACGAGTAGAACGAGCTGTTGTGCATGCCAGCTAAAAAGGGGACAGGCTTCGGGCCTGTCCCCTTTTCTGTAAGCAATATGCTTGGCAACTTTCTTAGCCGATTCAAAAATGCGATTGGCGAGTCGTCGAGTGGAAGCGTATCGTTGTTTTTCGCAGAAGATCGTTTGGAGGGTGTTGCCAGTGGGTACTGGACGTCGTCTGCGAAACGGTCGAGTGGCCTAACCAGCCATTAGGGTTCGACTCCCTTGCCCTCCGCCAGGCGCTCGACTTCAGGATTGACCAGCCCCATCTTGCGTGCTACTATCTCTTCAGTTTCGCAGACGACGTCCGGCATCAGGGACATCCAGATAAGCAAAAGCCCCCAGGTTGGTTACTTGGGGGCTTTTGCGTTCGCTGAGATCAGTACTCGTGTTCTGGGGACTCGAGTGCATCGTTCCCCTTTTTGAGCGTGTTTTAGGGCGCCGCCTTACTCCGCTTCCCGGTAGCGCCCCAGTTCCTTCACCATGGAGCAATGGGGGGCAAGAACCTTCACGGCCAGTGAGCCCTCGTCCAGCGACCGGATCTGGCAATCCACATAGAAGATGTACTCCCAGGGTTTGCCCTGCACCGGCCGCGACTCGATCTTGGTCAGGTTGGTTCCCAGCGACGACAACGCCGCCAGAGCCGATACCAGCGAGCCCGCGCGGTTCTCCAGCGAGAAGGCTAGGCTCATCTTGTTGGCCTCCGGATCGGTCGCCGCGTCCTTGGTGCGCCGCACCAGGAAGAAGCGGGTATAGTTCTCCGGATTGTCCTCGATCCCCGCCTCCAGAATTTGTGCGCCGTAGCAGCGTGCCGCCGCCTCGCTGGCAATGGCCGCCGCGTGCCGCTCCTGCTGCTCCACCAGTTGCTTCACGCTTCCCGCCGTGTCGTAGGCCGCATAGGACCTCATCTGCGGGTGCCGGGACAGGAACCGCCGGCACTGCGCCAGCGCCACCGGGTGCGAAAAGACTCGCTCAATCTCCTCGATCTTGGTGCCCCCCAGGGCGATCAGGTTGTGCCGGATGCGCAGCCGCATCTCCTGCTCCACCTTCACGTCGTTTGTCAGCAGCAGGTCAAAGTGTTCCAGCACCGACCCGGCCAGGCTGTTCTCGATGGGAATGACGGCGGCATCCACCTCGCCTTCGCTCAGCGCGGCAAACACATCCGCCGAGAGCGAGCATGGAACGATGGTGGCGTCCGCGACCAGTTCGATCGCGGCCTCGTGGCTGAAAGAACCCTGTTCCCCCTGAATCGCAATCTTCATGCCGGTGTGCGCTGCTCCTGTGCGCCGGCTTGTAGGCAAAGCGCGACGCTCTGTATCTGTGTTGTGCGGCCCCATGCCGCCGAAGGTTTTTCCTGGCCGACTCAGCGAACCAGGGATGTCAGCTCCGCAGCCACAAATCGGCTGCCACAAAGGCCAGAAAAGTCATGGCAATCACCCCGTTCATGGTGAAAAAGGCGGCATTCAGCCGGCGCAGGTCGCGGGGCGAAACCAGCGCATGTTCATAGCCCAGCAGCAGGCCCACCACCACGATGCCCAGCCATCCGGTCAGGCCGAAGTGGAACAGCCCGCCGAACCACACCAGCAAGCCCAGCATGATCAGGTGCATGGCCCGCGCTGTTGCGAAGGCTGCCGAAAGGCCGACCGCCTGGGGCAGGCTGTGCAGCCCCGCCGCGCGGTCGTGCTCAAAGTCCTGGCAGGCGTACAGCACGTCGAATCCGCCCACCCACAGCGTCACTGCCGCGGTCAGCACCAGGATCCGTGCGTCCAGCGTGCCGCGCACCGCAATCCAGGCCGCCGTGGGAGCCAGTCCCAGCGCCAGACCCAGCACCAGGTGCGACCAGCGTGTGATCCGCTTCATGTAGCTGTAGCCCAGCAGCACCACCAGCACCAGCGGCGAAAGATAGAGCGTCAGCCGGTTCAGTTCGGCGGCCGCGCCCACAAACACAAGGCCCGTCAGCACCGTGAACCCCAGCACAAACTGCCGCGACAACTGCCCGGCGGGAATGGCGCGGCCCTTGGTGCGCGGATTGGCCGCGTCCAAGTCGGCGTCGGCCCAGCGGTTGAAGGCCATGGCGCAGGAGCGCGCCGCCACCATCGCCACCAGAATCCAGACCACCGTCTGCCACGCGGGCAGTCCTTTTGCGGCCAGCAGCACCGCCGTGAATGCAAATGGGAGGGCAAAGATCGAGTGCTCCCACTTGATCATCTCCAGCGTCGTGCGCGTCTTGGTCCACAAGTTTGCCATGATTGCTCCGTCTTCCAGTGTACTTGAGGGGCTTTTGGACCTTGATGCGTGTGAGCGTCGATGCGTGTGAGCGTCCAGGGCAATCGCAGGATGCCCTCTGTTCTTCAAGTCGGTTCTGTCCACTGCCATAGCAGTGGATCAACCGAGGTCATCCCGCAAAGGATCAACTCCGTTCTTCCCGTAGCGGATCAACTCTGGTCTTCCCGCAATGGATCAACCCTGGTCTTCCCGTAGGGAAGATGTGAGAATAGCCCCGGGTGGAGCGCAGCGCAACCCGGGGACCGCATCCCAATCGTGTCTTTCGCGTCCCGTAGGGCCGCGCTGAGACATTTTTCGGCAATACCGCCAACATGCGCTTGCCCTGCGTGAGCGCCGCCTCGGTCCTTGCATGCGTCGGCTTCAGCACCGCATCGGTCACTGCCAACGGAGGGAGGCGGGCAGCAACCCCCGCAATCAGCCAGTAGCATTATCGAGGCCTTCACAGGCTGCGAAAAAACTCTGTCTGTAGTCGAAAAACTCGTGCTTTGTAACAGGGCACGACTTCAGTCGTGCCGTAAGTGCCGCAAAATCAACGCGGGCTTCAGCCCCTGCGGGATGCTTTTCAGAGACTTCCCTTGAAATTCGTCCTTTTTCCGCAACCTGTTCAGGCCCGGAAGTTGCTTTGTCTAAAAGGGCGCGCTTCATCAAGATAAGTTCATAATGATGAGAAAATGCGCCGAGGTGGACCCGTGACCAGGATCAAAAAAGTCGTCATAACGGCTTACGGTGACGAAAGCAAACTCGCGATCGTCGAATGTGATTTGCCCGAGCCGGCTGCCGGAGAAGTGCAGCTCACGGTCGAATACACCATCGTTTCCGGCTCTGACGTCAATATGCGCCGTGGCACCTATCCATTTCAGAAGAAGCCGCCCCTGACTCCCGGTTATAGCGTCATCGGCAAGGTGCGCGCCAACGGCAAAGGCTGCTCGAAGTTCAAAATCGGTGAGCGCGTCGCATGTCTTTCCAAGTACGAGGGACAGGCGGAGCGGATCAACCTGCCCGAGAAATACCTGGTACGCGTGCCGGATGAAGTGGACGGAAGGGCTGCTGTGGCTCTGATTCTCGATTGGACTACGGCCTATCAAATGCTCTACCGCGCCGCGCACGTCACAGCCGGCCAGAAGATCTTTGTTCACGCGCTCAGCGGGGCCGTGGGAGGAGCGCTCTTGCGGCTCGGATTGCTGCAGGGCGCTCAAGTCTTCGGCACGGCCTCGTTGAAGAGGCACGACGAACTGCGTCAGCTTGGAGCTGACCCCTTCGACTACGCGACCAGGAACTGGATAGCCGCCATGCAGGAACTCGGCGGCGTCGACGCCGTCTTTGACCCGCTTGGCTACGAGAGCTTCGACGATTCGTACTCGATCCTGAATAGAGGGGGAATCCTGGTGGGATACGGCACAAACCTGCCGACGTGGACCCGGACTCCTGAGCGCCCCGTGATTCCGACGGTACTCAATCTGTTCTCGAAGAACCTGCTCTTTTGGTCTGGGAAGCGAACAACCTTTTTCGGAGTGAGCCGCGGTTCAAAGCACTTTGCGACCGACCTGGAGCAGCTCTTCCAATGGCTCAAAGACGGGAAAATCTCTGTGCCGATCAAGGCCACGTTCAAGCTTGACGAGATCCAGCAAGCGCACCGAGAGTACGCTCGCGGAGCGCGCATGGGCTCCATCGTGATCGAGGTCAGCCGCTAAGCGTCTCATCCCGAGTTACCCACATGCGCAGATGCCTTGCCGAAAATATCCAACCGTTGCCGCACACTGGCAGATGGGAGGAGAAGTGCGCCCGGCTTATGCTGCGCACCGGGAAAGCATGTACCCCCCTGTGCAATCGCATGAATGCCTTTGCTCTTCAAGTCGGTTCTGTGCGCTGCCAAAGCAGAGGATCGACCGCGGTCTTCCCGGAGGGAAGACGTGAAAATAGCCCGGGTGGACCCTGAGCAAGGCGAAGGGGAAACCCTGGGACAACATCCCAATCCTGTCTCTCGCGCCCCGGAGGGCCGCGCTGAGGCTTCTCCTCGGCACGGATCCACCTTCATGCAACTGTTCTACCCCTCCCCCTCTCACGTATTCATGTCTTCTTTTCTCTGGCCTATCATGCTGAATATGATGGAGTTAACCAACAAATTACCGTTATATCCCTACAAAAAAAGCGGCCAAAAGGCCGCCTTTTTTGCTGAATTCAAGCGATTTTAGCCAACTTCCGGCCGCAAATCGGCCTTTTTGGTGACGATCACCAGCTTGGCTGGCGTCAATTCCGCGCCATCCCAGCCTTCCTTGACCGCCTCGATGTGGATTTCGCCGGGTTCCTTGGTCGCCTGCACAATCACCTGCGCCAGTCCGTTGAACAGCGACCGCTTGGGCCCCTTGTCGCTCTCCTGGCAGTTGGGATCGCCGTTGCCCACGCCGATCAGCGCGCCGTTTCCGGTGACCTTGAAGCTGAGCAGGTTCGACGCGGTGGGAACCGCGCGCCCTTCCTTGTCCAGGGCCTCCACCTTCAGAATGGCGATGTCTTCGCCGTCGGCGTTGATTTCGGTGCGATCCGCGGTCAGCCGGATGGCCGCGGCAGGGCCGGTGGTCTCGCGCTTCTCGGTCAGCACCACCTTGCCGCCCTTGGAGCCGCGCGCCTCGATCGAGCCCGCCTCGAACTTCACCTTCCACTCCAGGTGGCCCAAGTGCGGAACCTGCTGAGAGCCCAGGCTCTTGCCGTTGACGAACAGTTCCACCGCGTCCAGGTTGGAATGCACCCAGACCGGAATCGGATCGCCCTCACGGCCCGCGAAGTTCCAGTGCGGGAACAGGTGCAGCACTGGCTCCGAGCCCCACCACGCCTTGTAGTAGTAGAACGTGTCCTTGGGATAGCCGCACATGTCCACGATGCCGAACTCGGAGTTGATGGAGGGCCACCCGTAGGGAGTCGGCTCGCCGCGATAGTCGAAGCCGGTCCAGGCGAACCCACCCGCCTCCCACTCCCGCGTCCCATAAAACTTCCACCAGTCCTCCGCCGTCTCCCCCCAGGGCACCGGGACGATGTCGTAGGCTTCGACGGTGTTGCGCAGCGGGTCGGTTGAGTACGCGCCGCGCGTCGCGATGGCGCTCGAGGTCTCCGAGCCGTAGAGCGGCCGCTTGGGGTTCTTCTTGTGATACTCGTCGGGCTTGTTCAACTGGTAGTTGAAGCCGATCACGTCGAACGCCTCGGAGACGCCCTTTTCGTTGCTTCCGTTTACTGCCGCGGAAACCATGCGCGTGGGGTCCAGTTCATGGCACTTGCGCACCATGGTGCCGGCAATCTTGGCGCCCTGCTCGGCTTCCTCGTCCTGCAGAATCCATTCCTCGTTGCCCACCGACCACAGGATGATCGACGGCGAGTTGCGGTAGCGCTTGATCATCGCTTCCAGTTGCGCGATGCCTTCGGGCGTGGAACTCATCTGGCGCGTCTCGCACATCATCATCATGCCCATGCGGTCGCAGCCTTCCACCCACTCCGGGGTCGGCATGTTGTGCGAGGTGCGCACCGCGTTGCAGCCCATTTCGCGCAGCACCCCCAGCCGGAACCACTGCAGCCGGTCCGGCACGGCAGCACCCACCCCGGCATGGTCCTGGTGGTTGCAGGTTCCCTGAATCTTGATCGATTTGCCGTTGAGGAAGAAGCCCTTGTCGGCGTCGAACAGCACCGTGCGCACGCCAAAGCTTACCCGTTCGGCGTCGCGCGGCTTGCCGCCCGTTTCCACGGTCACGATGGCCGAGTACAGGTTCGGCACGTCCACCGACCACAGCGCCGGATTGGCCAGCTTGGCGGTTGCCGTAAAGGTCGCGCTGCTGTCCACGGCAACCGGCTGCGGCGCAGCTTCGGCCGTGGCCACCGTCTTGCCCGCTGCGTCCACGATCTTCCAGCTCACCTTGGCGGTCTCGGCCTGCTTGCCTTCATTCAGCACAACCGTGCCAAGGCTCAAAACAGCGGAGTTCCCGCTGACCGCCGTGCGCACCGTGCTTTCCCACTTGCCCAGGTGCAGCGCGTCGGTCTTGGTCAGCCACAGATGGCGGTAGATGCCGGCCCCCTCATAGAACCAGCCGTCGCCAAAGCTCGCGTCCACCCGCACCACCACGTAGTTCTTCTGTCCGTAGCTCAGATAATCCGTCAGGTCGAAGCGGAAAGGCGCGTAGCCGTTGTCGTTGCGGCCGATGAAGCAGCCGTTCACAAACACCAGCACACTGCGGAAGGCGCCGTCGAACTCGATGCTGATGCGGCGACCCAGGTCGCTGGCCGGAATGTCGAAGGTACGTCGATACCAACCCACGCTCGTCTCGGGGTAGCGGCGGCCCAGGGGCTTGAAGCCATGGGAGTTCTGCACCTCGTCGCGCACGAAGGGCAGCTCCACCGCCCAGTCGTGGGGCAGGTTCAGCTCACGCCACTTCGAGTCGTCGAACTTGGCTTTGGCGAACGCAAAGTCGCCGGTCTTGGCAAAGTCGCCCTGGCCGTTGCCAAATCCCAGATCGCGGGCCGGGTCGGTGCCGTGGCCCATCTGAAACTTCCAGCCGAAATCGAAAAGAAGCTGTTCCCGCGGCGCCACCGCGGCCAGCGCTTCGGCCGAAGCAGGCCCCGGATAGCCGGTGAGCAAAGTAGCCGCGCGCCCCCAGGCTGAGCGGGCCAGCAGAGAAGATGCGGAAACGGCGAGTCCGGAACAAAGCAGGTTACGGCGAGAGATGCCAGGCATGGAAATCCCCTTTGGGATGAAGTCTCGCCGTGGAGTGCAGCAGAAGGATGAGCGGCGAGCAAGGGGGAACTATAAATCACCTGGCGTCGCCAAGTAAACGGTTTCACCGTGACGCGGAAGACAGCCCTACCGTTCCGCTCCTGCCCTGGAGCGGAACGATAACCGGCGGCATTTGCGTGCTTTTCCTATGCGTCGCGCTGGCGGCGCTGATGGGTCGAAGGGATATTCATGTCCTCGCGGTACTTGGCGACGGTGCGGCGGGTCAGCCTGATGCCCTGCGCCTGGAGCATGGCGGCTAACTGATCGTCGGTCAGCGGATGGCGCGGATTCTCCTCCGCAATCAGCTTGCGCACCTTGCGCTTCAGCACCAGCAGGGGCGTGTCGGCGCCTTCGGGGCCGTTCGAGCCTTCGGAGAAAAAGGAGCGTAGTTCCAGTACCCCTTGGGGGGTGTGCGCATATTTGTTCGCTACGGCGCGGCTGACCGTGGAGGGATGGACCCCGATTTCCTCGGCCACCTCCTTGATCATCATGGGCCGCAGGGCCTCGATGCCTTGCTCCAGGAAGTCCTGCTGGCGGCGGACGATGACTTCGCAGGTCCGCAGAATCGTGCTCTTGCGCTGGGCGATATTGCGCATCAGCTGCAGTGCGGAGCGGAACCGCTCCTTGACGTAGTCCTTGACCTCTTTGTCGGTTCCCTCGGCGACCAGCATCCGGCGATAGCGCCGGCTGAGCCGCAGGCTGGGCAAGTCTTCCTCGTTCATCGAGACGGCCCACTCCGCGCCTCGCTTGACGAATACCACATCGGGCTCAATCAGCCGGGTCTGCTCGCGGTTGTAGAGCCGACCGGGCCGGGGATCGAGGGTGCGGATGAACTCCACCCCGGCATGCGCTTCGGCTGGCGTAATCTGGGCAGCTTTGGCCAGATCCTTCACGTCGCGCTTCTGTAGCAGGGGCAGGTGTTGGTCCACGATCAGGGCTGCGACTTCCATGCTGCGCCGCCGCTCCTCCAGCCGGGCCTCGGCTTCGGCGCGGAAGCTGCGATGGGGATCCTCGGCGGCATCGGCTGTCTGCCGGGCATACAGGAGGCCGAACTCGTGCTGCTGGGCATGGATCTGAATCAGGAGGCAGTCGCGCAGATTGCGCGCGCCCACGCCGGAGGGGTCAAGGTGCTGCACCAAGTCAATGGCCCGCTGGACCAGCTCGGTGCTCGTTTCCAGATCTTCACTCAGATGATTCGCGCCCGTCTGGTGCTCCGGGAACTCGCAGAAGGCCTCGGCGAGTTCTTCCTCGCTGGCGCCCAAGTACCCATCCTCGTTGAGGTTGCCGATGATGTACTCGGCCGCCTCGAATAACGCAGGGTCAAGCGTCAGTGCTCCCAGCTGCCACGCCAGGTGATCGGAGAGGGTCGTGGGCTGCGATAGAAAGTTCTCGAACGAGGGCTTTTCGTTCTCTTCAAATTCCGGCTGCGTGCGATAGCCGGGGTCAAGATAGTCCTGGAAGTACGTTCCGAAATCGACTTCGTTGAAGGAGTCCTGAGGCGGAGGCGCGGCTTCTTCCACGCCCCGCTCGAGACGTTCTTCCTTGCCCGCCACTTGATCCAGCATAGGAACCGATTCGTCAATCTCTTCCAGGACGGGATTTTCCACCATCTCGGCATCGATCATCTCCTTCAGTTCGAGTTTGTTGAGCGCAAGCACGCTCACCATCTGCATCAGCCCAGGAGTCAGGACCTGGCGTTGCGAGACCTTCAGGTTCAATCTGGGTTGTAACAGTGCCATAGGCGGGACTCTATCCCCAATTGCTCACAATCCAAGTGTAATAGCGGAATGAAATTACTATAGGGCAAACTGTCCCGCTTTGAGGCAGTTGTTCCGGTTTGGGCGACGATCAATTCGGGAATCTCACTCCGGTATCGTCGAACGGCCTATTGCCCATTTGCGGCCTGCCTGCGGAAGGGGCCTGGCGCCAACTTCCTTTGCTGCCTGGCGGGCTTCCCGGGTTGCGGAACGAGAGGACGAATTACGGGCGAACTTGCCGAAAAGCATTCCTCTGGACCTGTGAAGGCCTATTGATTCTGCGGGCTTTATGCGGTGCTCCCCCAAACTCCCTCTGGAACGAATTTTTTCCGCAAGCTGTTTAACCCAGCGAGAAGCCCTCGCCCAGATAGAGGCGCCGCACATCGACATTGTTGCCCAGTTCGTGGGGAGTACCGGTGAAGAAGATCTTCCCTTCGGCGATGATGTAGGCCCGGTCGGTTACCGAAAGCGTCTCGCGTACGTTGTGGTCGGTGATCAGAATCCCGATACCGCTGGCCTTCAGGTCGAAGATGATCTTCTGTAGTTCCAGAACGGCAATGGGATCGATGCCGCTGAACGGCTCGTCGAGCAGGATGAAGTTCGGCTGGATGCAAAGGGAACGCGCAATTTCCACCCGCCGTCGTTCGCCGCCCGACAGGGCGTAGCCCCGCGTAGTGCGGATGTGGCCCAGATTCAACTGGCTGATGAGCCGCTCTGACCGGGTACGCCGTTCCCGGCTGCCCAGGGGCTGCGCTTCCAGCACCGCCAGGATGTTCTCTTCCACGGTCAGTTTGCGGAAGACGGAGGGTTCCTGGGGCAGGTAGCTGATGCCAAAGTTGCGCGCACGCAGGTACATAGGTACCCGCGTGATGTCGGTGTCGTCCACCATCACGCGCCCGGTTTCCGGCGTTACCAGTCCCACGATCATGTAGAAGCTGGTCGTTTTGCCGGCGCCGTTCGGTCCCAGCAGGCCCACCACTTCACCGCGGGAGATCTTCAGGGTGACTCCGCGGACGACCTGCCGTCCCTTGTATGTTTTGCCGATATCTTCGGCCATCAGTGTATTCATCATCACCTTGGCGCCGTGGTCTGCGTCGTCGTCTTGCCAACGCCGCCTTCGATGCTGACGCTATCATCGCGGCTGTGGAAAATCAAAGCTTCGCCGGTTACGGTTCCCCGTGCCGGATCGGTCATGCGGGGAGGGGCCGAGGCGGTTCCGGTCAGCACGTACTCTCCGCTCTCGCTGGAATAGAGCAGTTGTTCTCCGTTGCCGCGCCGGCCTTGGGAGCTGACCGTCACGCGGCCACGGGCCGTCATGCGGTCCACCTGCGCCGCCGCGCCGTCTTTGCCGGCGTGGTTGCCCGGTGGTTGCAGAAGCAGTTCAATCTCGTTTGAAACCGTGGTTGCTGTTCCCGTCTCGGCAACCACGGAGCCGGCCGCGCCGCCGCGCATCACGGCCTTGCGTTCGGCATCGGAGTATTTCAGGTCGCCGCCGCGTATCCGGATCACCGCGGGAACTGCGGCCTTTCCGGCGGCTTCCTTGCCGGGTGCTGCCGCGCTCACCATGACCGTTCGCACCGGTTCAGCCGCCTCCGTGCTGCGGGCGACCAGCGTCTGCTTCTGGCGGTCCAGAACGATCGTGGGTGCGGCAATCGAGTTGGCCTGCTGCCACAGCCGCGCATGCCCCCGGAAGGTGGCCTCTCCGCTGGCCTGGTGCAGTTGCGCCTCGGCCGCAATGGCGTGTGCCGGTCCCTGCCCGCCCAAGCCGGGGTTGCCGGAGGACTTGCCCCGGCCCGTGCCGTTCTCTGCCCAGGTGGCCTTGACGTTGCCGTGCCCGAAGGCGTCGCCTGAGTCCTGCGAAACGTCGATTTTGTCTGCCGTGAGCTGGAGACCGCCGTTTTCCACGCGGGGGCTCAGGGTTAGATGCAGCCATTCTCCGGCGCCTTCGTAGAGGGCCCGTCCGGCCGTCGCCCGCAACGGTGCAGCCGCCGCTTGTCCCGCGCGTGCCGCCGGGTTTTCGACCAGAACCACGTGCCCCTCGACGGTGGCCGACTGAATCTGCGCCGCGCCGCCCTGCCCACCCTTGGGGCTCGTTGCAAAACGCGCTTCCAGGCGTTCGCCGCTGGTGATCAGGCGGGAGCCGGAAGCGGTGGTCTGCTCGATCGTTGCATGGCCCACGCCGGTCATCGCCGTCAGCTCAGACCCTGGCCCAAACGCACCAGTCACTTCGTCGGCTGTGAGCTTGGAAGGCACAGCCGCCTCTTTCCCGCGCTGGCTTTCGCTCGAGACCACCACTCCGCCCGAGCCGTGGAGCGTGCCCGGAGCCACATGCCCGTTTGCGGCGCTGCGGAACTCGATGTCGGCGACGGGGGAACGCCAATTACGGTGCACATAGATTGGGCCGGACTGCGTCTGGCTGGTTTCCTTGCTGTCGAAAGCGACATCGCGCCCCAAGTGCGCATGGCGCAACTCGCCTTTGGCGCCGAACTCAAGTTCCGCGGCAGGCGCGGAGCCGTGAACTTGGCGGTCGCCCTTGGCAGATTGGGTGGCCGAATCGATGACGACGCCGCCTTCTAGGTGACCATGGCGAGGCTGGTTCTTCTCATCGAAATCGAGCGATCCAGTGGGCGCGTGCAGGTGCCCGCCGGTTGCTGTGGAGAGTGCGAATCCGCTGGTGGCGTCGAGCCGTACCGTTGAACCGTCGGCGCGGAACAGGAGCTTGGCGTCGCCCGCTGTGGCCTTACCGCCCCGGTAGTCCACTGCGGCCGCGTGCATGCGGCAGAGCTGGCTCTCGCGTTCGAACTCGGCGTGCAGGGCGTGCAAGTGGACAGTGTCCGCGCCACGTTGTGTCGCCAATTCGACGGCCTGGTTGAGCACCAGAAGGCCCTGCTGCGAGTCGTAGGAGGCGCCGAGGGCGCTTCCGGTTCCCTGGGCCAGGGAGAACTCCACGCGCTGGTCGGTGCGCGCCACACCGCTGTTCTGGTCGAAGCTGAGGCCGTTGGTTTTAACGTGCATCTCACGGGATGCGGCGGTCTGCGCGACCGCGGCCAGCGGCTTGCCCTTGTCTTTGCCGCCCAGAGCCTGCTGCGGCGTGGCGTTGGGCGCAATGGCCGGGGCCACGGACGGGCGCATGATCGTGATTTCAACCGGACCGTTGGCCTGGGCTGTCCCGCCGTCGGGGTCGTATTCGAACTCCGCGCCCTCGATGCGGTCCACGCGGCTGCCGTCGGCGCCGTAGAGCTCAATCTTCACATCGTGGAGCAGGACGCGGCCGCCCTTGCCCTGGGTGAGCTGGACGAGTTTGGAGGCGTGAATCTTGTAGAGTGTATGGCCGCGTGAGCCGTGGGTGTAGGTCCAGCCGTTGGCTTCCTGTTGGATGTCGAGACCGAGTTTTTTGGGCAGATCGCGGCGATTGAAGGGATGTTTCCATTTGCCGATGGCCAGGAAGGCGACCAGCGCCAGGATCAGAAGGACGCCCGCCGTCAGCACCAGGGTGCGTAGCCGTTCGATGGTGATTCGCACCGCTAGTTCCTCACGCCGAGCCGCGCCGCCAGCCGCTGGGCCAGGCTTTCGCCCAGTTCGCTCCACAAGAGGCGGGCGGTGGCTCCGGAGTCCTTTTCCACAGCACTGGTCAGCGCCACAAGTTGGAGGATGTTCTCGGCCACATGGCCCGCGCCGACAGGGTCCAACTCAAGGTCTTCCTCCAGGAAGGGGGAATCCGTGCCGAAGTCGACGCGGATGTGACCGTCCTGCTCGTAAGCGCCCTCGTCGAACAAGGGGCCGAAACCCGTGACGCGCACCAGACGGGGCGCACGCACCCAGCGGTTGTCGAGGCCACTGGCGGTTTCCAGCTCCCACAGGCTCCATCCGATCTGGAACTCGTAGGCGAAATCGTCGTGCAGCAGTTCCAGCGCATCTTCGACGGCCAGCCTGGGCTCTACGCCTTGCACGGCATCGCGGCCATAGACCTTCTGAAAGACGGGCGATTCTCTCCAACTGACGGGCCACACGGTGGCGGCATAGATGGTGGGTTCGCCGCCGTGCGCGGCAAAGGCGCCCAAGACTGCGGCCAGCTTGTCAGCGAGCGCGGCGAGGCGCAGGTTGGGGTACCACAGACTGAGATAAAGCGTATCGGCCATTGCTCTTCGATTGTAGACGGGGAAGGGGTGGGGTAGGGATACGAGAAGGGGACGAAAGGGAGGAAGTGTGGTGGATTCTGGTTAGGACGCGGAGGGAGGGGAGGTTCAGGAAACGGCGCGGGGGAGTTCCTGCTTTCCCACCCTTGCGACAGAAAAAAGTCGCAAGGATGGGGCACGGAACTTATTGGGTTGCAATGGCTCTATCCGGTGACGATTTCGCTGAAGTCGGCGATGCCGGAGAAGCCGCGCAGGACACGGTCGATGAGGCCCAGGTGGGCTCCGCGGACGGCGGCGTCGGGATCGAGGACCATTACCTTGTCAAAGAAGGCATCGACCACCGGGCGCAGCGTAGCGATGGACGCCAGGGCTTCGCCGTAGGCACGCTGGTTGCGCAGTTTGGCCACGGTGGGGGCGAGAGCGTTGGCGACGTCGAAGAGCTGCTGGGCTTCCGGCGCTAGCTGGACGCCCTGGGCGGAGCCGATGGCGAACTGTTTTTCTTCGGCTTGGCGGAGGATGTTCTTGATGCGTTTGAAGGAGGCGGAGATGGCGGCGAAGTCGGCGGACTCGCGGGCGGCGGTGAGAGCTTCGGCGCGGGCCATGGCGTCGCGCACGTCGTCGGAACCGGCAGCCAGAACGGCGCTGACCACGTCGTAGGCAAAGCCGCGGACGTCCTTGAGATAGAAGTGCAGGCGCTCGCGGAGGAAGGCCGCGACTTGTTCCTTGTTGGCCGGCTCTGCGCCGCTGGCGTCGAGAACCGCAGTGAGCGTGAGGGGCAGGCCGGACTCGGCCAGAATCTTGACGATGGAGTTGGCCGCGCGGCGCAGGGCAAAGGGGTCCTTCGATCCTGTCGGTGCAGAACCGATGCCGAACATGGCCGTGATGGTCTGGATGCGGTCGGCCAGGCCCAGGAGCTGGCCTTCGATCGTCTTCGGAATCGCGTCTTCAATGGAGGCGGGCGTGTACTGGTCGTAGATGGCTTGCGCCACGATGCTGCTCAGTCCTTGGGCAATGGCATACAAGCCGCCGATCACGCCTTGCAGCTCGGTAAATTCCTTTACCAGTTCCGTTGTGAGATCGGTCTTGGCGAGTTCGACCGACTTGACCAGCGCGGCTTCGTCCAGCGGAACGCCTGCATTCTTGACAGCGTCCGCCAGGGCGCGAGCGACGCGCAGATTCTGCTCGGTCTTCCAGTGGTAGCTGCCCAACTGCTTCTGGAAGGTGACGTTTTTCAGGCTCTCGACACGATCCGCGAGCGGCGTTTTCTGATCGAAGTCCCAGAAGAATTGGGCGTCCTTGAAGCGGGAGCGGAGGACACGGGCGTTGCCGTGGCGGATGATCTCGCGGCCCTGCTCGTCGGCTTCGGTGTTGAGTACGGCCAGGAAGTGCGGGGCCAGCTTGCCCGCCGCGTCTTCGACCGCAAAATATTTCTGGTGGTCGCGCATGACGGTGACCAGCACTTCTTCCGGCAGCGTCAGGTACTCCTGCTCGAAGGTGCCCAGAACCACGCTGGGCCACTCGGTGAGGTGAACCACTGTTTCAACGAGTGGCTCGTCTTCGCGCCAGCGCGCGCCAGGGACGGTGCGGGTGGCGGCGTCCAGAGCCTTGCGGATGGACTGGCGGCGCTCGGCCACATCGACCACGGCATAGGCCGCGCGGAGAGCTTCGGCGTAGCTCTTGGCCATCTCGATAATGACCGGCGCTTCCCCATGCAAAATGCGATGGCCGCGGCTGGTATTTCCGGCGGCGATGCCGGCGATTTCAAGCGGCACGACGGCGGAGTCGAGCAGGGCCACGACCCAGCGAACGGGACGGACAAAGCGCTCCGGCCTGGCGGCACGCCAGTACATATTCTTGGCCCAGTAGAGGGCGAGAACTTCCTTGGGCAGCTCGGCGGCCAGCACCTGCGGTGTGGCCACTCCCTCACGCTTCACAGTCGCACCAACATACTCGCCTTTGGCGTTCTCGACCTTGACCAGAGCCTCGACGGGGACGCCCGCCTTTTTGGCAAAGGCCTCGGCGGCCTTGGTGGGCGCGCCGTCCTTGAAGGCGACCTTCCACGAAGGGCCGGTGAGCTGCTCCTCGGTGTCGGCCTGCGCGGGGAGGACATCCTCAGCCAGCACGGCCAAACGGCGCGGGGTGGAGTAGGTGGTGAGTTTGGCCTTTGGCCCGAGCAGGCGCTCGCGGGTGAGCAGGTCGTTGACCCGCTTGCCCAGTTCGGCTTCTGCTCCGGCAATCATGCGGGCCGGAACCTCTTCCAGCCCAATCTCCAACAAAAAATCCGCCATGGTGTTGAGTTCTTTCTGCGTGCCGCTTGATTCAGTGGTCAGTGATCAGTTGTCAGTGGTCAGAAAACGCACGCTGACTTGTCTTTTACGCTGCCTGCTGCAATGCGTAGGCCTTGGCCACGCCGACTGCCAGGGTGCGAATGCGGCCGATGACGCCGACCCGCTCGGTAACGCTGATGGCTCCACGCGCATCGAGAAGGTTGAACAGATGCGAGCACTTGAGGGCCAGTTCATAGGTCGCCAGCAGCGGGAAGCGGCGCTTTTCTACTGCACTTGACGCTTCGCTCGTCAGGACGAGATTGGCCTGCTCGATGAGGGTCTTGGCTTCGGCCTCGTACTGGTTGAAGTGCTCCCACAGCTTGGGGACGTCGGCCATTTCGAAGTTGTAGACCGAGAACTGCAGCTCTTCGGGCAGGCGGACGTCGCCATAGGTGACTTCCGCGCCGGTCTCGGGATCGCGCGCCCAGACAATGTCGTAGATGGAGTCCACGTCTTGCAGAAAGGCCGCAATGCGTTCGAGGCCGTAGGTCAGCTCGGAGCAGATGGGGTCCAGGTCGATGCCGCCGCACTGCTGGAAGTAGGTGAACTGGGTAATCTCCAGGCCGTCCAGCATGACCTGCCAGCCGACACCCCAGGCACCGCCCGCGGGCCACTCCCAGTTGTCCTCTTCGAACTTGAGGTCGTGCTGACTGAGGTCGATGCCGATGGCCTGCAGCGACTCCAGATAGAGCTCCTGCACGTTGACTGGCGGCGGTTTCAGAATGAGCTGGAACTGGGTGTGCTTGAAGAGGCGATTGGGGTTCTCGCCATAGCGTCCATCGGCCGGTCGCCGCGAGGGCTGGGCATAACCGACGCGGTAGGGCTTGGGCCCCTGGACGCGCAGAAACGTTTCCGGTGCCATGGTGCCTGCGCCGACTTCAACGTCGTAAGGCTGCTGGAGGACGCAGCCGCGAGCCGCCCAGAAACCCTGGAGGCGGAACAGCAACTCCTGAAAAGTCAACGCGGTGGGTTTCGCAGGGGAGACAACCGGAGATGGTGAAACAGGTGATAAAGGCACGTGGGACTCACTCTCAGTCGGGACTGAGGCAATTTTATCAGCCTCCCAAGCGGGCAAGTGCCTCAGCCGAGCGCAACTTGCGCTCCAAGTGGCGTTCGATGGACTGGAGAGTGAAGCGGCGGAGGTCGGCTCCGCGGCGGCGCGGCCAGGGTTCGGCGGCAAACGCGGTGGCGGGAGCGCGGAGCATGCGCTGGGCGAGTTGCCAGGAGTCGGTGGAGAGGTCGCTCGAGCTGGGGCGGCGGTGGTGAGGGCAAAACAGGCCGTCGTCAAACTGGTCGAAGCTGGCCTGGCCGGGCTCAATGTCGCGGCCGCAGGCGGTGCAGTGGGCAATGTCGGGCAGGATGCCCATGAGGCGTGTCATCCAAAGAGAGAAATAAGTCAGGGGCATCCAGGGCTGCTCGGCGGTGGTCTGGTCGAGGACGGCGAGCAGGAGGCGGAAGACGGTTTCCTGGGGGTCGTGGTCGGGGAGAGCCTCGTCGAGCAACTCGGCATAGAAGCTGAGAACGGTGAGGCGGGCGGGATCGACGGGGGTGGAGAGGGGCGAGCGAAGGATTTCCAACTGATCGAGGCGGACGAGTTCCTGACGGGGTCGCTCGGCAAACCAGGCGCGGGCCACGGTCGTGGGTTCGAGCGCGCCGCCGAAGCGTTTTCGGCTTTTGAGGGCGGACTTGGCGACGCCGCGGACCTTGCCGTAATCGCGCGTGAAAAAGCTCACGACCAGATCGGCCTCGCGGACCGGCCAGGTACGCAAAACCACGGCTTCTGAGGTGAGAACGCCCATGCGTTTCCTATCTTCGCACTTCCGGCGGAGGACGATCTGCGGCTACAATGGGGGCAGAGGTTCCACATGCCTACCGCAATGGTCACCTTCAACGGCCGCATCACTCTACCTTTCCACGTACGCAAAGAGCTCGGTCTCAAGACCGGCGACAGCGTGGATTTTGTCGAACTCGAAAAGGGGCGTTTTGCCATTGTGCCCGGCCCTGTTTCGGAGTTTGGCCTGGAGGATGTCGCTCCAGTGCTGGAAGAAGCTCTCCCTCTCGAATAGAAACCCCTTCATTTTTTGGCGAATCCGATGCGGCTTGCAGCCGCAGCGAGGTGAGTTGCGCCTGTTTCAACGCGCATTGTGGCGGTTTTCGTGAGACAGTGTGTGCGAGCCCACCCTAACCGCAACCACAAAGACGCGGTGAGGGTGGGGCACCCGTGATTCCTGCGTTGGGGCGCCTGAGGGGTCTGTGCGCAAAAACAGACGCGCATCCCGAGGGCGGGATGCGCGTGGTGGGAACGCTTCGGCTGAGGGGAAGTTCAGAAAGGGTTAGCGGCCGAAATGGGTAGCATTCTTCTCGGCAAAGTGGGCCCACTTCTCGGGCAGGTCGTCCTGGGCAAAGATGGCCGAGACGGGGCAAGCCGGGACACAAGCGCCGCAGTCAATGCACTCGACCGGGTCGATGAACAACTGGTCGGCAGTGGCGAAGCCGTCTTCGTCCTTCTTGGGGTGGATGCAATCGACCGGACAGGCGTCCACACAGGCGGTGTCCTTGGTGCCGATACAGGGTTCTGCAATGACGTATGCCATCTTTGATCTCTCCGGGGAGCTAAAGAGCTAAACTCTCGACGTGATATTAGCACACGCCACCTGCGGTGGGGCCATCCATAAAAGTCAGACCGGATATACCCCAGCGGCTACTTGGCTGCGGCGGCGCGGGCAGCGCGCTGGGCGGCGAATTCGTGGGGGGTGGGGATGGGGGCCAGGTCGCGGCCGGCGAACATCTGCTCGAAGAGGTTGGTGAGTTCGCCGTGGATGAGGCCATTGGAGACCAGGACCTCGCGGCTATCGAGGCGGTATTTGTTGCCGGAGAAGTCGGTGGCGCGGCCGCCGGCTTCTT
>Ga0224529_1000482_pt1 | contig 29256 bp, 15 predicted proteins | sample CBST50metaG_FD_179893 | JGI IMG/M metagenome (GOLD analysis project Ga0224529, IMG submission 179893) | Peat soil microbial communities from Stordalen Mire, Sweden - C.B.S.T50 | ecosystem: Environmental > Terrestrial > Soil > Wetlands > Peat | place: Sweden: Norrbotten County, Stordalen Mire...
TCGATCGCCATAACCAGAACCCAAAGCCCTTCATCTGGACTGCGAAGGCAAACGACATCCTTGAAAAAGTCACCCGCGCTCAGGCCTCTCTCAATAAATGCCTGTCTGTGTGACGCACTACACTAGATTCGAGTGCTTACTTTGCGGCCCAAATCCATTAGAGGCTTTTCTACCAGCCTGTACATGACCGCAGAAGCCAGCAATACCGAGGGAACATAGATAAGCAGTAGCTCAAATCCGGCGATTTTCTTGCCGACCGCGTGGAGCAATGCGAACAGAAATGTGCTGTGTATCAAATACATGCTATAGGAGACTCTTCCAAGGAACTGCGGAATTCTGGTTAACAGGAGATGCTTTAGTGGAAGGAATCCAAGGCTCAAGACGATGATCGAGGCTGCTCCGAGGAGCGACACCAAATCGAAGGCAGGCATCCACATGGGGGGCTGTCCAAACCATGTCCTCCCGATTAGCGTGACTGACGCCATGCCAAACAAGAAGAGCAGCAGCGCCCCCGCCAAACACAGTCCTCCGGTGCGACGGGAAAGACTGGATGCCAGCTTTGTAAGTCTATCTTTGTAACGCGCCAACAAGATGCCGACGACAAACATGCCTGCATAATGACACATGCCCGCAATGCCCGGGATCAGTCCCAAGTTATGCTGCATTTCCAAATACGTCGCCGCAATCGAGACAAAGACGACGGCCGGCAGAGAAATCCACGGTTTGACTCGCAGCACAATGAAGCAAAGCAGAGGAAACAGGATCGAAATGCGCATTTCGATGATTAATGTCCAAAACGCGGTGTTGAATTGGGAGGGATCGTATCTGCCGATAAAAAGAACATGCTGCCATACCGCGTGCCATTGAACAGCGTGCTCCCAGGTATTATCAGCCCAGCGCGTCATGTTCAAAGGACCGTACCAACAAAGATTACCTAAAACAGCGATTGCCAACGCGACAAGATAGGGGAAGTAGATACGAAATATTCGTCTTGTGATAAAAACGCGATAAGTCTGCGGCCTGTTCGAGACACTCGGCAATGCCAGCACGAAACCGCTTAACAGGAAGAACATCATGACCGCTTCGTATCCAGCGGTGAAAACATGAATGGTGCAATATGTCAGAATGTCGAATAAGGATACATGCAGGTCTTTTAGTCCTTCATAATATGCGTTTGAAAAATGTAACAATATTACTGTGAGCGCGGCTATACCGCGCAAAGCGTCTAATTCGTGGAGTCGCCCCTTCGTGTTCGCGGGTGAATTCATTTACGAGCTCCCATGCTCTTCTTTTCTTCCGACGCATGTCATGAAAACAGTATATCCAATTGAAAGAGAATGCACGGCGACAAAGAGCCGGAAGCTCCTCAGGGGCTCAAACTGCTGAGTACCGTCCGCGTTGCGGGGGACCGAAACCGCGTTTGTCTTCCCGCTACGCCCCAGCGCTCCCTAGACCAGGATTTCGCACTGCCGGGGGGACGAAGCTGCCGCGCGGGCATGTTAACGCGGCCAAGTCAGAGGCGACGCATTTGTAGAACAGCGCCAACTTATCGGATCAATAGCTTGGATCCGACGCTTTCTCTCGTACGGCGTTTGCGAGAGTGGGATCGAGTCCGTTTCTTCCAATGCTCGACTTATCATCCAGGTCAAGTACAAAAGCTGCTCCCCTTCGGCTTCGCTCAGGGCAGGCTTTCGACTTCCTGCGCTTCGCGCCGGTCGCTCAGAATGACAAGTGCTTTTTATGTTGGGTTAGTAGAACTGACTTGCTGCGTCGTGCTGGTGTGTCTATACAGAGAAGGCGGACCCTGGAGGGTCCGCCTTCTTCATTTGGTGTGATGAGCTAGTGGGTTAGGCCTTGGCGAGGACGGCGCCGGAGAGGCGCTCCTTCATGAGTTCGTGGGCGTTGATGAGGAACTCTGCTTGCGAGAGTGTGCCGGCATCGACTTCGGCGAGGAGGGCTTTCTGGGCCTGGTACTCGCGGTTGACGATGCCCGCTTTGGACTGCAACATGCGCCATGCCTTGCGGCGCTCGACGCAGAACATCACTAACTGGCGGGAGAGGGCGCGGTACTGGGTTTTGCCGTTCTCCTCATAAGTGATGTACACGCCGAAGTCGGGAATGAAGGCGCGGTGTGCCGGGTTGAGATAGTGGCGATAGACCACATCCTGCTGGGTGATGCGAACCAGCATGTTATCCAGCGGGATGAGGTTGGCGGCGGCTTCGGGCTTGATCTTCTTGAGGTGGTTGCGGAAGCGAGCTTCCGTGGTGCACCAGTGAGCGACCGTATAGCGCGATGTTTCGCCAGTTACCTTGTTTTTGGTCTCGTACCAATCCAAATCAATGGACGGGTTGCCCTTGAGGTCGAGAGCTTCCTGATAACTCTCGCCGAGGCGGGGGTTGAAGACAAACTCCGGCACGCCGCGGGAGTCGCGGACGCGCTGGGCCTGGAAGAGGGCCATGTCGTCGGCCACGCCGTGCTCCGGCTGGCAGGTGGTGAAGGCCTGGAGGAACATCGTTCCCCGGTACTCAAGACCGTCGAGAATGGCGCGGTAGAGCTTGGGGGCGTTGGCCATGGAAACCTGCGCGACGAACGGCGAACCGTGGCCGCCAAGGAAGGTTTCCGCAACCGTTTTCTTCTCGGTGTTTTTGCCCTGCGTGGCCGCGCCATAGACGTTCATGTCGCCGCCGCCGAGCATTGGAGTGGAGTCGGAGTTCTGGCCGCCGGTGTTGGAGTAGACCTGGGTGTCAAGCATGAGGACCTTGACGTTGGGGCGGTTCTGCAACATGACCTTGGAGGTGTTCTGGTAGCCGATGTCGCCGATGCCGCCGTCGCCGCCGACCACCCAGACCTTGGGCAGTTCGACGATCTCCTGATCGGTCATGAGCGCGTCGGAGAAGTGGGTGAGGTGGTAGTACTGCTCGTCGTCGATAACATTCGACTCACGGGTGAGAAGGATGTCGGCCAGGCGCTCGGGAATGACCGAACGGCGGGCGTGATCGACGATCATGCTTTCGCCCATGAGCCAACCGACGGTGACGCCGTCCTGGAAGAGGGAGTTCATCCAGGGGTAGGGGTGCGGGTTGTTGGGAGACGAGGAGCCGTAGACGGTGTTGCAGCCGGTGTGCGCGGCCATGCCCATGACGCTCATGCCGTTGGCGTGGCGGCCGTCGACCGCTTGCAGATTTTTGTGGTTGAAGGCCTCGGTGAGCAGGACGGCGGCAATGGCCTCGACCAGCTCGGCATCGGTGAGGACGCCGTGCTCGGCTTCGTACGCCGCGATGCGGGCCTTGGTGTCGTCGATGTCTTCGCCGCCCAGGCCGAGGATGAGGTGGGCAATGGCCTGCCGGAGCAGGGCGTACTCGGCTGGATTGCTCTGCTGGAGAGCTGCCAGCTTGGCGACGCCGGTCTTTTCCAGTTCGCCGGCCTTGGCCAGGAAGCGGTCGCTTTTGGCGTGGAAGACGGGGCGCATGTACGCCTCGGTGACCGAGGTGATGGAGCGGAGGACGCTCTTTTCACCGCAGCCGGCGCAGGCGCCGTCGCCGGAGACAAAGGCGTCGTAGGTGGAGCGCACCATGAGCATGTTGCGCAGGGTGGCGGTTTTGGAGTCGGCCGGGTTAGCGGCGTTGTAGAAGCCGAGATATTTTTGCTCGGTGTCTGGCAAGAGATCGAGGAACTGCGTGCCGGTGGTGTGTTCGGCATTGATTTCCAGTGTTTCGGCGACCATCTTGAGGGCGTTGTGGTCGCCGCAAGCGGTGACGCAGGCCGCGCAGCCCTTGCAGAGATCGCTGACAAAGATGGAGAAGATGCCGCCCGCGCCGGGAGCCTTGCGCTCGGGCGAGGAGAAGATGGCGTTGACCTTTTGGTAGGCCATGGGCACCTTGGCGATGATGTCAAAGAACTGCTGCTTGGACTGGGCGCTGAAACCTTCGATGGTGTCGGTGACTTCGCGGAGGATGGTGGGCAGCGGGGTTCCGGTTTTGGCTTCGGCGACCATGCGCGCGCGGGCCTGCTTTTCGATTTCAGGCAGGGCCTTGAGGAGCGTGGTGCGGTCGGCGGGGTCGGCCACGTAGAAAGATACGGCAGTGGTGAGCAGCGTGCTGAGGTCTTGCGCGGTGTTGGGCAGGGCCGTATCCGGGCAGACGGAGATGCAATCCATGCACTGGGTGCAGTTTTCCGCGATGTAGAGCGGGGTTTCGCGGCGGGCGACGTACTTGGAGACGGTGTCGCCGGTGGCGGCGGCGATCATGCCGACAGCCGAGAGAGGCGTGGCGGGCTGATCGTAGCCGTAGTTGGAGCGGAACTCCGCGTCAAAGTGGGCAACGCTGGCCAGCGGGGTGCGCGCGGCCTGGCCCTCAGGCAATGGGGTGGAACGGCAGCCAGCGCCGCAGGAGCCGCCGGCGGTGGTGAGTTCCAGAATGGGCAGGAGAGCCTGACCGCGGAGGCTGGAGAGATCGGCCGCGGAGAGTTCGCCGATGGCGATTTCCTTGACCTGATCGTAGCCCTGCATCATGACTTCCATGTTGGAGGCGACGACGGCTTCGCCGAGCTTGCCGAACTTTTTGACGTACTGCTTGTGGACGACGTCGCGATACTGCTCCTGGGTGATGCCGAACTCCTGGAGCAGGGTGCTGCAACGGAAGAAAGCGCCGAGGAAGGCGTTGCCCTGCATGCGGAGCTGGAGGTCGCCGCGGTCCGTGGCCTTTTTGGCGATGGCAAAACCGGGCAGGGTGAAGACGCGGATCTTCTTGTCGATGATCTGCTTGCGCGCCCAGAGGGGAAGCTGCTCCCAGGCCTTTTCGCCTTCCTGATCGGATTCCCAGACGAGCGAACCGCCTTCGGCCATGCCGTCGAGCGGGTTGGTGTGGGTGAAGGCCTTGGGGTCGCAACAGAGAACCGTGGTGACGTGGCGCAGATCGCAGTTGACGCGGATGCGGTCCTTGGCGGCGACCATGAAATACGAAGTCGGCGCGCCCTTCTTCTCCGAGCCGTACTTGGGGTTGGCCGAGACGTGGATGACTTCCTTGGGGTTGCCGAGGGCGTCGCGCTCCCCATCCCGTTCAAAGATGAGGTCGTTCAAGTCGCCGAGGATGGCGCCAAGGTTTTTGCCGGTGGTGATGGCTCCCCAGCCGCCGATGGAGTGGAAGCGGACGGCTACGGCTCCCTCGGGGAGCAGGGACGGGGTTTCGTCGCCGATGACCGCGTAGGGGTGGTCAACGCCGAGGACGAAGGAAGAGACGCCGTCCGCGATGGTCTTGCCGTCTTTGCGGGCGCGGTTGGCGGTGGCGAACTCATAGGCGCCGATGATGTGCTCGGGGCGGAAGTCGCGCGAGCCGAGGCCGTAGGTGCCGGTGTAGATGTGGGGCACTTCCTGGATGGAAATGGCGGGCAGTCCTTCGTGGGACTGAACGGCCTTGGAGAGCGCGGTGCGGATGTCGCGGCCCATGGGGTTGTCGCCGGCCATGGCTTCGTCGGTGCGCTCGAGGATGATGACGTTCTTTTTGCCCTTGAGGGCGGCGACGATGGCGGCTTCGGGGAAGGGGCGAATCACGTTGATATGGATGGAGCCAACGCTGGCGCCGTGCTTCTCGCGCAGGTAATCGACTGCGGCTTCGATGTTTTCCGCGGCGGAGCCGAGGGAGACGAAGACGGTTTCGGCGTCGTCGGTTTTGTACTTGCTGATGAGGCCATAGCGGCGGCCGGTGAGTTCGGCGAACTGCTGGTAGGCGTCTTCAAGGAACTGAAGGATCGGCTCGGCGAAGTTGTTGCGCCGGGCGACGATGCCCTGCATGTAGTGTTCCTGATTCTGGACGGGGCCGAGGAGGATGGGGTTGGCGAGGTCCATCATCTTGGGAACGCGGCGGCGGGTGGGCCCAAAGAGGCTGCGCTGGGCTTCGGTGGGGCAATCGATGATGTCTTCCGGCGAGCCGAGGAACTCGCGGATGAGGCCGGACTCGTGCTTGTAGAAGGTGCGCTCGAGGTGCGAGGTGAGGAAGCCGTCCATAATGTTCATGCCGGGCGTCAGGCTCAATTCAGTCACGCGGCGCAGAATCAGGGCCTGGTCGGCGGCCTGCTGCGCGTCCTTGCCGAAGAGCATGATCCAGCCGGTGTCGAGCGCGCCGTAGATGTCGTCGTGTCCGCAATGGACGTTGAGGGCGTGCTTGGTGAGGGCGCGCGCGCCGACTTCAATCACCATGGTGGAGGCTTTGCCCGGCGCGTGATAGTACTGCTCCACGCCGTAGACCACGCCCTGGCCAGAGGTGAAGTTGACCACGCGTTTGCCGCAGACTGAGTGGGCAATGGCGCCACCCTGGGCTGCGTGCTCGCCTTCCGTCTCAATGGCGATAGTGTTGTGGCCAAAGACGTTCAGGTGGCCCTCAGCGTAGGCCTGCTGGAACAGTTCGCCGCCCTCGGTGGAAGGCGTGATGGGATAGAACACGCCGGCGTCGGCGATGCGCGTCTCGGTGTGGTACGAGACGAGCTGGTTTCCATTTGCGGTAACCCGAATGCCAGGGTAACGAGCAGCAACCTTCATAAAACCCCCTCTAAATCTTGTGGTTGTTAGATGCTTTTGCGGCGCGATGGCGACTCATTGAATTTCCGGCGGCCGGCGAACCGGACGGGGGAAACAGGGACGGGCAATGAGCCAGACGCCGCGAAGCAATCGATTCATACGATGGCTACGTGGTGCGAAGTTTTTACGATCACGTGCAGGCGAGGAACAGGGGGAGAAGTGCGCTCCCGGAGACCGGTGCCGCAATCCGTTCCAATGGGTTCACGGGCCCGCAAACAGGCGGCGGCCCCGATGGAATTTCGTAACAAGTGTACTGGCCGGAGTCGAGCCCTGGGAACTTATGGGGAAGACCCCAGGGAGAGCGGTCTAGGACCAGTATGCACCTTCCATACTGGGACGTTGTACCGCATTGTGATAAGAGCGCCGCGGGTGATTGTTTCCAACCACCTGCGATGGAGCTGGCGTTTCCTGTTGGGGGCTGCTTTCCCACCCTAGCGACAAGAACAAAGACGTCGCGAGGGTGGGGCACCCACATTTCGAGTGGGTACTTTCCCAGGTCTCAGAAGCGAGACCTGGGGCACCCGGGCGTTTCTGCTGAAGTGGTGGGGATGGGGGAAAACTGCCGCTTCTTGCGTCGCGTAGCGGAACGTTACCAATGGATTTGCAATAAGATACTGCGGAGGATCGAGAAGCCATGATTGCTGTCTTGAAATCGCATTGCCACATCTTTGCTTGCCTTGTGGCGCTGTTGGGAGTCCTGCTGTTTGCGGGGCCCGCCAAGGCGCAGACTGCCGAGGAGGCCGCCAAAATCGCTGCCAGCCTGCAGCCCAAGTCCCGCGCAGTGATTGCGCGGCTTTCGGAGTTCCGCGAACTGCCCGGTGGGGTGTGGAAGATGCACGCCGGCGACCTGGCGCACGGCGAGGCCGTGAACCTGGACGAAGCCGGGTGGAAGCCGATGGCGGTGCGCGACAAGGCACCCAATGAGGCGGTGTGGTTTCGGCAGACTTTTGAAGTGCCTGCCACGCTGAACGGCTACGACCTGACAGGGGCACGGATCTGGTTTCAGTTCCACGCTGAGGCGAACGGTCCCATGCCGCAGATTCTCTATTTCAACGGGCGGCGCGTGGCCATGGGCGACGACCTGGAGCCGGTGGTGTTGTTCGACAACGCAAAGCCCGGCGAAAAGGTGACGGTGGCGGTGAAGCTGCTGCACACGGTGGACGTGAAGAGCTTCAGGGGCTCGACCTTGAAGATCGACTTCCCGGAGAACCGGCCCAGCCCGGAGGACTTGCGGCTGGAGTTTCTTGCAGCGACGGAACTGGTTCCGGCGCTGGCGCCCGGCGATGCGGGGCGGATGGCTACGCTGGGCCAGTCCATTGAAACTGTGGGCCTGAGCGCGCTGGATGCGCACGATCAAGCGAAGTTCGACGCCAGTTTGAAGGCGGCGCACGCCAAACTGGAGGCGCTGAAGCCGCTGTTGCAGCAGGCAACGCTGCACCTGACGGGCAACTCGCACATCGACGCCGCATGGCTGTGGCCGTGGACCGAGACGGTGGACGTGGTCAAACGCACATTTGGCACCGCGCTGCAACTGATGTACGAGTATCCCGGCTACACCTATACACAGTCGGCCGCGGCCTATAACGAATGGCTGGCCGACAAGTATCCCTACATGAACGCCGAAATCGCCCAGCGCATCAAGGAAGGCCGCTGGGAGATTGTGGGCGGCATGTGGGTGGAGCCTGATCTGAACATGCCGGACGGCGAGTCGCTGGTGCGGCAGTTGCTGGTGGGCAAGCGTTGGTACAAGCAGGCCTACGGCGTGGACGTGCGGATTGGGTGGAACCCGGATTCGTTTGGGTATACGTGGCAGTTGCCGCAAATCTTCAAGAAGAGCGGCGTGGACTATTTTGTGACGCAGAAGATGGCGTGGAACGACACCAACCAACTGCCGTTCAAGTTTTTCTGGTGGGAGTCGCCGGACGGGTCGAAGGTGCTGACGTATTTTCCGCACGACTATGCCAACAACAACCTAAATCCGGTGCGGCTGGCGCGGGACTTTACCATTGCGCAGAAGCAGGCGACGGGACTTCCGGGGATTCTGGACCTTTACGGAATCGGCGACCACGGCGGCGGACCGACGCGGGCCATCCTGGACGAAGGCTTCCACTGGAGTGCGCCGGGACACGTGATGCCGAAGATCGAGTTTGGCACGGCGCAGCCTTACTTTACGGCTCTCGAAAAGCAGATTGCGCCGGACAGCCCGACCTGGGATTATTCCTCGATTGCCAAAGGTTACACACCACCACCGGCAGTTGCGGGCAAGGTGAACATTCCGACGTGGAAGAGCGAGCTGTATTTTGAGTACCACCGCGGCGTGATGACCACGCAGGCCAACCACAAGCGGAATATGCGCGAGGCCGAGGAACAGGTGCTGAACGCGGAAAAGTTCTCGTCGATTGCTTGGCTTTATGGGTCGAAATATCCCGGGGCGGAACTGACGGAGGACTGGAAGAAGGTGCTGTTCAACCAGTTCCACGACACGGCTGCCGGGTCGGGGATTGGACGGATCTACAAGGACGCGCAGAAGGACTACGACGTGGTGCGGTGGTCGACGAACGAGATCGACGCTGCGGCGCTGGGGGCGGTCGGAGAGGGTGTCAATACTGCTGGGAACGGCGTTCCGGTCGTTGTGTATAACCCGCTCGGATGGGAACGGTCGGGCGACATCACGATTCAAGCTCAGCTGCCTTCGCTGAAAGGCATTGCTGTTGTTGATGGGAGCAACGGATTCTCGTTGCCACATGAAGTGGTTTCAGAAGACGAGAAGACAGGCGTGGTATCGCTCAAATTACGCGTAGCGGACGTTCCTGCTCTCGGCTACAAAGTGCTGCACATCGAACAAGGCAAACACGTAGTGGATAGTGGTGGCTTTGTCGGCAGTTCCAAGATGCCTCCAATGTCCGAGGCGCAGAGACTCGCGACGGTTGTCCTTCAGAACAGCGAGATGCGCGTGGCGATCGACAAGAATACTGGCTGCATCGTCAGCATCATCGACGATCGTTCGGGTTTTGAAACCTTGGCGCAAGGCGCTTGTGGTAACCAACTTCAGTTCTTCAAGGACACGCCGAAGGACTACGACGCATGGAACGTGGACCCCGGGACCTTCGACAAACAGATTGATGTGCCTGCCAAGGCGGATTCGGTTGAGTTGATGGGCAAGGACTCTCCGAAGCCGACTGTTCGCGTGACGCGCAATTGGCAGAACTCGAAGTTTGTGCAGACCATTAGTCTGAAGGGCGATATGGTCGACATCGACAACGAGATTGATTGGCACGAGTCGCATGTTTTGCTGAAGGCGGCGTTTCCGCTGGCGGCTGCGGGGCCGTTTGCCACGTACGAGATTCCTTACGGCACCATCGACCGGCCGACCACGCGCAACAACAGTTGGGAGAAGGCGCAGTTTGAGGTTCCGGCCATGCGCTGGGCCGATCTGGGCGACGGCAAGCACGGGCTGAGCGTGATCAACAACTCGAAGTATGGGTACGACGCGGTGGGCAACCAACTGCGGCTGACGCTTCTGCGCTCTCCCAAGTGGCCCGATGCCGAGGCCGACATGGGACACCACCACTTTCACTACGCGCTCTATCCGCACGCGGGGACGTGGAAGGACGCGCTGACAGTGCGCCACGGCTACGAGTACAACTATCCGCTGACGGCGGTGGTGACGACGGCTCATGCGGGTTCGCTGCCGGCGCAACACTCGTTTGCATCGGTTACGCCGGAGAACGTGGTGCTGACGGCGGTGAAGAAGGCCGAAGACGCGAAGGGATTGATCTTCCGCGTGTACGAGTGGGCGGGGAAGAGCTCGACGGTGGAGTTCCACGTGCCGGCGGGGGCGACGGGAGCGACGGGAGCGACGGTGACCAACCTGATGGAGACGCCGGAGGGTGGGCCGCTGACGGTGACGGGCGACGTGGTAAAGGCGCAGATCAAGCCGTACGAGATTTTGACCATCCGGGTGGATTATCCGAAGGATGGGGCGAAGGAGTAACGGCGAACGCGAACAAGAACAGACGAGGGCTCCGGAGACGGGGCCCTTTTCTTTGAGGGCTTATCGATATCGCTTGGTCGGGTAGAGATGGACAAGATCAAAAAAGCAAATGTAGGTCCTTCGACTCCCTGCGCTTCGCTTCGGTCGCTCAGGATGACAGATTGTATGTGGATGGCGGGGCGATTCAGGGAACATTTGCTCGAATTGTGACGTATAACAGGGGCATGAGGACGATCGCCATGATGCGGGAAGCGACGAGTTTGCTGGTTGGTCTGGCCTTGGCCACCGGGATTGCGGGATGCAGGGTGCATGTGGACAAGGGCGCGAACGGAGAAGACAAGCAGGTCCAAGTGGATACGCCTTTTGGCGGCGTGCATGTGAATACCGACCAACTGACGGCCGCGGACCTGGGATTGCCGGTGTATCCGGGGGCGCAGCCGTACAAGGGCGACGACAAGCACAAGTCGGCCGACATTCGCCTGGGTTTTGGCGAGTGGCAACTGCGGGTGCGGGCGCTGAGCTATGAGACGGCGGACAGCAAGGAGCAGGTGACGGCTTTCTACAAGAAGGCGCTGACGCGCTACGGCGACGTGATTACCTGCCAGGGCAATACGCCGGTGGGGACGCCGACGGTGACCGCGGAAGGGTTGACCTGCTCCGACGACAAGAATTCAAAAGTGCAGGTGGACCGGGGCGACTACGGCGGCATGAAGAACGGCATGGAATTGAAGGCAGGGTCCAAGCGGCACCAGCACATTGTGGGCTTTGAGGAGCCGCAGGCAGGCAAGACGCGGTTTGCGCTGGTGGCGCTGGATTTGCCGGCGGGGACGGATAAGGATTCCGGGAAGAGCGACTAAGGGTGGGGCGTTTGCACAGAACGAAGGTATTCCTGGCCGCACGGCGCTCAACTGCCGCGCGGCCTTTCTGCGAGGGTAATTTGGCGATTGCAAGCGGTCTGGGGTGGGGGATGGCCTACAATTTCACCAAGCAAATTAAGTCCATCCTCTTCTGACGGGAGCCAGCCTCATGATGTTGAAAGCACTTCGCCTCTTCCCCGCGGCCCTGCTGGGCGCGGCGCTTCTGTTGCATGCAGGCGACAAGCCCAAGACCGCCCCGCCGGCGACGGCCGATCCGTATGCCGAAGTTCAACCTGCGACCGAGTCACTGGATCTGGGCATGTACCAGCGGATTCGCGACGAGGGGCTGAACCGCTCACACGTGATGGAGTTTGCCACGGCGCTGATGGACGGGATTGGGCCGCGGCTGACCGGTTCGCCCAATCTGAAGAAAGCCAATGAGTGGACCCGCGACACGCTGACCAAGATCGGCCTGGAGAATGCGCACCTGGAAGATTGGGGCGAGTTCGGCCTGGGCTGGCAGCAACTGAACACGTGGGCGCGCATGACGACGCCGGACACCGCCGTGCTGATTGTGCAGGCCACGCCCTGGTCGCCCTCGACGCCTGGAGCGGTGACGGGCGATGTGGTGTTTGTCGATATCAAGACGGAAAAGGACATTGACCAGTACAAGGGCAAACTGGCCGGGAAGGTTGTGCTGTTCGGAGCTATGCGCGAGGTTCCGCCGGTGGAGAAGGCTCTGTTTGAGCGCACCAGCGAGAAGCAACTGGCCGACATTGCGGAGTTTCCGGTAAGCGCGAACGCGGGCGGATTGCCGCCGGAGATGCAGGCGCGGATGCGCGAACGCATGGAACGGCAGAAGCTGATCGACAAGGTGGCGCAGTTTTTTGCGGACGAAAAAGTGGCAGCGGTGATTGAGCCCAGCCGGGACGGGATGAACGGCGGCGGATCGGGTGGGACCCTGTTCGACGACAACGGCGCGACGCTGGGCCGGACGCCTTATGTGGCCGAGAAGCGGGTGAAGGTTCCGGTGGTGGTGGCGGCGATTGAAAGCTATGGGCGACTGTACCGGCTGACCCAGGCCCATGCCCCGGTCAGTGTGGAAATCGATGTGGAAACCAAGGTCACTGGCGAGCACGAGCACGCGTTCAATACCGTGGCAGAGATTCCCGGCACCGATCCGAAACTGAAGGCGCAGGTGGTGATGGTGGGCGGACACCTGGATAGCTGGACCGCCGGTACCGGCGCCACCGACAACGGGGCGGGCACTGTGGTGGCGATGGAGGCGGTGCGCATTCTGAAGGCGCTGGGCGTGAAGCCGCGGCGGACGATCCGCATTGCGCTGTGGAGCGGCGAAGAGCAGGGAATCTTTGGCTCCAAGGGCTACGTGACCGAGCACTTCGGTTCGGCCAAGCTGTCGACGGCGCCGGATCAGTTGGAACTGCCGGAGTTCATGCGCAAGGCGGCGGGACCGCTGGAAGTGAAGCCGGAGCAGAAGCTGATCTCTGGCTACTTCAACGTGGATAACGGGACGGGCAAGATTCGCGGCGTCTACACGCAGGGCAACGCGGCCATTGCTCCCATTTTTGAGCAGTGGATTGCGCCGCTGAAGGACCTGGGTGTAACTACCGTTACGCTGCGCAACACCGGCGGCACCGATCATTTGAGCTTTGACGCGGTGGGGATTCCGGGCTTCCAGTTCATCCAGGAGATGCTGGACTACGGAAGCCGGACACACCACTCGAACGCGGACACCTTTGAGCGGCTGCAGCCCGCGGACCTGAAGCAGATGGCGACGGTGGAGGCGATCTTCCTTTACAACGCGGCACAGCGCGACCAGATGCTGCCGCGCAAGCCGCTGCCGCAGCCGGAGTTGGAAGAAAAGCTGCACGCACCGCTGGAGGGGATTTTCCCGGGCGCCGTACCCCCGGTGGAAGCGGAGAAGAAGTAAGGGCTTCAGTCAGCAGGTTCCAAAAGAGTCCGCTCCGCGCACGATGTGTAGCGGAGCGGACTTTTTTGCGGGCAATCGCTGAAGACAAGCTATACCGCTAGAGCGGCTTCGTTTTTGCCGGCCGGCCGCCTGGAACAGTTACCGTTCGTACTACAGTTGTATTTGTGCCGGAGCCCTTGCTCCGGGCCTAAAGGCCCTGGATTTTCCAGCCCATTTTCAGGGGGATGAATCCCCCTGCTCCCTCCGCAAATGCTCTCTGCAACTGTAGTATTAGGGGGCTTTGCAAGGCCGATTTTAGTGCTTGCCGCCGGCTACGTGGCCGTGTCCATCGCGAACCTCATTTGCTTTGAAGTGGGGAATCTTATCGAGCCGCTTCGCGGGCTCAGGTTTCTCACCGCGTTGTGGCCTGGGTCCGTTATAGCCGTGTTCGGGATGGAAGCGGTTATTGACGTGGCCCCGGAAGTTCTCGGGACCATGAAACCACGGGCCGGTGCCAATGAAGATGCCACCCGAGAACCACTCGGAGCCGTAGTAGCCGTAGGGAGCGCACTCATACGGCGCGACGTCGTAGTAGCCGTAGGGACACTCGGGGGCAACTCCAATATCTACAGTAACCTGAGCCGCTGCTTGGGGAGCGGATAGCATCATGAAGCATCCAGCAACAGCCGCCAGCGCGGCAAGCTTGAATCCAGTCATAAAATCTCCTTCTTGTGGCGGGGCCATCATTGAGCACCCCAAGCTACTGACCGTAGCGAGTTGGCGCATCGTCGTCTGAGCAAAACGGACCATGAGAGTTCCCTGCGATTCGGGGGCCACTGCGGAATCATCCGTGTGCCTGCCAGCTTGTAGGGGTTTTCCAATTGTTGTGCACGGAAGGCACTGCTCCACAGAGGTTCTTTCCTCAAGAACGAGCCACCCTGCACGGTTCCAGGTCTCTGACAGCATGATTTCGTGCCATTGAGATTTGTGCTTTCCCACCCATTCGCCAGCTTTTTCCTCGAAAAGCCGGCGAATGCAGATGCCTTGGAAACCGCCGAAGTGGCAATGCGTGGCAGAGGGAGAATGGCGCAGCGAATCAACTGTTGCGCGAACTTATGTATACGATTACATTTTTGTGGGGTGATTTTACGATGCGCGTTCGTACTCTGTTGTGTTCGTCCGCTCTGGCCAGTTTCCTGGCCGCGGCGCTATTCGCCTTTATCGCACTTCCGCAGGCTATGGCGGTGGAAGCGCCTCAACTTGTGCAGAAGGATGGCCGTTACGCTTTGATGGTGGAGGGCCGGCCGTACCTGGTTCTGGGCGGGCAGATCCACAACTCCAGCGCCTGGCCCAGCGAGCTACCGCAGGTGTGGCAGTCGATGGCCGACCTGCATGCCAATACCATGGAGGCTCCCGTCTACTGGGAGCAGTTTGAAGCGCAGCAGGGCCACTTCGACTATACGAATGTGGACCAGCTTGTGGAGGGCGCACGGGCCCACAATCTGCATCTGGTGATTTTGTGGTTTGGCACCTGGAAGAACGGCAATATGCACTATGTGCCGTCGTGGGTGAAGAACGACCCCAAGCGCTTTCCGCACACCATTCGCCCGGACGGCGAGCCGATCGACGTGCTGTCGCCGATGTCGCGCAATACGCTGGAGGCGGACAAGGCGGCCTTTACGGCTTTGATGCTCCACCTGAAACAAATCGACGGCGAGCAGCACACCATCCTGATGATCCAGGTGGAAAACGAGTCGGGCAATGTGGGCAGCGTAAGGGACAACTCACCGGAAGCGAACAAGGAGTTTGCGGTCGCAGTGCCGGCGGATCTGCTGGCGGCAGCGCACAAGCAGGCCGGGAGTTGGAAGCAGGTCTTTGGCGCGGATGCCGACGAGACCTTCCAGGTTTACCACCAGGCCAAGTACATCAACGAGATTGCCGCGGCGGGCAAGGCGGAGTTCGCGATTCCGTACTACATCAACGTGTGGATCGACTATCCGACGGCGGCTCTGCCGCAGCGGCAAGTGGAGGATCCTGGCATCGCTTACCCTAGTGGCGGCGCGGTGCAGAAGATGGTGGGCCTGTGGCGCACGCTGGCGACCTCAATCGACCTGATCGGGCCGGACATCTATGCGGACGATAGCCAGTTCTACCGGGAGACGATTCGCGCGTACCAGGTTGCGAACAATCCGCTGTGGATTCCAGAGACCGCCCGCAGCGACAGCTTTGGGAAGTTCTTTTTCTATGCGCTGGGGGATGGGGCGATCGGCTTTTCGCCGTTCGGTGTGGATCAGTCGGGATGGAACATCTTGGGTGATCAGCCGTGGCGGGCGCACGCGTACAACTTTGGCCTGATCGGGCCGATGAGCCGCGAAATTGCCCAACTGGAGTTCGACGGCAAGCTGAAGACCGCGGTCGAAGAGCAGGGGCAGACCGCGCAGGAGGTGGACTTTGGCGGCTGGCAGGCCACGGTGGCCTACGGATTTCCTCAGCCCGACGGACGCAGAGCGCCGGGGACCAAGGATCTGCACGGCGCGGTGCTGGTGGCGCAACTGGGGCCGGACGAATTTCTGGTGACCGGCATCGATGCGAGCATCAGCTTCCACCTTCCCGGCAAGCTGCCCTGGATTCATAGCCAGATCATTTCAGCCGAGCAGGGTACGTATGAAAACGGCGTGTGGAAGCCGCTGAGGCTGTGGAATGGCGACGAAACGGACCGCGGGCTGTGCTTCTATGAGAAACCGGAAGTGGTTCGGGTGAAGATGGGGCGGTTCTAGGCCGTATCAGCATTTGCGCTTGAACCGGTGTCTGGGAGGCCCGCGGGAGGCGGGATTCTGGTACACTGGTTCAAGCGTAATCAGGGGAATCACGCGCCAGGCAGCGCCCCAACGATACGCTCTACAACCCTAGTCGGGGAGTGGCTCAGCCTGGTAGAGCACCTGGTTCGGGACCAGGGGGTCGGAGGTTCGAATCCTCTCTCCCCGACCATATTTTTCTATAACTTACATTGAATTCTGGCCAAGCTAAACAGTATAGGGTCCCCCAAATGGGTCCCAAGAAGCGCCCAGCTCTGCTGGAGGGGAGGCCCTGCAACGGAATGATGGGCATTTTCTTTCCTTCCTCGTTCTGGTCCGGTTTGGCATCTACAGCTTGAAACCCCTTGCTCACCGCCTCGACGCGCCCGCTCTACCAAGCCCTTATCCGGCCGGCGCGCAGGGGCCGGACGCTCCGAAAGTCGAGGCCCCTAGGAGGCCAGCTTCACGTGCCGGTTCCGCAGATGACGCCGGTCAAGCGGCTTGCCAATCTTGCTGGCAAAGAATGGACCGCCGGGTTTGCGGAGCTTCTGGTTGCGATACGGCTCAGGGAACCTCTAAGCAGGTGTCCTATTCCAGAGCACCATCCCTCAGGGGCTAAAGCCGCGTTGATTTTGCGGCATTTACGGCACCCTTCGACAGGCTCAGGGCAGGCTTTGAAGTCGGGCCCTTTCAAAAAGGAAGTGCCCGGCTGGACAAAAACAGGACTTGTTCAGAGCTCCCCTGACTAAGGATCTGCAACGCGCCACTCTTTATTGGGGGTAGATGCGCGTTGCGACGATGCGGGCGCCGGGTGCGGCCGCTCCGATGCTGGTGGTTTCAACAAGCAGCTCAAACGGGCGCAGCGCCCCGTTGGGCAGTTTTGCCTGCTGCAGCACGGGCTGGATGCTGCTGGCGTTGAATAGCGTGTCCGCGGCGGCCTGCGTGGCGGCCATGTTGAGGCCCTGGATGATGAGGATCTGACCAGCGCCATCCAGGCCCGGAAGAAACGCGATGGCGCCGTAGGTGGGACTTGCCGCCGTGTTCAGGCCGTTGCGATAGACTTTCTGCTCCGTCCCTGCAGGATGCTCGTTCAGTACATACGACTCATCCACGTTGGGCGCGTACTCGAGTTTGAAATTGAGTTTCGCCTCAAACAGAGATACCCATGGGTTGGTATGCTTCGAGCCCAGAAGGATGACGTTGGAGTTCTTGAAGTCCTCTGTGGCGATGCTGCGCGCATCCCGAATCTGGGTACGGCCGGGAATGAACTCCGGCAGCATGGTCAACCTGGAAGCAATATTGAGATCGACGGCGCTGGTGTAGCGCTGCCTGCTCAGATCGTTGAAATTTGCCGCGTCCAGTCCGGGTGGAAGTTGCATCTCCGAGCGGAACGATCCATTGGCGTAGTCTTCCACTCCGACCAGATGCCGCGTGAGATTCTCCAAAATGCCAAGGCCACTGTCCGCGGGAATGATGAGGGTGTTGCGGTCCCGCTGAAACATCCGCGCCCAGAGGATATGGGCAGGTCCCTGCTGGTGCCGCGTCAGAATGGCATGCACAGCGAGGCACGCGGCCAGCGCGAGCAGTATTCCTGCCATCATTCCGGCCATGCCTGAGAGCCAATCCGGACGCCAGGAAGGTGGTGCATCCGGACCTGCTCGAAAGTCATCCTCAGCCGGAGGCAATTCAAGCGCCCCTGCTGCTGGCACCCGAGGAAGCTCTCGTTCGACGATCGAGGGGCCTGGGGCGCTTGAAGGCCGCTCGCTCTGCCCAGTCTTGCTTTCGAATGAAGGAATATAGCCGCCGCGGGGGATAGTGATCCGCATCGGTTCACTGGCGCCTTCCCCCTCGAAGTAGGCATCGAGGCGCTTACGCAGAAGGCGCGCGTAGCTTCGGACGATGTTGTCTTCCCCGGGGTTGTAATCGGCAGGGCGACTGAATATTTGGATGCCGATGCGCTGCTCGGTGATTTCGTGCTCTCTTCCCAGCAGGCACTCCTTGACTACGTGGAGGAGGAATCTGGGCAGAAGTTCGGATTTGCTGAAACCTTTGCTGGCAACCACCCGGCACGCAAGACGCCACTCCTGCGCGGAAAGCAGTCTCTCGCTGTCGGTGGAGAGCGCATCCGGCCCAGGCAAATCCGCCGCTCCCAACCTGCCGAATTCCGACTTTGCGGCGCCGGGCGGTTGGGCTTCAGGCGTCCATCTGTGAGCAGTCGCCATACCCACACCGTAGCCTATGGACGTTAATTTTCCATAAACGGAAAACGGCCTCTGATGCGAAATCGCCTTGCAATACGAAGGGGTAAGACAGGGGTGAAGTGGCAGGGTGCGATGCAAAACCGCGGTTGACACCCTTTTCCAACTCGCGAGGATCCGCCATCATCGACCTGTCTGCCGCGCTGAATACCGTAGGCGCAGACGAGCGGGCGCCCGTGCCAGTAGGGCCGCAATCCTTCTTGACTCAACGCGCAATCCATTATTGGAGCTAATTGTGAGACGCATCCACCTATTCGCAGTATTCGTTTGTGTTCTGTTCCTGGGGTCAACGTTCACGTACGCACAGTTTGAAACCGCATCTGTGCTGGGATACGTGCACGACGCCTCCGGAGCGGCGCTGTCCAATGCCACCGTCACTCTGGTGAACCAGGAAACCGGGACAAAAGTGACGATCAAAACCAACGCTCAGGGAGCCTATCAGTTTACCGATGTGCACGTCGGGCAGTACAAGATCGACGCCGGCGCCAGCCAATTCAACGAATCGGTAACCGAGCTGTTCACGGTCGACGTGAATACCCGGCAGCGTGTGGATGTGGTGCTGCACCCCGGCAGCGTGTCGGAGACGGTAACGGTGTCTGGAGCGGCGACACAACTACAGAGCGAGACGAGTGACAGCGGCACGATCATCTCGCAAACCGAAGTCGATAACCTGCCGTTGAACGGCCGGGCCTATGGCGACTTGGCCACGCTGGCGCCGGGCGTTCGGCGCAACAACCTGGAAAACCAGTCGGTGACCAGCCGCGACGCTTCCTTCAACGTGAATGGGCAGCGGTCGGAGTTTAACAATTTTCTGCTGGATGGCTTGGACAACAACGCGTACGGCACCTCGAACCAAGGCTTCTCGAACCAGGCCATTCCTCCTTCGCCCGACGCGATCAACGAGTTTTGCGCGGAAACCAACAACTACAGCGCGGAGTTCGGGCGTGCTTCCGGGGCGGTCATCAACGTGTCGATCAACAGCGGCACCAACAAGTTTCATGGCAGCGTGTGGGAGTACCACCGCAACACGGTTCTGAATGCGATTGGACCGTTTCTGGCTCCGGTCAGCGCGGTTACCGGCAAGTCGCAGAAGCCAGTACTGATCCGCAACCAGTTTGGCGGCGCGCTGGGCGGACCGATCCTGCGCAACAAGATGTTCTTCTTTGCGGACTACGAAGGCGACCGCCAGGTGCAGGGTTCGTACACGACGGCGACCGTTCCCACCGACCTGCAGCGGCAAGGCATCTTTCAAACCTCTACCGGCGCCGTGGTGCCACTTCGGAATCCGGTGACCGGAACGGTCTATGCCAACGGCGTAGTGCCGCAGTCGGACTGGACGCCTTTGGCGAAGCTGGTAATTGCCGCGCTGCCCGCGGCCAATGTTCCCAACAGCCTTTCCAACAACTATGCCTCGATGCCCAAGGCCAGCCTGATCGATGACAAGGGCGACGCGCGCCTGGACTACTATTTGAACCCGCGGACCACGATGTTTGGCCGCTACAGCGACCACGAGGGCAACATCGTGGATGCTTCCTCCATACCCGGTGTGGCCGGCGGCGGCGGAAATGGCACGATCCATGCGTACAATCGCCAGATTGCAGGCGGTGTCACGCACAGCTTCCGGACGGACTCGATTCTGGATGCGCGCATCGGGTTTACGTGGACGAAAGGCGGCAAGTCTCCCTATCTCGTTGGGGAACAGAGCCTGAATACGCAGGCCGGAATTCCTGGCCTGCCGGCAGACAAGACGGTCGTGCGGGCGCTCAGCTCCGAGAACGTGAAGAACTACACTGCCTGGGGCGCGCAGGGTTCAAACCCGCAATTCCAGAACCCGTTCGTTGTGGATCCCAAGGTCAACTACTCGATTTTGAAGGGCCGACACAGCATCAAGCTGGGCTGGGAGTTCCTCTCGATCAATACCGAAGTGGACGACTTCAACCCGGTTTACGGTTCGGAAAGTTTCAGCGGCGGTTTCAGCCAGAATGGCGGCGGGACCAGCGACAAAGGCGCCGCGAATGCGACATATCTTGCCGACTTTCTGACCGGCGCTCGCTCCACCTACCAGTTGAACAACTTCGTCATTGTGAACTATCACCAGCACATGAACTTCTTCTATGTGCAGGACGACTGGAAGCTGTCGCCGAAGCTCACCGTCAACGCTGGACTGCGCTATGAACTGGTGACGCCGCAATACGTTGACGGCAACCACTTGGCGAACTTCGATCCTTCGACCAACACGCTTATCCAGGCCAGCGGCGGGTCGCTCTACAACCGCGCGCTGGTGAACTCTCCCAAGCTGGACTTTGCGCCGCGCATTGGCTTGGCATACCAGCTGACGCCCAAGACAGTGATCCGCTCAGCCTACGGGCTCAGCTTCGATCAGTTTAACCGCGAGGGCGGCGAGAATCTGCTCGCTTACAATGGTCCGTATATCGTGAACTCGTCCATTACCCAGGTGGCTCCGTATGCGCCGGCGAGCGTGGGCGCGGCACAGCCGCTGTGCACGGGCGCCAACTTTACCGGATGCTTCCGCACCGTGGCGCAGGGCTATCCCGACAACTTTGCCAGCCCGTCGAACTTCAGCACCCTGCTGGCACAGACGCGCTACATTCCCAAAGACATTTCCACGGGCTACGTGCAGGCCTGGCACTTGGATGTGCAGGGCGAACTGGCCAAGAACACCGCATTGACGGTCTCTTATGTGGGCGAGCACGGCGTGCATATCTGGGTTCTGGCCGACCTGAATCAGGCTGTGCCGAATGCTGCGGGGAAGGCGTTGAGCCTGCAAGCCCGCCGTCCGCTCACTACCTTTACCGGCATCGAAGAATCCATTCCCGCCGGTTTCCTAAGCTACAACGCTTTGCAGGCCGAACTCGAACATCGCTACTCGAACGGCATCTACCTGCTCAACTCCTTTACCTGGGCGCGAGCCATCGACAACGCATCGGGCCACTTGGACACACCGAACGGCGATAACTCGCGCGTCAACCTGGCGAACCTCGCCGGCGAGCGCGGTGAATCGGCCTACGATCAACCGCTCAACGACACCCTGACCCTGGTGTGGGATTTGCCCTACGGGCATGGCCGCCGTTTTGGCGCCAGCGCTCCGAGCCTGTTGCAGACGGCATTGGGCGATTGGCAGATTTCGGCGATCAACACGGCCACCAGCGGCCAGCCGGTCAACCTGACCTATTCCGAGTCCGCTGCTTACGACGTCAGCGATCTTCTCGCTTACCGGCCCAACGTATCGGGCAATCCGGTATCTCCCTCGAGCAGCCGCATCAAGACAACGACAGCGCTCACCAACTTTCTGAACTCCAGCACGGTCAGTATTCCGACCGATGTGACCAAGCCGTACGGCAACGCAGGGCGCAATTCGCTTCGCGATATGTCGTTCAACCAACTCGATTTTGGTTTGCACAAGGCTTTCCGGCTGTGGAGCGAGTCGTCGCGGCTCGACATTCGCGGTGAGGCCTTCAACGTGCTGAACCACGTCAATTACATGGCGCCCGATTCCAACCGGAGCGATGGTGGATTTGGCAGCATCACCTCGGCCTTCCCGCCGCGCCAGTGGCAGGTTGCCGGTAAACTGATCTTTTAGGAACAGGTGACGACACCATGACTGTACTGACACGCCGTAGTTTCAACTCGATTGCGGCGGCAACGCTTGCATCCTCCCTCACGCGCTCTTTATGGGCGCGTGAGGTTTCTTTGCAGGCGGGGAGCCGCTATTTCTATTTCGCACTGGTCGCCGACACGCATATCATCGACAATTTTTACGTCAAGGGGAGCGAGAACGGTGTCGAGGACAACGAGAGCATCCTGGTGACCACTCCGCGCCTGACGGCCGCGCGCGATCTGATCAACTCGCTGAGCCCCGCCATTGAACAGGTTTTTGTCCTTGGCGATTACTTCCACAACTATCCCTCGGCCGACTACGACTTCTATTTCAAGAACACCACGCGCCTCGACAACGCCAAAGCCATCACCGACGGTTTCCACATGCCGGTCCACATCGGGTTCGGCAACCACGATTACGATGTGCGCCACGTTTCCCGCGAGATGAGCCACCGGCTGTTCAAAGCCAAATTCAACGCGGAGCCCTATTCCGTACTGGATTACAAGGGCTTCAAATTTATTCACCTGAATAACTTTCTGGGCAGCACGCAGGACCGAACCTCGGCCGATTTCAATCCCAGCATTGGGTCGCTCGGCGAAGAACAGCTTCATTGGTTTGAGGCGCAGCTCCAGCAGCGCAAGCCGACGTTTGTCTTTGTCCACTATCCTCTGATTGCGATTGCCGGCACCGAATTCGGCGACTATGGCCTGCATTCGCTGCTGCGCAAATACGCCGGGACCATTCAACTGGTTGTCACCGGCCACCTGCACAAGTGGATCGACTTTGCCCACACCTACGGCCCTCAGCACTATGTCATGGCGTCTACCCGCTACGATCCCAATGCCTACATGCTCATGGAAGTCGACACGAAACAGGGGACCTGCCGCTTTATCAACGCGAACCTCGTCGAGTGGTCCACGCACTACAGCAAGCCCTACCAAGCGGGATGATGGCGCGGACTCGACCGCACCAGAGATCTGCAATTTCGAAGGACACCGACATGCTTTCCAATTCTTGCCGTATTGCCCTGTTTGCGTTGTGCGCTCTGATCAGCGGTTCCTATGCGGTCGCTCAGGGCGAGAGCGTTCCGGGCGAAGACAATCTCAAGCTGAATCAGATCCAGGTCATCGGTACGCACAACAGTTACCATGCGGGCATTGCGCCCAACGAGGCAAAACTCTGGCAGGCCAAGTCTCCCGAAGCTTTTAGCGGGCTCGACTATCAGCACCAGACGCTTGCCGAGCAATTCGACAGCGGAGTTCGCCAGATTGAGCTGGACATTTTTGCCGATGGCAAAGGCGGCCTCTACGCGCACCCAGCCGGCCCACGCATGGTTGCCGCGGCGCATCTGCCACCCGATCCGGAGTTCGACCCCAACGGCATCATGGTCAAGCCGGGCTTCAAGGTGATGCACGTTCAGGACGTGGACTACCGCAGCACCTGCCAGCCCTTCATTGCCTGCCTCGAACAGGTCCGGGAATGGTCGAGGACACATCCTGGGCACATCCCCCTCTTTATCCTCGTCGAAACCAAACAGGGCAAGCCGGGAGGCAAGCTTCAACTCACCGAGACCGAGCCGTTCACAGCCGCTGCTTTTGACGCGCTGGATGCCGAGATCCGCTCTGTTTTTCCGCCCCAGGAACTGATCACGCCGGACGACGTTCGCGGACCCTATGACACGTTGAATCAGGCGGTGCTTGCCGTCCATTGGCCGACCCTCTCAAGCGCCCGCGGCAAGGTGATCTTTTTGCTGGATCAGCGGCCCGTGGGCGCCGTGTATCTGGCCGGGCATCCCTCGCTGCGCGGCCGCGTGCTGTTCACGAATTCCACGCCGGGTGAGCCGGATGGCGCGTTCATCGAGCGGAACGACGGCCCCGCCGCCGACATTGCAGCGCTTGTCCGTCAGGGTTACCTCATCCGCGCGCGCACCGACTCCGATACGAGACAGGCCCGCGTTAACGACGCAACCACGCGGGACGCGATGATGGGGAGCGGCGCCCAGATCCTCAGCACCGACTACCCGGCGAATGAACCGGCACGTTGGCCCGGCCATTACGTGGTGACGCTGCCTGGCAACGTTGCCGCTCGCTGCAATCCCATGAACGCTCCAGCGAGCTGTGGCACTCTGTCGACGAAGTAGGGTCTGTTCACGCAGAATGACAGTCTCAGTTTTGCCATGACTTTCTGAGACAGGACAGCATAATTTTGCACCTCTGGTTCGTGCTTTCCCAGGTCCCAAAATCGGGACCTGGGGCACCCATCGTTGGTACAACTTCAAGCTGTCAGAGACCTAGTTTGATCGAAGCCTGCGGCCTTCACTTAGAGCCCCAGCTGGAGAACCGCTATCATCAGCGCGCCATTCTGACCTCACGCAGCTTGCTTTGCAGGACAATGCGACCACGGCGGCTGCGACGATCTGCACAGGCTGCAGCCTACCTTGGAAGACAAGGGCCGCCAGATGTCTTCCAACCGGCTGGATATATTGCATCCGGCGACGCTCGCTCGACATCTTTTCAGCGTGGTTGTGCATTCGAGGGCCATAGGCGCGAAAGCTGCGCAGGTTCCCGACTTATACGGTGCCAGAGTTTTTGACAGAGGCGAATCGCAATCTTTCTATCGTCTGGAGGCGCTACAAGATGAAGCCATTTTTTTCAATTGCCATTCTGCTCTGGATTCTGGCTGTCGCGCCGGGAGTCCACGGACAAAATGCTCCCATCAGAAATATTGTGCTTGTGCATGGCGCATGGGCTGATGCGTCCGGCTGGAAGGGCGTCTACGAAATTCTTGTCAAAGATGGCTTCAACGTGAACCTGGTTCAGGAACCAGAGACGTCCTTTCAGGAAGATGTGGCCGCCACAAAGCGTATCCTCGCTCAACAAAATGGACCCTGTATTCTTGTGGCCCACAGCTATGGAGGCGCCGTGATTACCGAAGCGGGCACGGATCCATCGGTTGCCGGATTGGTTTACATCGCCGCCCATATGCCGGACGCCGGGGAGAACGAAGCGGATGACGGAAAGCGATTTCCAAGTGACCTCAGCAAATCGACGGCAATCAAGAAGACGCCGGATGGATTCACTTACCTTGACCCGGCACAGTTTCATGAATACTTCGCTGCCGACTTGCCTGCCGAGCAGGCCGCATTCATGGCGCGTGCGCAAGTGTTGAATGCAGCCGCCAATTTCAAAGCGGCGATCACCATACCGGCGTGGAGAAGCAAACCGAGTTGGATGCTGGTGGCTGGAGCAGACAGAACCATCAACCCCAACCTCGAACGGTGGTATGCGGCGCGAGCGAACAGCCATACGGTCGAATTGCCTGGCGCGAGCCACGCGGTTTATGTCTCCCGGCCAAAAGAAGTGGCAGCCGTGATTGAAGACGCCGCCTTGCACGTGGGCCAGAGCACCTCTGAAGTTCGTGTGAATACCCACGAAGGGGGCTCTGAGTAAGAGTCATGCGACGCTGAAGGGACAGGAACATGCAAAGCTGGACGAACTTGCCTGGCCAGAGGCGCGTGCGTTGTTCCTCTACATAGATTTGAAAATTGGCAAATGCCTCGGAAGCCAAGCCGGCACTGGCACACGATGCACACAGACTCTTTTGCTGTGAACATGAGTGGACACTCGACGTCCCATGCGGCGCCAGGCACGTCAAGGTTGCTGAGGTATATTGGTCCCTAGCGACCTGTCTACGCAGTCCTCGCCACAATCGGCGAACGAAAAAGCAGGTCCCCTTCGGCTTCGCTCAGGGCAGGCTTTGGACTCCCTGCGCTTCGCTTCGGTCGCTCAGCGTCTGGCTGTGCGCGGAAGCGCGAGCTGCCGCCCGGATCCCGACCAGGATCCAGGCCTTTTGCGTGCAGCAAATACAAGGGGAACCGGTCGCTTGCGGCTTACACAATCACGCCCTTTTTCAGGATGAGATTGCCGTAGACGCGGGTCTCTCCGGTCATCACGATTGCATAAGCGCTGCGCGAATGCTCGTAGAAAGCATGCCTCTCGATACGGAGCGGAGCGGGCGCGGAGGGTTCGTAGCGCCGGATCACCGCCAAATAATCCGCCTCGACAGCGGGGTCCAGCTTGTCGCCCGCTACCACTTCCATCATCATGAGCGGATCGGCATAGCGGTCGAGTGGAAATAGCGGCGCAATACCTTCAAGCAGGGTTGAAATGGTGAGCCCATCGGCGCGGACCAGACGCCGAGCCAGGCTGGCTCCTGGGTAATTGGAGTCGGCGAGAACGATCTCATCTCCGTGGCCCATTTCGTAGAGGAGCTTGAGCAGGTCAGGGCTGATGACAGGCGAAATACCTTTTAACATGGCGTGACGTATCTCCTCAACGAAACAGAATGCGGCTCTGCCGCAGTATAGGGCATTTTTCCTGATGATATAGAGGAAGAAGCATTCCCTCAGGGGCTAGAGCGAAACCAGAGTCACTGTGTCCTGTTGGAGATTGTGCAAGGTCGCCGCTTCCTGGTGGTCGCGTCGACTTGAGAGCCTTGCTTTCGGGATACAGCTACTCTGGTTTCGTTATAGCTCCTGCGCTGGACTCTTGTGACGGTTCTTTCTGCGAAGGACCCTGTGCATTGCACGGGGCAAGCTCTGGCAGTTCGAAATTCCGATGCTTGCGGACAAACGAATCTCAAGACCTCGGAAGCGCTGTCCCCCATTCTACGTCGCAAGCGCATGCGGGGCGGCCATTGGCCGCCCCGCACGTACCGTTCATCGAAGGGTTCTGGAAGTTACAGGTTTGAGGCCAACGTCTTTGTGGCCTTCTTGAGCGCGTCCGCCTCGCGTTCAATGGCCGCTGCCGTGCGCACGATCTCCTTGTCTACATCGCTCCACTGCTTCTGCTCGATGGCTTCGCGAACAGCAGGTAGGGTCTTGACTCCGTAGCCGGTGTAAAGCCCGGGCGCATAGATCAGATTCTGAAACCAGGGACGGCCAGGAAGACCGGCCGGGTCGATCTGAGATCGCTCTGCCAGGAGCAGTTCCGGATTGACCGTTCCCTTGCCGTTTGCCGCATAAGCCGTAAAGGCCTTCTCGTACTCGGTTGCAGCCACGGTAAGATCGTCCGCAGCCTGCTCGAGCGGAGCAAAGTTGAAATAGGGCGGTAGCGCCTCAACGGTGGGGGCCACGCTCTTCTTCTTTGGATCTTCAAGAGCCCTGTAGACGCCTTCGGTAATCTGCGCGTTGCGCTCCTTGGTCTTGGCGCGCAGGGTGTCGGCAAGCTTCTTTACTTCGGCGGTATAGGTGCGGACTGTTTCCGCAGCATCCGCATACTGGAAGGGAATCACATCGGCATCGGCCAATCGGAGAACCAGTGTTCCGGCCGTCTGTGCGAGTGCGCTGCCGTAACTGAAGTCGGTATCTTCAAATTTCGTGTACCAGTTGAAATCGTCGTAGATGGAGTGGTATTGGCCGCCACTGAGATCTTCGCCGCCATAGCCGAGATTGATGCTGGAAACACCGAGGTGATCGATGAAGACTGTATAGTCGGAACCGGAACCGAGTGCGCCGATGTGAAGATCGGCCCGCGTGCGCAGCTCGGTGCGGTCTTCAGGCGAGGCGTTGCTAATCTGAACCAACTGCGAGCGCTTCCAGACTGTTAGCTTGGTTTCGGGATCCTGAATTTCCTTGGCGACACTGTTGACCAGGTTTTCGAGCGAGTGAGAACCCTCTGCCCGCAAGTATCCGCGTCCGTTGCCATCGGAATTGATGTAAGCAACGGCGTGTGCCTTCAAATCTTCGGCATGGGTTTCGGCCCACTCGGTCGAGCCCAAAAGCGCTGGCTCCTCGCCATCCCAGAAGGCGTACACGATAGTGCGCTGCGGGCGCCATCCTTGCTTGAGCAGCTCTCCCAGCGCGCGCGCTTCTTCAAGCTCAGGGCTTGCGCCAGAGATGGGGTCACCTGCGCCATTCACCCACGCATCATGATGGTTGCCGCGAATGACCCATTGATCCGGATAGGTGGAGCCGGGAATTTTGGCGATCACATCGTACAGAGGCTTGCGATCCCAGTTGAATGAAAGCGCCAGATGCGCCTTCACCGTGCTGGGGCCTGTTTTGTAGGTGAGCGGCAGGCCGCCGCGCCATGCTTCCGGTACTACATCACCGCCAAGAGCAAGCAGGAAAGGCTTCGCATCTTCATACGAGATGGGCAGCACCGGAATCTTGGTGATGGTCTGCACCTGATCGATCGGAATCAGTTTGGCTCCGGGAACCGCGCCGATGCCGGGAGTTTGCGGGTCACCTGGATAAACCGGCATATCCGCAACGCTTCCACGCTGTACGCCGTCGGCAGGACGCGCGGGTCCGTTTGGATAGGCTTCACCGCGGTTGTAACCATCGTCCTTGGGGTCGGAGTAAATGATGGTGCCCACGGCGCCGTGTTCCGCGGCAAGCTTGGGCTTGAGGCCGCGCCAGATGCCTCCATAACGCGCGATCACGATGGCGCCTTTGACGGAAATGCCAAGCGCGTCAAGCTGCTCGTAATCGGCGGGACTGCCATAGTTGACGTACACAAGAGGCGCAGTCACATCGCCATCTTTGGAATAGGCGTTGTAGGTGGGAAGCTGCTCGTTCTTCTGATCGGAAGTGGGATCGCCTTTCAGTGCTGGTTCGTCGAGCTTTGCTTCGAACTTCGTCGGCCCCAGCAGCTCCAGCTTGCGCGACTTGGGCGTGGGGAACAGCGCGTCGAAAACTTCGATGTTGGCGTCGAGTCCGTACGACTTCAACTGGGCCAGCAACCACTCCGCGTTGTCCTTGTCGTAAGGCGAACCGACGTGATGCGGCCGCGCGGTCAATCGCCGCATGTTGTCACGCAGGCGGGCCGTATCGGGAAGCGCGCGGAACTTTTGCTCCCACTGCACCTGGGCGGCGGAGTGCTCAGGCGTATATCCGCGCAATGGCGCTTGGCCGTTGTCCAAGGCAAAAGCCATGCTCGCAACGATAAGGGAAGTACTCACAACCAAGGTGAACCGTGCAACTGACTTTCTCATTCGTAAAAACTCCTCCATGCGAAACAGGTGAGACGCCGGCAATCGGGAAGACGCCGGCGTCAACTTGGATCCATCAGGCATACGCCTGCATGCAAGCCGCGGCTTGTCCTCCCTGATATGGAGTGACCCGTCAACCTCTGCACGTCGATGGTGTTGCTTTTGTTGTTGTCTTTGCTTTTGTTGTTCGAGGATAGGGCCAGCAGCAGCCGGGGCAGGTTTTGTCGACGATTGATCA
>Ga0224529_1000483_pt1 | contig 29227 bp, 25 predicted proteins | sample CBST50metaG_FD_179893 | JGI IMG/M metagenome (GOLD analysis project Ga0224529, IMG submission 179893) | Peat soil microbial communities from Stordalen Mire, Sweden - C.B.S.T50 | ecosystem: Environmental > Terrestrial > Soil > Wetlands > Peat | place: Sweden: Norrbotten County, Stordalen Mire...
TCATAGCGCAGCGTGCCGCTGACCGGCGGCAAGGCAAAGCCGGCCAGGCTCGTCCCATCGGGAACAGCCTGCGCCGTGGCCGCGGCGCCGCTGGCAGCGGCGGCGAGCAGCAGAATTGCGCGGCGTAACTTGATTGCAGCCGGTCTAGGGAACGACAATCGTATCTCCTGGATTCAGAAGCAGATTGCGCGTCAGATCGCCCTTGAGCGCCTGCTTGTATTGCACCGGAATCTTCTGCTGCTTTCCGTTCACCACGCGCAGGATGTAAATCTTCTTCGTGTTGGCGTAGGCCCCAAGCCCCCCCGCCGTGGCAATGGCTTCCAGAACGGTCATGCCAGAGGTTATCTCAATGGGGCCGGTTTTGCCGATTTCGCCGATCAGAAAGACGCGCTTGCTGTTCATCTGGGTCAGGATGACGGTGACATTGGGGTCCTGCACGTATTTTTTGAGCTGGGCGGCAATTTCATCCGCCAGTTGCAGCGGCGTCTTGCCGGCGGCCTTCACATCGCCCAGAAGCGGCAGCGAGATCATGCCGTCGGTGCGGACCAGCAAGCTGCTCGACAGCGTTGGCTCTTTGAATACGGTCACAGTGATGACGTCGGAAGCGCCGATGACATAGCTGTCAGTAATGGACGGCGCGACCGTGGCCTGCGCCACTGGACGGCTGGCCGCCAACTTGTCTTGAGCGGAGCAGAAAAGCGGCGGAAGAAGAAATGCGACCAGCAGAAAATTTGCTGATTTCATGATGAAACTCCATTCTGGCAGAGGGCGGATTGATTTTGCGCTTCAATCTGCTTGAGTTTGTTGAGCAGCGCTTTATAGCTGATTCCCAGGTCAACCGCGGCGCGTTTGCGATTGCCGCCGGTCGCCGCCAGAACCTCGGAGATCAACTGGCGTTCGAGCTGGAGCGAAGAGGCGCGCGTGGCTTCCTTCAGCAGCAGATGCCGGTGATCTTCGTTAGACTTTTCCGCTGGCGATGCCGCTTTGATGGCGGCGAGAGCTATGGCCGGATCTCCGATGGCGACAATGGTCTTGATGGCGGTTTGCAGTTCAGGAAAATTGCCGGGCCAGCTATGTTCCACCAAGTATTCGACGACTTGCTTGCCAAGGACTGGCCTGGGGCGGTCAAACTGCCGGGCATACTGTGTCAGCAGTTCATCGGTGATTGAGAGAATCTCCGGTTTCCGGCAGCGCAATGGGGGGATTCGGAGCGCCAGGGCCGAGACATGGTAGTAGAAATCTTCCCTCATGCGCCAGGACTTGACTTCTTCCAGAAGTTCGCGGGCTGAACCGCACAGCAGACGGCAGGATGGCGGGTGATCGGCGCGGAAACAGGCATTGAGAACGGTTTCCTGAAGGGAAAGGCTGAGATCCGTTATTTCGGCCAGATAGACCGTTCCACTGGTGGAAAGAGCGTCCCGCAAGGCCTGTGCATTGGTTTCGCCGCAGTGGAGCTCGGTGAACGCGCCGCGGGGCCGGTTCGACTGTGTGTGGATTTGCAGGGCGGCGGATCGCTTCCCGGTCCCGTGCTCGCCGAGAATCAGCACCGGGCAGTCGCTCGCGGAAATCCTCGAAATCGCGCGCTGAACCCGCGCCGGCCCCAGAGAATTGGCCGGGGAATCTGGCAGGGAATCCGGTTTAGCCTGCCGTTTCGCGGAATGCAATGTTGCCGTGCTTGCCATAAGGGAACCAGTGTCCACCCGCTTTTGTAGCAATGCGGCTTCCAAACCGGAAGGTGGAATCAGAGGCCGGCAATCGGGCGCGCAACGCGGGCCGCGCCTCTTTCAAGTGAAAAAAAGCCATAACAATTCTTTTCTGGTAAGAATATTTATACCACTTATGACGCTAAAAAGTGGAAATAATATGCTATTCGACTAGGAATCCTGTTTCCCAGCCGAAGACGAATTCATGGCCATTGCGCCGAATTAAACCGCTTCCCTTTCGGAATGCCAATTGCTAGTGTAAAGTGATACGGACTAATGTGCGCGAGGGGTTTAACACGGGTAATATCACTCAAGACGTACAGGCTCCAGCGCCTGCCAGGGGCTTCTGGCCAACGCGCGATGCTCAATCCGCATGGCGCTGGGGAATTCTCGGCCTGCTGGTGCTGGCGGTTTACTACCAGGTACTGGGAAAACTGCTGCTCGACTGGTGGCAGTTGCCTGATTTCTCTTACGGCTTCCTGGTGCCCTTGTTTGCGGCGTATCTGGTGTGGGAGAAGAGAAGCGTCCTGGCCCGGACGAAAATCGCTCCTGCTTCGAGTGGCCTGGTCTTGATGGGGCTGGGGCTGGTGGTTTTGCTGCTGGGGGCTTACGGCTCCGAACTCTTCCTCTCCCGTGTTTCCTTGCTCATTCTGCTGGCCGGACTGGCGCTTTTCTTTGGCGGCTGGCAGATTCTGAAGGAGTTGCGTTTTGTCCTGCTGGTGCTGTTGCTGGCCATTCCGCTGCCGGCCATCGTCTATAACCAGATCACCTTTCCCTTGCAAATTCTGGCTTCCAAGCTGGCCAGCGGCCTGCTTGCCCTCTTTGGCGTGCCGGTTCTGCGGGAGGGCAACGTGATCACGCTGCCTGCGATGAGGCTGGAAGTGGCTGAAGCGTGCAGCGGCATCCGCTCGCTGATGAGCCTGTTCACCCTATCGGTCTTTTACGGATACTTCATGGAAAAGTCCGCTGGACGGCGAATCCTGCTTGCTCTGGCCAGCATTCCCATTGCGATTGCCGCCAACGCGGTGCGCATTCTGGGTACGGGATTGTGCGTCCAGTATTGGGATCCGGAGAAGGCGATGGGCTTTTTTCACGAGTTTTCCGGCTGGGTGCTTTTTCTGGTTTCGCTGGCGTGCCTGTATCTGGTGCAGCGCGCGATGAGCCTGTTTCCGGCGAAAAGGCGGTCCGCATGAAGAGTAATCGCTTCTGGATTGCGGCGCTGCTGCTGGCGGCCACGGCGCTGCTTCTGCATTGGCGCCCCGCTGTCGACCGGAATCCCCCCAGCGAGCCGCTGGCGCAATTGCCGTCTGTTCTTGCCGGATGGGTGGGAACAGATCAGCCAATCGACCAGGAGACACGCGACGTGCTGGGCGCTGGAGACTTTCTATCGCGGCTTTATTCGCAGGGATCGACCACGGCGCCGGTTGGTCTGTTTATTGGCTACTTCCCGACCCAGCGAACCGGCCAGACGATTCACTCGCCCAAACATTGCCTGCCCGGCGCTGGCTGGACTTTTGAATCGTCGAACTCTGTTGATTTGGCCGATGCGCGGGGCAAGCCTCACCGGGTGGGAGAATACGTGATTGCCAGCGGCGAGGCCAGGCAGTTTGTCATTTACTGGTATCAGGCGCACGGGCGCAGCGTGGCCAGTGAATACATGGCAAAGATCTATCTGGCCACCGACGCCATCCGGATGAATCGCACCGATGGGGCGCTGGTCCGGGTCATCACGCCGATGGCCTCCCGCGAAGAGCTGCCGGCGGCAAAAAAGCGCGCCGAGGATTTTGCCATGCAGTTGGCGCCGTTGCTGCCGCGGTTTATCCCGGACTAACAGCATTCGTTTGAAAGACAGCTTGAAAGGATGGAATAAAGTGGAAAACAGATTCAAAGCATTGCAATCTGGCGCAGATGTCAACCGGAGGCGGCGGAATCGTATCGCGGCTCTTGGGGTAATCATGCTTCTTCTGTCGTTTGCCCTTTTGGACGGCTGCCACCGCGACCCTAACGTCCGCAAGCATAAATACCTGGAAAGCGGAGAGCGCTACAGCGCCCAGGGCAAGGACAAGGAAGCCGCCATCCAGTTTTCCAATGCCTTGAAGATTGATAAGAACTTTGCCGATGCGTACTATGCCCGGTCCAAGGTTTATCTCCACATGGGCGAATTTAGCGCTGCTTACGCCGATTTGCAGTGGACCGTGAATCTGCAACCGGCCAACGTGAAGGCGCGCCTTGATCTGGGCAGCCTGCTGCTGGCCGCCAACAAAATTAACGAGGCGCAGGCGCAGGCCGCCGCGGTTCTGGCGCTTCAGCCAAACAACGCCGATCTGCACGCGCTGCTGAGCAATATCGCGGCCAGGCAGGGGCAGAAGGATGTTGCGCTGGCGGAGATTCACCGCGCGCTCGTACTGGCCCCCAATGAAGCGGCGCTTCATGTTTCGCTCGCCCTGCTTGAGGCGGGCGACCCGGCGCAAAACGCGGCGGTTGAGGCCGAGCTGAAGCAGGCGGTTGCGCTCGAGCCCAAAAACGTGCGCGCCAAGCTGCTGCTCTCCGCCTTTTATGTCAGGAATAATCGCCTGCAGGAGGCCGAGCAGATTGGCTGGACAGCGATCGCCACCGATCCCAAAAACCTTTCCGCACGGGAAAATGTCGCCCAGATTGTTCTCCGGGAGGGGGACCAGCGCAGAGCCGAAGAGGTGCTGCGCCAGGCATCCAAGGATCTGTCGGACAATTCTCGTGGAGTGCGGCTGCTGGCGGACTACTACGCCGGCACCGGGCAGCTCGACCGCGCCCGCGCCGAGTTTGCCGCACTGGCGCAGAAGTATCCCAAGAATGTCTCGGTCAAGGAGGGATACGTCCGGGTTCTGCTCGATGTCAAGGACTACGGGACCGCTCAAGCGGTGGTCAATGACTTGATGAAGAAGAACAGCAAGGATCCTCAAGTCGCGGTGCTGAACGGAATTGTGTTGCTCAACAGCGGCAAGGCCAACGACGCGGTCAATGCTCTTCAAAGCGCCGCCAATGACGCCCCGAAGGACGCTTTCATTCAGCGCTGGCTGGGAAAAGCGGCGCTGGCCAAGGGGGATACGGGCCTGGCCGAAAAGTGCTTTCAGCAGGCGGTGCAACTGAATCAGCGCGACCTGGAAGCCTGGGAGGAGTTGGCGCGCATCGCCAGCTTGCGTGGCGACATGAGTATGCTGGCCGATGTGGCGGAGAAGACCATCGCCCTGGCTCCCCGTTTTTCAGGTGGCTATGTTTGGCGGGCTACCGCGGAGATAGCCCGCAGCGCTCCGGGAAAGGCGGAAGCCGACCTGAAGACAGCCATCGGCATTGCCCCGCAAAGCTCGCAAGCCTATCTGCTGCTTGGCGAGCTTTATAACTCGCAGAAGCATTATCCGGAAGGCGCAGCGCAGTTGGCGCAGGCGCTGCAATACGATCCCAATTCGGTGGCGGCCCTGCACGGACTGGTCAGTTACGATCTGCTCAAGAAACAGCCGGCGCAGGCCCTGGCTCGCCTAAACGCGCAAATTGCGAAGAGTCCAAAAAACAGCGGATTCTACGATCTGCTGGCGCAGTTGCAAATTGAAAACAAGAACTTCGATCAGGCGGCCGCCACGGCGCAGAAAGCCATGCAACTGAATCCCGATGACAGCGAAGCGGTTTCCATCTACGCCCAGCTTCAGGCCGCGCGCGGACAGGTGGCCAGCGCCATCGGCACATGGCAGCAATGGACGAAGACGCATCCCGGCAATGCCGGCGTGCTGACCATCCTGGGAATGCTGGAGGAGGCGCGCGGCAATAAGTGGCAGGCCGAGGAGGATTACAAAAAGGCGCTGCAGCTTCAGCCGGCGCAGGCGCTGGCCGCCAACAACCTGGCCTATCTGATGCTGGAGAATCACGAAAACGTGGATGTGGCCCTGACGCTGGCGCAAACCGCGCGGCGCGGAATGCCGAATTCGCCCAGCAGCGCCGACACCCTGGCCTGGGCCTACTATTACAAAGGAACCTACGGCTTCGCCCGCGATTTGCTGGAGAACGCCATCAAAATCAACCCCAACAGCCCGGCCATGCAGTACCACCTGGGAATGGTGTACGGCAAGCTGAGCGACAAGAACAACGCGGTGATTCATCTGAAGAAGGCGATTGCGCTCGCGCCCAATTCTCCCGCGGCAAAAGACGCCCAGTCCGCGCTGCAAAAACTGGGTTAAGGGCGATGTTGTGTGCCCCACCCTCGGCGCGTCTTGCTTTTGCGCCTGGGGTGGGATCGCTCAATACTCCATAGAATGCCGCAAGATTATGCGGTCAGAAACCAGGCAATGAGGGCATATTTCATGGATCAGATGTTCATAGCCGTATGACAAACACCAAAACAATCGCCCGGAATACCGGCTGGTACGGCCTCGAAAACGTCATTAATATCGTGGTCGCCATCTTTACGTCCATTGCCATTGCCCGCACCCTGGGACCGGCGAAAAACGGCTATATCGTCTATGTTTCGTTTATTGCCTCGGTGGTGAGCAGCCTGGGAGGATTGGGCATTCCGGCCACCACGCGGAAATACATGGCGGAATTCCTGGGCCGGGGCGACCGCGGAACGGCACGGTATATTTATGGGCGCACCCTGCTGCTGCAGGCGGGCCTGGCAACGATGGCGACTGGTGGCCTTCTCTGCTGGGTGCTGGCCAGCGCGGCGCCGGAGTACAAGCTGGCGTCGGTCTTAATTGTGCTCAGCATCTGGCCTGCGATGGTCAATAGCATCTCCGCCCAGGCCAATGTCGCCTCGGAAAATTTGATGGCCAATATGCCGCCGTCCATTTTCGCGGCTCTTGCATACTTCACCGCGATTGCGGCAACCGTAGGGCTGAAGTGGGGCGTGACCGGCGTCGGAGCGGCGCTGCTGAGCATGCGCCTGGCCGATTTTCTGCTGCGCTATTTTCCGGCGAGGAAACGCATCCGCGCCTGGGACGCGGCCCATCTGCTGCCGGCGGGCCTGCGCCAGCGGATGATCCGCTTTGCGTGGCAGAGCGTGGTCAGCATGACCCTCGCGCTGATTGTCTGGAACCGTTCGGAGCTTCTGCTGCTGGGAAAATTCTGCGCCGACATTCGTCAGGCCGGATTCTATTCGATTGCCTTCAGCATGTCGGACCAGTTGCTGATGAGCGCGACGATCTTCGGATCGGCCACGGGCGCCACCATCTTTGCCCAGTACGGGCGCGATAAGTCCAAACTGCCGCGCATGACCGCTGCCGCCTTCCGGTACTTGGCGCTGAGCTCGATTCCGCTGCATTGCATCGCCGCCGCATTGGCCGCGCCGCTGCTGCTGCTGCTCTACGGAAAGCAATATAGCGACGCGGCCATGGTGGTCACCATTGCTCCTTTGCTGTGCCTGTCAAAAGCCTTCATTGGCCCGGTGCAGAGCCTTTTGGAAAGCGCGGAGCGGCAGCGCTATGTCATTGGCGCGACGGTCATCGCGGGCGTGGTTGACTGGAGCGTGGCCTGGTGGCTGATTCCAGCGCACGGCGCGGCCGGCGCCTGCATCGGCAGCGGCGCGGCGCAGCTCGTGGCCGTGGGAATGATGTGGGTCATCGGCATTCATCTCTATCAGGTGAAACTGCCCTGGCGGCTGGTGGCGAAGGTCTCCCTGATCGGCGTTGCGGCCGCGCTGACCGCGCATTGCATCGCCCTGCGGCTGCCGCCCTTGTGGGCCGTTCTGTGCGGCGGAAGCGCCTCGCTGATCGTGCTTTTCGGGCTTTTCTATTGGATGCGCGTGTTGGAGCCGGAAGACCGCGACCGCTTCAAACTCCTGGCCGGGATGCTGCCGAAACCGTTGGCTGGACCGGCGGATAAGCTCCTATCGCTGCTGGTTCGCGCCGAATCCGCAGCCCCTGTCAAGCGCAAAGATTAAATTGCCCGCCACTGAACTCGCCAGGGCACACCTACTCTGGTTTTGCTCTAATGCAAAGTTGGCAAAGGAACAAGCCGTGTTTTGAAATCGAATTGAGAGAAAGCCAGCATGAAAAATCAGCGTCGTGATTCCCGCTTACAACGCGGCTCGCTTTCTGCCGCGCTTTTTTGCGGAAATGGGTGGGAAGCAATGCCGAATCAATCACGCGGCGCTGTGAATTCCACCGAAGCCCTTGCGCGGCGAACAAACTCCCGTACCCTGGCGGGGTCCTTGCGGCCCGGCGCGGCTTCGACGCCGGAGGCCACATCCACGCCCCACGGCCGCAGCGCATGGATGGCTTCGGCCACGTTGGCCGGGTTCAGCCCGCCGGCCGCGATGCGCTTCAATTCGGTTGCCTCGGAAAAAACCGTCTTTCGCGCCTCAATCCAGTCGAATGTTACGCCAGTGCCGCCGGCGGCTGTGGCCGTGCGCGAATCGATCAGTACCGCATCCACATGCGGGTTCCGGGCGTGTTCGGCGAGCTGAGCCGTGTGCGGCCCGGCGGTTTCGGCGTCAAAGTGCATTACGCGCAGAATGCGCAGCTCCGGTCCCAGGCGCTGGTGCAGCCGGGCGGGCAGCGCGGACTCCGCCGCAAAGTGCAATTGCACGCCGGTCAGGCCGCAGCTTTGAACCGTGGCGGCGATCTCCTCCAGCGGCGCATCCACAAAGACGCCAATCTTTTCGATGGAAGACGGCAGTTGCGGAACAATCGCCGCCGCCTGGGCCGCCGTCACACGCCGCGGACTGGGCGCAAAGACAAAGCCCACCGCATCGGCTCCGGCCGCGACCGAAAGCAGCGCATCTTCGAGCGTGGTGTTGCCGCAGATTTTGATCCAGATGCTCATCATGCGCCTGCTTCAGCCAGCATCGCCGCCAGCGCAGCGCCGGGATCGGGCTGGCGCACCAGGCTTTCGCCTATCAGAAAAGCGTCAAAGCCGGCCGCGCGCAGACGCGCCAAATCCTTGCCGGAATGAATGCCACTCTCGGCCACGCGCACCGCGCCATGCGGCAGCCGCCCGGCCAGTTCAAGCGAGGTTTCCAGGCTCACCTCAAAGCTCTGAAGATTGCGGTTGTTCACGCCGATGGCGTCGGCGCCGGTTTCGCCGAGAGCGCCGAGCACACGGTCAAGCTCCGTGGCAGTGTGAACTTCGACCAGCACGTCGAGCGAAAGCGCGTGCGCCGCCTTGGAAAAACGGCTCAGCTCCGCGTCCGTGAGCGCGGCGGCGATCAGCAGAATCGCGTCCGCATGATGCGCGCGAGCTTCGACAATCTGGTACTCGTCCACGGTGAAATCCTTGCGCAGGCAGGGTAGTGAAGCCGCCGCCGAGGCCAGCTCCAGATTGTGCAGGCTGCCCTGAAAGAACGGCTCGTCAGTCAGCACGGAAAGCGCTGCCGCGCCGCCAGCCTGGTAGCGCCCAGCCAGCCACGCTGCGTCGAACTCGGCGCGAATCAGCCCCTTCGAGGGCGAGGCTTTTTTGATTTCGGCGATGACGGCGGGGCCTGTGGCCGCTTGCTGCCGCAGCGCCCGAGCCCAGCCGCGCGGCTGGTAAGCTGCCGCCAGCCGCTCCAGCTCCGCAACCGGAACACGCGCCCTGGCCGCGGCCACCGTGGCGCGCGTTTGCGGCAAAATTTTGTCAAGATACGTGGACATACGCTGGGTCAAGTATACGAGGATGGCGGCGCGCGGCTTGTTCTCAGAACATTTTCTCTATTGTTTTCATGGGCAGAAAAAAACGCCCGTTTGCATCGAGCAGCGTGGTAAATCCGTATCTCTGGTAAAAAGCCGCGGCTGGCTCGTCCTTGGCGTCGACAACCACGCCGGTCGAGGCGATATGCGCGCTTAGAAACAGAGACCGCCGAAGCGCATCAAAAAGCAGATTTTCGCCCAGTCCCTGGCCCTGCAGAGTGCTGGCTATGGCAAGGCGTCCAAGCAGCGTGGCGGACACAACGGGATAGCTGGGGAGCTTCTTTGCCAGGTTTTCGGGCAGCTTCACTAATTCAATACTGAACTGCGAGAGAGTGTAATAGCCGGCAATCGCTGGTGGTTCAATGACCGCAACATAGACCACGGCGGCGCGTTTCTCCTGATCCTGAGCCGCCTGCCTTTGAAGGTATGTGTTGAGAGCCGGAACGCCGCAGTCAAACCCCGCGCGGTTATGTCGCCTCCTATCGAGCGGCTCAATCGTTACGGATGAGTTTTGGCCATGCGCAGGCACTATTGACTCACGATCTCTTTACCCAGCATTGCCTTGTATCGCTTGGCCGCAGACAAAGCCTTTTCATTGGGCGCAGGAGGGTTAAGAAGTAACTCGGCAAAGGCCCGGCTGGCCCGCTCGGAAAGCGTCAGCACCTCATTCTCACGAATGGCGCGCGTGGCTGCATCCTGGGCGCTTTGCACGACAAACTCCGTCAGCGTTGTTCCCCGCAGAGAAGCCGCGTATTCCAATCGCCGTTTTAGCTCCGGCGAGATGCGCGCTTCCAGTCGCGCGTCTCTTGTAGCCTGAAGTTGAGGCATCGTTTTTCCTTTCATCGCTGCATTTCTATTGTACGGCAAATTGCCGTCATCATCGAGCAAGATCACCGGCAACTCATCCTCGTTGTCACAAAGTCCGTCTAATTTACCTTGGGTTCTCGTGCGCCGATTATCCTCAAAGCAGGGAATATTTCCGGGCGACGGAAATTTGGGGGAAGATCTGATCGCAAAGCAGGCATTTTCAGGCAGCAGGCTGCGGCGTCAAGGGACGCGCTTGGCCCGAATTGCCCTATTTCTGATGTTCTTCGGCGTGGCGTCGCTGGCGTGGCCGCAGCCGGAGTTGCGCGGCAGCGTTCACGGCGTCGTGGTGGACCGGGAAGGAACGGTCTGCGAAGGCGCTCACGTCTCCCTCAAGCAGTCTGGCCCGGCCGCAACGGCCTCCCGAATGGCCATCTCCGGCAGCGACGGACGCTTCAATTTCGACGATGTTCCCGCCAGCTCCTTCACCCTCACCATCTTCTCGGAGGGATTCGCAACCAAGGTCATCACCGGCGTTCTGCGCCCAGGCGAGAGCTATGAGGCCGCCCCGGTCCGGCTGTTGGTCACCTCCGCTCAAAGCGAGGTGCGCGTCTCGGCCTCAGAGAACGAGATCGCCCAGGAGCAGTTCAAGGAAGAGGAAGAGCAGCGCGTGCTGGGCTTCATTCCGAACTTTTATGTCAGCTATGCGCCCGACGCGCCGCCCCTCACCTCCGGGCAGAAATTCAATCTTGCATGGAGATCCTCGATTGATCCGATCACGCTGCTGGCGACGGGATTCTTCGCGGGTATCGAGCAGGCTGACAACAGTTATAAAGGGTACGGACAGGGCGCGCAGGGCTACGCCAAGCGCTATGCGGCCAACTACGCTGATAACTTCACTGGCACGATGATCGGCAGCGCCATTCTGCCGTCCCTGCTCAAGCAGGATCCGCGCTACTTTTACCAGGGAACCGGGAGCACGCGGTCGCGCATTTTCCATGCCATTTCAATGACTGTCGCCTGCAAGGGCGACAACGGACACTGGCAGCCGAACTATTCCGGCATTGCCGGCGGCTTGGCGGCGGGAGGCATCTCGAATCTCTACTATCCGGCATCGGACCGCAATGGCGTCTCGCTGACCTTCGAGAATGCCGGCCTCGGTATTGCCGAGGGCGCCGTCCAAAATCTCATCCAGGAATTCGTCGTCCGCAAATTCACGCCCAGACTTCCCCATTTCAGCGGGTCGAAGCCGTAAAGCGGCTGCCGGTGGCGATCAATACGCAAAACGAGGGCAGGGATCTCTCCCTGCCCTCGTTTGTGTTTGCTAGATTCTGCCGGAATCTGGCCAACCAGGTTAAAGCGGCTGCACGTCGGCGGCCTGCCAGCCCTTGGGCCCCTTCACCACGTTGAACTGCACTGCCTGGCCTTCTTGCAAGCTCTTGAAGCCGCTTGAGTTGATCGCAGAGTAGTGTACAAATACATCTTCGCCGTTCTGGCGCGAAATAAAGCCAAATCCCTTCGCGTCATTAAACCACTTCACTGTGCCTTGTTCCATTTCGCTCGTATTTCCTAAATTGAATTGCGCTGGATGAATCGGAGCGACCACTGGCAGAATCTTGCTTAGTTGGGCGAGTGCTGCTCACGCCCGCTTCCGTCTAACGCTGCGTATAGTATACCATCCCCTGCAAAAAGTGGGCGTGAAAATTGTTGTTTCCATCTTTTCCCGCTCTTTATTCCAGCCGGTTCCGTTTCCGGAAGCCGTTGGCGCACGGGGTCTTATAATTTACATTTGCCTGTGTTGAATGTGGTGAGAAGCTTTCATGCCGAAGGATTCAGTACCCGATCTGTTGTCTCGCGCTACACATCTGCTGGAAGCGCAGTTCGCAGCGCTGCCTGCATACGAACCGGCCTCCGAATCGGCTGCCGATCCGGAGGCGATGGAGCGGGTTTTGGAAGATGTGGCGCAACGGCTGGGCGACAACTACCCCTACTTTCACCCGCTCTATGCCGGACAGATGATGAAGCCGCCGCATCCGGTGGCGCGCGCGGCTTATGCGCTGGCCATGACGGTGAACCCCAATAACCACGCGCGCGACGGCGGCCGGGCCAGCTCGGAGATGGAGATCGAGGCGGTCCGGGAGATTGCCAGCCTCTTCGGTTGGAGCGAGTTCCTGGGCCACCTGACCTCCGGCGGCACGCTGGCCAACCTGGAAGCGCTGTGGGTGGCTGGGCAACTGGCGCCGGGCAAACGGATTGTCGGCTCCGAGCAGGCGCACTATACCCACCAGCGCATCTCCGGCGTACTGAAGCTGGATTACACAAGCATCCCGGCCGACGGTCACGGGCGGATGAGCCTGGAGGCGCTCGAAACCGAACTGCGCAAGGGCGATGTGGGCACGGTGGTGGTGACGCTCGGCTCGACGGCCATGGGCTCGGTGGACCCGCTCGACGGGGTTCTCGCGCTGCGCCAGCGGTACGGTTTCCGAGTGCATGTGGATGCAGCCTATGGCGGCTATTTCCGGCTCATTCCCGAGGCGCTGGACGCTGCGGCGCGGCGCGCCTATCTGGTCGCGGATCAGGCCGATTCGATTGCCATCGATCCGCACAAGCACGGATTGCAGCCCTTCGGCTGCGGCTGCATCCTCTTTCGCGATCCTTCGGTGGGCCGCTTTTACAAGCACGATTCGCCGTACACCTACTTCACATCAAAACAATTGCATCTGGGCGAGATCAGCCTGGAGTGTTCGCGGGCCGGGGCGGCTGCGGTGGCTTTGTGGGCCACCGAGCAGCTTTTACCGCTGAAGCCGGGGGGCGCGTTTGCCCGCGGGCTGGCGCGCAGCCGGGCGGCGGCCATCGAACTGGACCGGCGGCTGCGGCAGGATCAAACCGGGCGATTCCAGCCGCTGACAGCCGGCGCGCCGGATCTTGATATTGTGGTATGGAAGCTTCATGCGGAGACGCCGGAAGCGGCCTCGAAGCTGGCCCGGCGCGTTTTTGACGCCTGCGCCGCCAGGGATTTGCACTTGGCGCTGGCTAAACTGCCAAATTCCTGGTTTGATACGGAGAGCCGCGGCGCAAACACCGCCGAGGTGGTGACTTGCCTGCGCTCGGTGTTGCTGAAGCCTGAACACGAAGCGTGGCTGGACAAAATCTGGGAACGATTGACCGCCTCCTGTGCGGAAGTCATGAAGGGATAGGCGGATGGTAAAAACAAGTAAATTTGGAACCGAAGATGAAAGCGTTATCATTCAGACGGGCAACTTTATTGTGACCATTCTTCCCCGCCTCGGCGGCAAAATCGCTTCCATTCGCAGGAACGGACAGGAGCTGTTGCAGCTCCCAATGGCTGCCTACGCGCCGCGCACCCGTACCATGCCGTTCGACGCGGGCGACGCCAGCGGATGGGACGAGTGCATGCCCTCGGTGGCCCCCTGCACAGTGGAAACCGCCGCCGGGTTGGTGACTGTTCCCGATCACGGAGATCTGTGGCGCGTGGCGTGGACCGTCGAACAGGGAACAGGGAATAGGGAACAGGGAACAGCGGCTGCTAATGAAAACGTCATCATCCTCCGCGGAGAGTGCTTTTCGCTGCCGCTCCGGCTGGAGAGGAAAGTGGCGCTCGCGCAGTACGAGACCGGCTGGCGGCTGAGCCTTGATTACACCGTGACCAACACCGGCAGCGCTCCGGTTCCGTGGGCCTGGGGGGCGCATCCGCTGTTCACCTCCGAGGCGGGTGACCGTCTTGTTCTGCCGCCTTCCATCAGCACACTGACGCTCGAAGGTTCTGCTGGTGGCCGCCTGGGCCAAACCGGCGACCAGGTGCTCTGGCCCATCGCAAAACTGGCTCGCGGCGGAGAAACCGACCTTAGCCTGGCGAAGTGGCCGGAGTCGGGCATTGGCGACAAGCTCTTTGCCGGTCGTCTGACCGCCTCGGAGAACTGGTGCGCTCTCGAGCGGCCCCAGGCGGGTGTGCGCATCCGGGTCAGCTTTGACTCGGTGGCCACGCCTTATCTGGGACTGTGGATCTGCTTCGGCGGCTGGCCGGAGAAGCCGGGGCCAAAGCAGGTTTGCGTGGCGATGGAGCCGGCCACCGCCCCCGTCGATTCGCTGGCGATTACCGGCCCGTGGTCGCGCACGCTGGCGCCCGGCGATTCCTTTTCGTGGCCCATGGTGGTGGATTTTGAAAATTTCTAGGATGTGACCCGATATGCATGATCCCGCTGTTTTTCGTTCCATGCACCTAGCCCGTTTCCATGCCGCTCCAGAGGTTTTTGTGGCTCCGGGCCGCGTCAACCTGATCGGGGAGCATACCGACTACGCCGAGGGCTTCGTAATGCCCGTGGCCATTGACTTTGCCACGCTGGCCGGCATCTCGCCGCGCGCCGACGGCAAGGTTGTCCTCTACTCCGAGAACTACGCGGAAGAGAAGACCTTCGACGCGGCGGCGCTGCCAGCCCACGCTGGCAAACACTGGAGCGACTACCCGCTCGGGGTGGTTGCGATCCTCGCCGGCGAGGGCCACCAGATTCCCGGCTTCAGCCTCAGCTTGTGGGGCGATGTGCCGCTCGGCTCGGGCCTGTCCAGCTCGGCGGCTCTGGAGGTGGCGACGGCGCTGGCGGTCGCCTCACTCGTCGGCGTCAGCTACTCCGGCCCCGTGCTGGCGCGGCTTTGTCAGCGGGCTGAAAATGAGTTTGTGGGCGCCAACTGCGGCATCATGGACCAGTTCATCTCCGCCAACGGCAAGGAAAACCATGCTCTGCTGCTCGATTGCCGCGATTTGAGCTTCAAATTGGCGCCGATCCCGGCGCATATCGCGCTGGTGATTGCCAACACCATGGTCAAGCATTCCGTGGCCGGGGGCGACTACACCACGCGCCGCGCCGAATCCGAGACCGCCTGCGCCGTCATCAACAGCCATCGCGGCGGGGTGCCCTTCCTGCGCGATGCGACGCTGGAGGATCTGCAAAAATGGGGCCGCGAGATGGCGCCCAAATCGCTCTTGCGCGCCCGCCACGTTATCAGCGAGAATCTGCGCACGGTGGCTGCCGAAAAGGCCCTGGAAAAGGGCGATCTGAAGGAGCTGGGCCGCCTGATGGCCGAGGCGCACCGCAGCTACAGCCAGGACTTCGAGGGCAGTTGCGTGGAGGCCGACGCGATGGTCGAGCTGGCGCAGGATTTGCCAGGGCTGATTGGCGCGCGCCTGACCGGCGGAGGCTTTGGCGGCTGCACGATTAATTTGGTGGAGCAGAGCCAAGCCAAGGCCTTTGCCGCGGAGCTGGGACGGCGCTACGCCGCCCGCTTCGGCATCACGCCCCAGATTCACATCTGCCATGCCTCGGACGGCGCCCACCGCATCGCCTAGCTTTTTGACCACTGGAAGTGGTACCAAATCCGGGTGCCCCATATCTGGCGCAGCGTCATCGCGCCAGATGTGGGAACTTCCCGCTCAATATGCCGGGTGCGCCTCTCCGCTGAAAAAGGCTCGGCCGCCCTCTCCCTCTTATGGAATGAGGGGCGTTCGCCAGCCATCTCTTGATAAATGCCTTTTTACATAGCTTACGAACTCTGCCTTATAGATGGTTGATTCAATAAGCAGCATAACAGGCTTTTGAATAATCACTTGCCGCAGCATTTCGACAGCCAAGGCTGCAAAGAACACACAGAATACCGATCCAATCATCAGAACAGGAAGAGCCTTGGAATAAAACTGCGTTTGGGTGTGAACAATATTCGTCCAAAGGATTGGACGAATAAGCGGACAATCTGTAAACAGGTAGATTCCGAACGCCCCGGATGCAAGTCGATTTATGACTGCCGAATGCCTCGGACGCATTGAAAGTGCTGCCATTAGCGCGGTAATGGCAGCAGCAATTGTTAGTGGCGAGCTTTTTTCTACAAAGCGCAGCTTCTCCCCCAGTAAGATGGCGAACCTGACAGATAGTACCTGGGCCAATATAGTGCAGCACATCATAATAAAGAGTAAACAGACGCAGCCAGTAATCCATTTTCCGGCGCTTCCCGCCGCGACATATCTTCTCATATACGATCCAATGACATAAATCATCACAAAAAGAGATAGGTCGCTGCCCCCATAAGAGATGTGGGGAATAACGCCTAGAATGCTCCAAAAGAGCAGCATCAGAACAATCATTTCAGCGTGCTTTCTTTTCGATAGATTCTGTATTAAAACATTTATAAAAGGTGACGCCATAAGAAGAAGAAAGTATGTGGTTGCAAACCACCATACATTGCGCCCAAGCGGCAAGCATTCGTTAATAATATCTTTAGTCCCAACTGTTGAGCTAGAATACGCCGCTGCCACGAGCAGGCACAATATAGATGTTGTCCATACTTGCGCATAAAAACTCACCGCGTGCTTAATTGTTTTTGACGCAGAAACGTTGCTTGAGAGGAAATATCCTGTTATCAAGACAAATATATCAACGCCAAACAAACCAAAGCTTTCTCCTACGGCAATAGTAAGGGTAGAACGACTAATTCCAGGAACTAGACTCATCCCGCCATGAACTGAATAATGACTAAGGACGATTGCAAACATGGCAATTAAACGCAGAACTTCTATTACGGAATTTCGACCTGCTGATGCGCCGCTCATAAGACAAACCAAGATTCTTAGATTGTTAATTCTTGATTGTTACATATAGCATAATTTCAGCAGCAGAACAAGGAAATGGCACTCAGACTCGGTTGAAATTCTTTTGAGCTGGGTCAATATGCGGCCCCAATCGCGCGCCATTTGTTTTTCCGTTTTAGCCTGCGCCTTGGATGGCGGCGGTGCGGCATCCTTGCGGCTCTGAACGGGCCGGCGGTATTCTTCTGGTGGAGCGAGTCCGCCGGTCTTTCGTCCTGCATGAGACAGAATTTCACGCCCAAGGCGCTGGGACAGCCCCAATTCTGGATGACCCATTCCAGGGCATAAACGGCCATTCTCGCGTTTGCGCATACGCTTATTGCTAAAATGAAGGTGTATTTACACCGGCAATGGACTGGCGGCTATCTGCAATGCCCGGCCAGCCGATAAGAAATAAGAGATCTCATCCCCAGATCGGCGCTTTGCGGTTGGAAGCGCGCGGAGGCAGCAAGCAATGAATTCGGCATCCTTCAATTCGTTTCACCAGGAAATCATTCCGGCCTATGGGCTGGTGGCGTACTTCTCGATGGAAATCGCGATCAGGCCGGAGATGCCGACCTACTCTGGCGGCCTGGGCGTTCTCGCCGGGGACACCTTGCGCTCGATGGCCGACAATGGCATTCCGCTGGTGGCCTTCACGCTGGTGCATCGCAAGGGCTACTTCCAGCAGCATCTGGACGCCAATGGCGTGCAGACCGAAGAGGTTCAGGCATGGAATCCAGCCGACTTCTGCACCGAGGAGAAGGCGTGGGTCAGGGTCTCCGTGGAAGACCGCGTGGTGACGGTGCGCTGTTGGCGTTATGACATGGTGGGCTGCGGTGGACACGTGGTGCCGATCTACCTGCTGGACACGGATCTGGAGGAAAACTCCGGTTGGGATCGCGGCCTGACCGATCACCTGTACGGCGGCGACACCAACTACCGGTTGCAGCAGGAGGTCGTGCTGGGCATGGGCGGTGTGCGCATGGCGCACGCGCTGGGCTACCGGATCAACGTCTACCACATGAACGAAGGTCACGCGGCGCTGCTGACACTGGGCCTGCTGGAGCGGCAACTGGGCGGCGGGCCCCTGGGCTCGGCCACGGAAGCAGACATGGACCAGGTGCGCAAGAAGTGCGTCTTCACCACGCACACCCCGGTTCCGGCCGGCCACGACCGCTTCTCGACCGAGCAGACCATCCGCATCCTGGGCGGCGACCGCACGGCGCGGCTGGAAAAACTGGGCTGCATCCGCGATGGAATGCTGAACATGACACTGCTGGCGCTGCGCTTTTCGCGTTACGCCAATGGTGTTGCGATGCAGCACGCCAAGGTCTCCCGCGCGATGTTTCCGGGCTATCCCATCGACTCGATCACCAACGGCGTGCATGCGGCCACATGGCTTTCCAAGCCATTCCAGACAATGCTGGACAAGCACATTCCCTCCTGGCGGCGCGACAACATCTATTTGCGCAACGCCATTGACCTGCCCGAAAAGGAGATTTTGACCGCCCATCGGGACGCCAAGGGCGTGCTGCTCGCCGAGGTGGCTGAGCGCACTGGCCTGGTGCTCAATCCCAAGGTGCTTACGCTGGGCTTTGCCCGCCGCGTCGCCACCTACAAGCGCGCCACGCTGCTGTTTACCGATCCTGAGCGGCTGGCAGCCATTGCCAAGGCAGCTGGCGGGCTGCAAATCCTCTATGCCGGCAAGGCTCATCCCCAGGATCAGCCCGGCAAGGCGCTGATTCAGCAGGTCGTGGCCAAGGCCGCCGAACTCTCCAGTGTGGTGCTGCACATCATTTATCTGGAAAACTATGACTGGAATCTGGGCGCGCAGCTCACCTCGGGCGTGGATGTGTGGGTGAATACGCCGGAGCGGCCTTATGAGGCCTCCGGAACCAGCGGCATGAAGGCGGCGCTCAATGGCGTGCCCAGCCTGTCGATTCTGGATGGGTGGTGGATTGAGGGCTGCATCGAAGGCTTTACCGGATGGGCCATCGAAGACGGCGCCAACGATGCCGCCGAGGCCGACTCGCTCTATCAGAAACTGGAAAAGGCCGTGGTCCCGCTCTATCGGGATACGCCGGAGAAGTGGGCCCGGCTGATGCGCACCACGCTGGCCTACAACGGCTCCTACTTCAACACCAGCCGCATGGTGAAGCAGTATACCCGCAACGCCTACTACCCGGTGAAGCTGCTCGAAAAGGCCAAGGCGGAGAACGACGGGAATTGAGAGCCGGAGGTCGGAACCGGCGGAGATCGCTTCATTGCCCGCTGGAATCGCCAAACGCAAAACGGCCCGGAGCATCGCTCCGGGCCGTTTTGCGTTTCAATGCGTCTGGCTCTTCGCTACACCGATGCCTTCTCTGTCTTCGGCTTGCGACTCTGCTTCTCCGCGGCCAGCGCTGCCTTAGCTTTTGCGACCAGGGCGGTAAAGCCCGCTGCGTCCTTCACGGCGATGTCAGCCAGAATCTTGCGGTCCAGCTCAATGCCAGCCTTCTTCAGCCCATTGACGAACTGCGAGTAGCTGATCTGGTTCAGTTTGGCGGCGGCCGAGATGCGCACAATCCATAGCGAGCGGAACTGGCGCTTCTTCTGCTTGCGGCCGGTGTAGGCAAACATCAGGCCACGTTCGACGGCCTCCTGAGCGGCCTGGTAGAGCTTGGACTTGGTCAGGAAGTAACCGCTGGCCCGGCCCAGAATCTTCTTGCGGCGGTCATTCCGCTTGGTGCTGCGTTTTACGCGAGGCATCTTGTTTTCTCCATTTTGCGTTGGTTGTCATGCGGCTGGAGGCAGGAGACCCGCACCCATTTGGGGCGGGCGGTAAGCCTCTTCACTCGCTTGTTTCAAGCCTGGATTTCTCGGCAGGCTTTGGTCATCAAAAAATGGCCAAGCTGCCGGGGGCCCGCGCAACGCGTTCGCCAGGGCCCTGAAGCGCCGGTTCCATGCTCCGGAACCGGCTCAGCAATCAGGCATAAGGAATCATGCGCGCGACCTTCTTGAAGTCGGAATCAGAAACCAGCACAACTTTGCCGAGCTTGCGCTTCAGTTTTGGCGACTTCGAAGTAAGGATGTGACGCGTCTTCATCTGGTGCCGCTTGATCTTGCCGGTGCCAGTCTTGGTGAAGCGCTTCTTCGCGCCCGTATGGGTCTTCAACTTGGGCATTTTCATCTCTTTGTCCGCCAAAAGTGGAATCACTCTGGCGCGCTCGCCGTGAGACAGGGACTCCCCTGCCTTCTTTGGGCTTCAATCAGTATACAGCAGACCGCGGCCTGAAGGGTACTGGCGGAAATCCCCTGGAAGAAGCGTGCGCCGGCCAGTATTTCCCGTTCCGGCCCACGGTCCCATTTAAGCCCATTATTAGCCCATTCCAAAGCAGTTTGCTGCAGTTTTCCATTGCCCTGATGGCGTCGCGGACATAGTGTTAGGGCGATGGCCATTCTATCAGTGAATCTCGCAACCCGCTGCTGGTCCGATCTGGGCATTGTCGTCCTGGAGCGGAATCATCCCATGCTTTCACCAAATCCAATGGGAAGCTACTCAGGCCTGCTGCTCAAGCCGCTGTCCAAAGCGGAAGGCCCTCGCGACCCTGCCGATGACCTGATCCATTGCGAAATTCTGCCGTGGAATGATTCCGGTCCCATCGAACCCGGCACGCTGGCCGGACGGCTAAACCACCTTTGCGCCGTGCGCGGCATCCATACGCTGATGCTCGACGGCCCCCAGGCTTGGAAGTCGAGTTCCAACGGTCTTGAACACGCGCGCCTCAGCGAGCGGCAAGTGAACACTGCGGCCAAAACCGGCCTGCCGGGCATCATCAAGCCGCATTCCTACCGCCTCTTCACCGAGTTCTGCTTGGATTTGTATGACGCGCTCTGCCTGCGTGGCTGGCAGCGGCTGCAGACGCGCGAGCAGCCCGGTTCGGCGCAGCAGCGCGTGCTGGTGGAAAGCTACCCCCGCGCGGCCTGGAAGTCGCTGGGACTCAAGCCGCTGCCCGCCAAGCGCCGCACGCGGATCAGCGACCTGGCCGAGGCCTTTGGCGCGCTGCGCGCCCTGATGCCCTTTACCGTGAATCGCCCGCCCAACCATAATCAGTTGCAGGCCATTGTCGGCGGCCTGCCGGGGCTGGCTCTGGAAGAACGCAACACGGCTGGCGCGCGTATCGTTGGCGCCGCTCCGCGCCGCGAGGAGGGACTCTGGCGTGAGGGCTTCATCGTCCTGCCCCTGCCCCCGACCAAGCCTCTCGATCTGCGCTGGTTGAATTGAAAAACGGCCTTCTACGGAGAACCTCATTCGGCATTGAAGGACATAATGCTCCTGTGAAAACACCATGTGCCCGGCAACAGAGGTGGCTCCGCGGTTTGAACGGTGCATCAGCCTAGGGAAGCTCTGAATAAGTCGATGTTTGAAGGGTACGGGCTTCAGCCCGTACATAAAACCAGCAAAATCAATGCGGGCTTTAGCCCCCGAGGGAATGCTGGTATTTTCAGTAACTTAATCAGAGATTCCTTAGAAAGCCTCTGATTAAGTCATTCATCCGCAAGGATGACATCGTGCACTCGGTATGCACTTCTGCGGCTGCGGTCTCCGACGTGAGTATGTTACTGGACTTACTTCATGGCGATGAGAAGAAGGTATGGGGCGATGCTGGTTATCAAGGGCAAACGAATGTTATTTACGAAACCGTGCCCAAGCGCAGAATATAACTTCGCGGCGCGTCAAACGTGCGCTATCGATCAGTGCGTTGCCGTGGAGACGGCATTCGGCAGCTTGTTCAGCGCGTTGATTACGATGTTGGGAGTCAACAGCTCAGGAAGCAGACGCGGCTCGCTCTGTCCTGGTATGTAGAGAGCATAAGCCGGAACTCCGCTACGCCCCAACGCCGTCAGCGCGCGCGTAATCGCTTCGTCATGGCGCGTCCAGTCAGCACGCAGCAGAACTACATTTGTGGAGTGGAAAGCCTGTTGCACCTGCGGCTGCTGTAATGCGGCCCGCTCATTGACCTGGCAGCTCAGGCACCAGCTTGCGGTGAAGTCCACAAAGACCGGGCTGCCCTGTGCCAGAGAGCGGTGAACGGCTTCGTCAGACCAGGGTTGCCAGCCGGTCTGTGCGGCGGGATAAGAATTTGCGCTTCTATCCGTGCTGGTTGCGCCAGCCCGGACTTCCGCCCATCTTTGGCTGAAGACGGCCAGCGCCACGACGGCTCCAAGAAGAAGCGCGGCCAGCAGGATCGCTCCTTTCCGGGCAGGCCAGCGGCCCAGGAACCATCCCGCCATCGCCAACAGCAGAAAGCTCGTCAACAGCGCCGTCAAAACATTGGCTCCGTATGCTTGCGCCAGCACCCACGCGAGCCAGATAACGGTGGCAAAGATGGGTACGGAGCAGGCTTGCCGCAGCACTTCCATCCACGCTCCAGGACGGGGCAAAAGGCGTGTCCAGGAGGGTTGCAAGGTAAGCGCGAAATAGGGCGATGCCAGTCCCAGGGCCAGCGCGGTGAAAACCGCAAAGGTGACAATGGCGGATTGCGTCAGCGCATAACCGATCGCCGTTCCCATCAAGGGCGCGGTGCAGGGGGTGGCTACCACCACGGCCAGCACGCCGGTAAAGAAGCTGCCCGCATAGCCTTGTTTGTTAGCCAGTGAACCGCCCGCGCTGGTCAATGTCAGGCCAATCTCAAACTGTCCGGCCAGTGACAGCCCCAGGAAGAAGAGCAATCCGGCCATTAGCTCAAGAAATACCGGCGACTGAAATTGAAAGCCCCATCCCAACGTGGCTCCAGCGGCGCGCAACCCGAGCAGCACAGCCACCAATCCCCAGAAAGAAAACAGAATCCCCGCGGAATACACCAGCCCCTGCGTGCGCATCTTATGCTGTTCCTGATGCCCAGAGTTGACCAGCGCCAATCCCTTGATGAAAAGCACGGGAAAGACGCACGGCATTAGATTCAGCAGGACTCCGCCCAGAAAGGCCAGCCCTGAGGCTCGCAACAGCGTGGCCCAGGAGAACGGCAGCGCTTTGCCGGGTCCGGCGCTCTTTGGTGCAGGCGCCGGCATGGATGCCGGTAACCCTGTTGATGACACCGGGACGGGGGAGGCGGCGGGCAGCGCCGCGGGAACCATGGAGGCGGGCAGCGCCGTCAGTTCAAACACCCGCCCTCTGGAGAGTTCCAGCACGCCGTGCAGTCGCGCCAAAGAAGTCGATAGTGCCGCGTCCCTTTTCAAGTCAAGAGTCAGACCATTGGCCGTGGAAGTAAACTTCTGCGGCGCGGGATTGTCAATGATATCCGGGTCTAAGGGGAAAAATACGGCGCTTTTTTCTTGCTGGCCGGTTTCAACCGTGAGGCGAAAGCCCTCTTTCGTGGCCTGGAAAACAGGATGAATCTCGGCGGGCAAGGGGCGGGGAATGCGGCTCAAAAACCGTTTGAAGAGCGGGTCGGATAACGGTTGCGATGGATGCAATCGAGTATCTACGTTTTTGACAATTTCGAGTTCCCCGCTGCCGGGGATGCAGGTATTCTGGCAAATCAACCAGCTCACTTTGGCGTGCAAAGTCGCGGGCCCGGCCGGCACGCTTTTGTCTACCCGTACCTTCAAAGGGAAGAGGGCTTCATCTTCGTAGCCGTAATCGACCAAAGGGCCGAGGCTCAGGCGGCGCGGCGCGGGGAATTCAATTCCTGTTGCCGTAATGCCGGCCGGGAGCTTCCAGCTTATGTCCGGAGGTAAGCCGGCGTCGCCTGCATTCTTCCAATAGATATGCCAGCCGCGCTCCATCTTGAAGTAGATCCCAGCATCGTTCAACGGCCTGTCAACGAATAACTTGTCGCGTGGAATCAGCAGCTCAACATGAACATGGGGGGCTTCAATTGACGATGCGGCAAGCAATGGAAATCCAGAACCAATAAGTAATAGAACGGCCAGAAGCTGGTGTAAGATACGCATCCAAAAACACTCCTTTGTTAGTTACACCAGGCTGGCGCGTATGCCGGATTATCGCAAACGTGACGCCAGGGTTGCTTGCAACAGCTTTGTCCAAGCGTATTCAACACACAAAGGCGGCCAGAGCTGACAAGAAGTCGCTTCTCTTGAAAGCTTGAAACATCTGGAATAGGAACAACTCACGGGCATCCAGGTCTCTGACTACTTAAAATTATACCAATGCTGTGTGAACCCATTCAGTGAACAGTGTTGCCTTCAGGCCCGGCTCTCTTCAAGCGCAACTTTTTCTTCCGCGGCGGGTCTGGTCTAATAGAAGAACATGGATTCTCCGTTTGCCCCTGCGCGCGCCTTTTCAGCCGAATTTTATCGACTACCATAGAATTTCAACCGGAATTTGCCGCCGGGCGGAGAGCGCCGTCCGGCGGCGCATCCAAGTGAGCCGGCTGTGACCGGACCAGACGCCGTTCGAGCCGTTCTGGAGCGATCTCAACCCCAACAGCCCAGCTCAGAAACGAGTACAGGCCTATGATGTGGATTGTCCGGCTTGCGCTGCGGCGGCCTTATACCTTTGTCGTCGCCGCGTTTCTGATTTTGATCCTCGGCGTCTTCAGTATCCTGACGATGCCGACGGATATTTTTCCGAATATCGATATTCCTGTCGTAACGGTGGTCTGGAATTACACCGGCCTCTCGGCGCAGCAGATTGCCAACCGCATTGTCACCCCCAGCGAACGCGGCCTGACCACGACCGTCAACGACATCGAGCACATCGAGTCGCAGTCGCTCAACGGCGTCGCGGTCATCAAGGTTTTCTTCCAGCCGAATGTGAACATCGCCAGCGCCGTGGCCCAGGTGACCGCGGTTAGTCAATCCCAGGTGCGCAGCCTGCCGCCCGGCACTACACCGCCTTTCGTCATGCAGTACAACGCCTCCAGCGTGCCCGTTCTGCAGTTGGGACTTTCCGGGCAAGGCTTGAATGAGCAGCAGTTGAACGACCTGGGATCGAATGTCGTTCGCGTCCAATTGGCCACTGTCGAAGGCGCGCAGACACCTTTCCCCTACGGCGGCAAAGCGCGCCAGATCCTGGTGGACCTGGACCCGCAGGCCTTGCAGGCCAGGGGGCTGTCGCCCGCCGATGTGGCCAGCGCCGTCAACGCGCAAAGCGTGATTGCGCCTTCCGGAACCATTAAGATCGACCGCTTTGAATATGACGTCGAAACCAACTCCGCGCCGGATGTCGTCAACGAACTGAACAATCTGCCCGTGAAAGCGGTAAACGGAACAGTCATCTACCTCCGCGACGTGGCGCATGTGCGCGACGGCAACTCGCCGCAAACCAACATCGTCCACGTGGACGGCCGCCGCGCCATCCTGTTGAGCATTATGAAGACGGGCTCATCCTCTACGCTGGACATCATCGCCGGCGTACAGGCCAAACTAAAGCTCGTCAAGAGTCAGTTGCCGCCAGAGTTGCAGATCAATCCCCTTTCCGATCAGTCGATCTTTGTGCGCGGCGCCATCAACGGCGTGGTGCGCGAGGCCATTGTTGCCGCCTGCCTCACCGCCATCATGATTCTGGTCTTCCTGGGCAGTTGGCGCTCCACCATCATCATCGCGGTCTCCATTCCGCTCTCCATTCTTTGTTCGCTCATTACGCTCTCCATGCTGCACGAGACGATCAACATCATGACGCTGGGCGGAATGGCGCTGGCCGTGGGCATCCTGGTGGACGACGCCACCGTGGCCATCGAGAACATCAACCGCTATCTTGAAACGGGCGCGGAGCTGGAACAATCCATTCTGGATGGCTCGGCGCAAATCGCCACCCCGGCCCTGGTCTCGACCCTCTCGATCTGCATCGTCTTCGTGCCCATGTTCTTCCTGACCGGCGTGGCGCGCTACCTGTTCGTGCCCATGGCGGAAGCGGTGGTCTTTGCCATGCTGGCCAGCTTCCTGCTCTCCCGCACGCTGGTGCCGACGATGGCGAAATACCTGCTGCTGGAGCACGACGACACGGCGGCCGAAAGAAAGCGCTCCAGCCGCAATCCCTTCGTCCGTTTCCAGCAGGGCTTTGAGAGTGGCTTTGAGCGCTTTCGCCATTTCTACCTGCGGCTGCTCACTTTGTGCGTGGATCACGCACGGGCTTTTCTGCTTCTCTTCCTGCTCTTCGCGGTTGGATCGCTGGGGCTGACGCCCTTCCTTGGCCAGGACTTCTTCCCCTCGGTGGACTCCGGGCAATTCAAGATTCACGTGCGCGCCCGCACCGGCACGCGCATCGAGGAGACGGCCCAGCTCTGCGATCACGTGGACGCGACCATCCGCCAGGAGATTCCCGCCAAAGAGGTGGTCAACATTGTCGATAACATCGGCCTGCCCACCTCGGGCCTGAACCTCTCCTACTCCACCTCGGCGCCGGTCGGCACGGCCGACGCCGACATCCAGGTGCAGTTGAGCGAGGATCACCATCCCACCGCGGCTTACGTGGAGCGCCTGCGCGCGGTGCTGGCCCGCCAGTATCCCGGCGTCACCTTCTATGTGCTGCCGGTAGACATCGTCACGCAAATTCTCAACTTTGGCCTCTCCGCGCCCATTGACGTGCAGATCGTCGGCCCGAACCTTGAGGCCAACCGCGCCCTGGCCGAGCGCATATTGAATGAAGTCCGCTACCTTCCCGGCGCGGCTGACGCGCGCATTCAGCAGCCCTTTGACCAGCCAAAGATGACGGTGAACGTGGACCGCACCCGCGCCCAGAGCGTCGGCCTGACGCAGAAGGACGTCACCGGCGGCCTGCTGGTCGCGCTGAGCGGCAGCTTCCAAACCTCGCCGAACTTCTATCTGGACCCCAAAAACGGCGTCAGCTACAACATCGCCATCCAGGCTCCGCAGTACAAGGTTGACTCGCTGGCCGCGCTGGAAAGCTTGCCCATTACAGGCTCCTCCGCCGCGCCGAAGATCAATGGCGAAGCCTCGACCGGCGCGCCGGGTGCGGCGCAACCGATCCAGGTCCTGGGCAATCTGGCCGAGATCACCCCTGGGGCCGAACTGGGAACCGTCAGCCACTACGACATTCAGCCGGTCATCGACATCTACTCCAATGTGGATGGAACCGACCTGGGCACCGTGACCCGCAAGATGGAAAAGATTCTCGACAAACATAAGGCCGAGCTGCCGCGCGGTTCGCACTTCACCCTGCGCGGTCAGAGCGAGACCATGAAGAAGTCCTACACCGGCCTGCTCATCGGCCTGGCGTTTTCCATTCTGCTGGTCTACCTGCTCATTGTGGTCAACTTCCAGTCCTGGCTGGATCCGTTTCTTATCATTTCCGCGCTGCCGGCGGCGCTGGCGGGAATCGTCTGGTTCCTCTTCCTCACCAACACGCGCCTGAGCGTGCCAGCCTTGACCGGCGCCATCATGTGCATGGGCGTGGCCACGGCCAACTCGATTCTGGTGGTGAGCTTTGCCCGCGAGCAGTTGGAGGCGCTGGTGGGCGATGCGCGCCAGGCCGCGCTGAACTCCGGCTTTGTCCGCCTGCGCCCGGTGCTGATGACCGCGCTGGCCATGATTATCGGCATGATTCCCATGGCGCTGGGCCTGGGCGACGGCGGCGAGCAAAACGCTCCGCTGGGCCGCGCCGTAATCGGTGGACTGCTGGTGGCCACCGTGGCCACGCTCTTCTTTGTTCCCACCTTTTTCTCGGTCGTTCACGGCTGGCTGGAAGGCCGCCGCAAGACGGTCCACGCCGTTCAACTGGCCGAAACATTCGACGAGTTTGACGAGGCTTCGGAGTAACCCGCTATGACGAACAAAAACAATCCGGACACGCAGCCGGCGCGGAATCACGAGAGCGCGCCCGAGCAAAAGCCCATCGCGCCGCGCACAGCACTGCAAGGCGTGGCCCTGGTGGTCATTGTTGCCGCCGCCCTGGCGGGCTTTGGCATTCTGCACCGCGTTCATGCTGACAAGGTGCTGGCCAACACCACGCGGGAGCTGGCCGCGCCCTCTGTGACTGTCGCCGCGCCGAAACCGGGTGCGCCCGTAACCAGCTTCGTGCTGCCCGGCAACGTGACCGCGCAGACTGATTCGCCGATCTACGCGCGCACCAGTGGCTATTTGACCCGCTGGTACTTCGACATCGGTTCCAAAGTGAAGAAGGGCGCGCTGCTGGCCGTGATTTCCACCCCCGAGGTGGACCAGCAACTGGCCCAGGCCCAGGCCGACCTGGCCACCGCGCAGGCCACCGCCAACAACTCCCGCATCCAGGCCGCGCGCTACTCCGGCTTGGTCAAGAGCGACGCCGTCTCCCGCCAGGATACTGACACCTTTGTGAACCAGGCCACGGCCACCGCCTCGGCCGTCCGCTCCGCCCAGGCCAACGTGCAGAGGCTCCGCGATCTGCAATCCTTCGAGCGCGTCTACGCGCCTTTTGACGGCGTCATTACCGCTCGCACGGTCGATACCGGCCAGTTGATCGATCCCGGCGCGGGCAAGGAACTCTTCCACCTGCAAGCCATCCAGACCCTGCGTGTTTACGCCAATGTGCCGCAAATCTACTCGGCCAATGTGAAGCGCGGCGCAAAGATCGACCTGACCTTCGCCGAGCACGCGGGCAAAATCTACCAGGGAACGCTCGTGCGCACGGCCGACGCCATCGATCCCGTCAGCCGCACGCTGCTGGTGGAAATCGACGTGGATAACCGCGCCGGCGAGCTGCTGCCCGGCTCCCTGGCCCAGGTTCACTTCAAAATCCCCACGGCCGGAGCCACGTTCATTGTGCCCGCCACGGCGCTCATCTTCCGCAAGGAAGGGTTGCGCGTGGGCGTCGTGACCGGCGGCAACGTTGCCCACATGGCCCAGGTGGTCATCGGCGAGGACGACGGCGCCAGCGTGCAGATCGTCGCCGGCTTGGGGCTTGGCGACCGCGTGATTCAAGACCCGCCCGACTCCCTCATCGAGGGCGAAAAGGTGCAAGTGGTAAGCCCTGGCAGCCAAACCGGCGCGGGAGGCAGATAATCATGCCTTCGATCCAGCCCGAGAGAATTGCATCTTTACAAACTGTCATCCTGAGCGAAGCAGGCCGCGCACTTTGCGGCCTGCGAAGTCGAAGGACCTGCGGTTTTTTCCTCTGTTCCCAGGACGAAAACTTGCGGGTGCCCCAGGTCCCGATTTTGGGACCTGGGAAACCACAAACCTCAACCATCCACGCTCTCCTCTGTCTTTTTGCCCTCGTCCTGCTCACCGGCTGCAAGCCCGTCGGTCCCAACTACACTCGTCCCGGCTACCAAGCGCCCGCGGCCTACAAGGAATCCGGCGCAACCGCCGTGACCACGCTGCCGCCCGCCCCTGCCGGAGGTGGTTGGCAACCAGCCTCGCCCTCCGACGGAATGCTTCGCGGCAAGTGGTGGGAGATTTACCAGGACGCGCAACTCAACCAACTGGAAGAGCGCATCGCCACCGATAACCAGACCCTGCGCCAGGCAATGGAGCGGTATCTTGCCGCGCGCGATCAGGTCAGCGCGGCAAGATAC